>Ga0316187_10000701_pt1 | contig 27312 bp, 18 predicted proteins | sample CroRivburrow1_MG_FD_204927 | JGI IMG/M metagenome (GOLD analysis project Ga0316187, IMG submission 204927) | Coastal sediment microbial communities from Maine, United States - Cross River worm burrow 1 | ecosystem: Environmental > Aquatic > Marine > Coastal > Sediment | place: USA: Maine...
GGCGGCACATTGAAGAGCGGGTAGGGGTAGTAGGACTTGACTGGCGCCAGATTGCCCGTCTCCAGGATGGACTGGACGTTGGGCCAGCTGTGCTTCTCGTCTTCGAAACGATCGAGTCGCAATCCGAAGCCGCCGTACCAGAGGCGCAGGGCAAGACCAGCCGCGAGGATCAGGCCTAGGGCGACCCTTGTCGCAACCAGCGGCTTGTCGTTCGCGCCCATCGTTCAGACACCGGATTGAATACGGCTCCAACTATCGTATCCGCTTTGACGCAGATCTCAACCGCTGAAGGAGGCCTGGCTCGTTCCTGTCCGAGCCGGATGGCACTGTCCGAGATACGGGCCGTATACTACGAACTGAACCTGCCGACGTTACGGAGACCAAAACCATGCGCCCAAAGGTAAGTCTCGGAATCGCCGTTTTCCTGCTGCTGTCGAGTGCTGCCGGTCTGGCTGATCCAGCTTCCAGTGACGCCGAGCAAGTGAAGGCCACGCTGACCGCCATGTGGGAGGCCATCGAGTTTGGTGACGCGGAAGCCTATGCGCAATACGTGCATCCTGACTTCTCGCAGTTCGGCGAGAACGACGTGTATCTCACTCAGGGAAAGGACCTCGAGGTCGAGTCCATTCGAGACTATGTAGAGCGGGCCACGGATGTGCACACCGAGATGCACCATCCGATCGTTACCGTGCGAGGCGACGTGGCCTGGATCGTCTACTACTGGACCGACTCAGGAGTCATTGGAGGCGACCGCTTCACCAGTCGAGGCAAATCGACACGCATTTTTGTCAAGGAGAAGGGTCGGTGGCTGAGCATTCATGGCCACTACACTGCCGTTCCTTAGAGGCATCCATGAACTGACAAGGAGATTCGCTGATGGAGCTCTTTCTAGGCATCCCGATCTGGCTGCTGTTTGGCATCCTCGGAGCTTGGATCGCGACTACCAAGGGTCGATCCGGCTGCGGCTGGTTCCTGCTCTGCTCGATCCTCGGGCCTTTCGGCCTGATCATCGCCGCCGTGATATCGAAGAAGAGCTGAACCCAGCTAGCCCAGGGCTCGACTGGTGGCTTCCTGGATTGTAGGCTTGGCTTTTGGACTACCGAGGAGGATCCTCAACCATGCACAGAAACACCAGGATGTTCGCCGCGACAGCTGCGGTCATACTCGTCGTTGGCTGCGGGGAGAAGTCGACAAAAATGACTGACAAGACAGCGAACTCAGGGCAGGACAACATCCTGTTGGCGGAGTGGGTTGGCCCCTATGGGGGAGTTCCGGCTTTCGACCAGATGGACCTCGAAGCCGTCAGACCGGCCCTCGAGACCGGAATGGAGTTGAATCTCCAGGAGGTCGACGCCATTGCCAGCAATCCCGAGCCGCCGACCTTCGAGAACACGATCGTCGCGTTGGAGGATGTGGGTCGGGACCTGGACCGCGCGTTCACCTACTACCGGATCTGGAGCGCCAATCGCTCGAGCCCTGAATTCAGGGAGATTCAGCAGGAAATGGCGCCGAAACTGGCCGAGTTTCGCTCGAAGATCACTCAGAACGCGAAGCTCTTTGAACGAATCAAGGCGGTCTATGAAAGCGACGAGATGGACGGGTTGCGACCCGATCAGCAGCGCCTCGTGTGGCTGGTCTACGACGGCTTTGCCCGCAATGGCGCGACGCTGGAAGGCGAGGCCAAGGAGCGCTACGCGGCCATCAACCAACGTCTGGCAGAGCTGCAGACGAAGTTCTCGAACAATATTCTCGCTGACGAGGAAGGCTACGTCCTATACCTCACAGAGGATCAACTCGGCGGTCTTTCGAGCTCCTTCGTTGCGGCGGCGGCCGCCGCCGCAACTGATCGTGGCCACGAAGGCGAGTACGCCATCACCAACACCCGATCCTCCATGGATCCCTTTCTGACATTCTCGGATGAGCGTGACCTGCGGGAGAAGGTCTGGCGGACCTACTACTCCCGGGGTGACAACGCTGATGAGCACGACAACAACGCCCTGATCCCCGAGATCCTCCAGCTGCGGAACGAGCGAGTCCAGCTTCTAGGGTATGAGAACTACGCCCAATGGCGACTCGAGGACCGGATGGCCAAGACTCCTGAGCGTGCCTTCGGGTTGATGGAGACGGTCTGGCCCGCGGCTTTGGCCCGTGTGGAGGAAGAGGTCGCCGACATGCAGGCGATCGCCGACGCCAAAGGAGCCGGTGTCGAGATCGAGCCCTGGGACTATCGCTACTATGCAGAGAAGGTCCGCAAGGCGAAGTACGACCTCGACTCGGAAGAGGTAAAGCAGTACCTGCAGCTCGACAATCTGCGGGAGGCCATGTTCTTCGTTGCCGGCGAGATCTTCAATTTCGCGTTCACGCCGGTCGCAGAGGGCTCGGTCCCCGTCTTCCACGAAGACGTCAGGGTCTGGGAAGTCACCGACAGAACCACGGGTGCTCATGTCGGTGTGTGGTACCTCGATCCCTACGCGCGACCCGGCAAGCGCTCCGGGGCCTGGGCAACCACGTACCGTACCCACGAGAACATCGACGGCGAGATCACCGTGCTCGGCTCGAACAACTCGAACTTCATCAAGGGTGCGCCAGGGGAACCCGTGCTCATCTCCTGGGAGGATGCAACGACCCTGTTCCACGAGTTCGGCCACGCGCTGCACTACTTTTCGTCGACCGTCGACTATCCGACACTCAACGGCGGTGTGCGTGACTACACGGAGTTCCAGTCGCAGCTTCTCGAGCGCTGGTTACTGACTGACGAAGTCATCGACACCTACCTCGTGCATGTCGAGACCGGCGAGCCGATGCCCAAGGAGCTGGTGGCGAAGATCAAGAAGGCCGCGACCTTCAACAAGGGCTTCTCGACAACGGAGTATCTGGCTTGTGCGATCATGGACATGAAGTATCACTCCATGGATCCAGCCGGTCTCGATGTCGATGCCTTCGAGCGAACGACGCTGGCGGAGATGAACATGCCGGACGAGATCGTCATGCGACACCGTACCCCGCACTTCGGACACGTCTTCTCGAGTGAGAACTATTCGGCAGGCTACTACGGCTACATGTGGGCGGATGTGCTCACGGCTGATGCGGCAGAGGCGTTTCGAGAGGCACCTGGCGGTTTCTACGACGAGGAATTGACGAGGAGTCTGGTAGACAACTTGTTCGCCCCACGGAACTCGGTAGATCCAGCCGACGCCTACAGAGCTTTCCGTGGTCGTGACGCCGAAGTAGCAGCGCTCATGCGGGACCGCGGCTTCCCGATGCCGGGGGAATAGAGCTACTTTCCGTGTGAACTACTGCACCGAGATTCGAATCGTCGAACGCTAACCTGTCCTCAGGGGGTTCGCGGATGAAGACGATTCGCTTTGCAGTTCGTCTTGGCCTCATACTCCTGCTGGTCGGTCGTCTGACGGCAGGGGCTCAGACAGCGGATTTGATCTTCGAAGACAGCTTCGGCACGGGCGACCTGTGGGCTTGGAGCCGCTTTGTGGGCGGAACTCCTGCCGTGGGCGTCTGTCCCAGCGAATACGCCTTCGAAGGCACCGAGTTCTATGTCGATCCGGCAACGGGCGACGATGTCAGTGGCGATGGCAGCGCTCTCAAACCCTGGGCATCGATTCAGTACGTCGTGAGCTCTGAGGTGGACTGCACCGACAAGGACGGCAATCCACGCAATCCCGGGGCACCCGTGAAGGGCGGCGATGCGATCGTGTTGGTCGGCGCTGGCGGACACGACCGGCACCTGGAGATCACCGGTTGCTACAACTCCGCCTGGGTGACCCTTCGGGCGCAGACGGCCCGGCAGCCCGAGCTCACTTCGGTCCACTTCCGCGGCAGTGGGTTCTGGCGCCTGGATGGGCTGAGCTTCGTCAACGACCAGGCCGGCATCATGGTCCGGGTCGAGGATCATGGTACCCAGGGCCCGGCCGAGAACCTGCAGATCGTCAACAGCCGGTTCACCTCCGGAGACCTGCCGACAATCGAGGATTGGTTCGACCACGTCTCCGACGGGATGCGCCTGTACAGCGACGACGGACCGGTGGTGGCCCGCTGCAACGAGATGAGCCAGGTGGCGATGGGTTTCGTTGCAGGAGGGAGCCATATCGACATCATCGGTAACAGGGTCGAGTATTTCTCCCGCGATGGAATCGCTACTGGCGGTCACTTCAACCGTTTCATCGGCAATCACATCTTCGATGCGGTCTCCCTCGGGGATGGTCACCACGACGACTTCTTCCAGAGCCACATGGGCGCCAATCCCGATGTCTCGTCGGATGTCGAGATCACGGGAAACGTCTTCATGAATCGCTACACGAGTGGACAACCCCCTGGCACCTGGGGACCGACCCAGTGTCTGAGCGGATTCGAAGACGGGCCGAAGAATCGGCTGCGAATCACCAACAACCTCTGCAAGGCCGACCACTGGCATGGCATCACCTGGTACGACACCAACAACTCGGTGGTCGTCAACAACACCGCGGTTGGCGGATCGGACTACCCGGGCTTGCCCGCCGGCTCCGACTCGTGGCCGACCAGGACCTGGATCAGCATCGAAGGCACCGGCAACGTGGTCCGGAACAACATCACGACCCGTAACCTCTCGGGTGGAGACCACAACCACGAGGTGCTGCCCGATTCGATCGATGACTACTTTGTGAACTGGCTCGGGCTCGATCTTAGACTGGCCCCGGCGTCCCCAGCCATCGATGCCGGCAACCCTGAGGGAGCCACCAGCCACGACATTCTCGGCTCGCCGCGGGATGAGCAGCCGGATGTCGGGGCCTTCGAGTACATTGAAGAGTAGACCAACTGCCTGACTCGAGTTGCCGTTTTCGTAGGCACGGAGGATAGGTGTCGGCGGCTCGGGAATCGGATATCGTGGGGCCTCTGGTTTCTGGGAGGAGGTTCTGGATGCAAAAGCGAGACAACTCCGTGCGGCGGGCCATTCCGCTGATTGTTCTGCTGCTCTGTACCGGGTCGGTGCCACCCGTTCTTGGTGGCGAGGAAAGGCCCGAAAACGACAAACCGCCAGTCGAGATCGAAGAGAAGTCTTCGAGCACCCAGGGGCAAGTGACGATCGCCGGACAGCCGGTCGAGTACACGGTCACCGTCGGAGACATTGTCCTGCGCGACGATAAGGGCGAGCCCAAGGCCAAGATGACGTTTGTCTCTTACCTGCGCGACGGCGTGGAGGATCGGCGGAACCGGCCCGTGACTTTTGCCTTCAACGGCGGTCCAGGGTCGGCCTCGGTCTGGGTGCATCTGGGAGCCTTCGGGCCGAAGAAGGCGCTGCTCGATGACGAGGGGATGCCTCTCGGACCACCGCCCGGCGAGCTTGTCGACAACGAGCACTCTGTCTTGGACGTCACAGACCTGGTCTTCATCGATCCGGTGGAAACCGGTTGGAGCCGCCCGGCGCCTGGCGAGGAGGTCGATCAGTTCATAGGCTTTACCAAGGATGTGGAGTCGGTCGGTGAGTTCATCCGCATTTGGCTGGCACGTAACGACCGGTGGGCCTCGCCGAAGTTCATCGCCGGAGAGAGCTATGGTACAACCCGATCTGCCGGCCTCGCAGAGTACCTCCAGGACACCCATGGCATGTTTCTCAACGGGATCTGCCTGATTTCATCGGTCATCAACTGGGGCACGAAGGTTTTCAACGTCGGCAACGATCTGCCGTACGCGCTGATTCTGCCTACCTACACCGCCACTGCTTGGCAGCATGGCAAGCTTCCAAAGCACCTCGCTGGTGACCTCGAAGAAGCGCTGGCGAAATCAGAGGCCTTCGCACTGGGGGACTACACCTCGGCCCTGATGCTGGGTGATCAGCTTCAGGGAGCCCAGCGTCAGCGAATTCGCACCCAGCTGGCCGAGCTCTCTGGACTCTCGGAGGACTACCTGGAGCGCGCCGATCTGAGGGTCGATATCTACCACTTCGTCAAGGAGCTGCTACGAGACCAGAGCCTTACGGTCGGTCGCCTCGATAGCCGCTACACCGGCAATGACCGCGATGACGCTGGTGAACACTTCGAATATGACCCGTCGAGCGCGGTGGTTACGGGCTGGTACGTCTCACTGCTCAAGGACTACCTTCGCCACGAGCTCGGCTATGAAAACGACATGGTGTTCCGCCATTCCGCCGGCCGGCAGGTACGCCCATGGAACTACCACGAGGACCAATCGCAGCAAAGCTACGGCAGCAACGCCTACGCCAACTACGCTGAGCACCTTCGCGCCGCGATGCACAAGAACCCGTACCTGAAGGTGCTGATCATGAGCGGCTACTACGACCTCGCCACGCCGTACTTCGCGACGGACTACACCGTTGACCACATGCAGCTCGACTCCGAGGTGCGGGACAACATTCGGGTGGCTTACTTCAAGGCCGGGCACATGATGTATGTGCGGGCCGAGGACCTCGCCAAGTTCCGCCGGGATTATCTGGACTTTCTACGCGGCGCCCTCGAAGTCGAGAATTGAGGATCCGGAGGGTTTGGGCAGATGGCATTTGGGGTGACGAAAAGCAAGCCCGTCGAGGGTAGCGGGACAGAGAGACGGATCGTCAAGGCCGTCACGACGGAGACCGTGGTCGCGCTGGTCGTCGTCGGTGTGCTGTTTGCTCTTTTCGCGTGGAAGATGGGCCTGGCCTTCATGTTCAAGACCATGATGGCGACCGCCCACGACCTGATCCTCAACACGGTCCTCTTCCTCATGGCGGTCATCATCCTGGCCGGTGCCTTCACCTCGTTCATCTCGGAGTTCGGCATCGTCAGCATTGCCAATCGGCTGCTCTCTCCCTTGATGCGACCGCTCTTCGGGCTTCCAGGGGCGACTTCGATCGGCGTCGTCGCGACCTACTTGTCGGACAATCCGGCCATCATGCCGCTGACCTCGGACAAGGGCTTCCTGAAGTACTTCAAGAAGTGGCAGGTGACGACCCTGATCAACCTCGGCACCGTCTTCGGCATGGGCCTCATCGTCACCACGTTCATGCTGGCCCAGTCCTCTGCCGACCAGCCGCTGGGCAAGGCTGTGCTGCTCGGCAACATCGGAGCGATTCTCGGCGGCATTGTGAGTGTCCGGCTCATGGGACATTTCGGCAAGAAGAAATATGGTGCGGACGAAGCCGTTCTCACCGAGGAGGAAGAGGGCTACGACATCCTTCACTTCCGGGAGGTGAGGCAGGGTAACGTGGCCCAGCGGACCCTCCAGTCACTGCTGGATGGAGGCGCCCACGGCGTGCAGACGGGCCTCGACATCATGCCTGGAATCGTCATCATCTGCACCCTGGTGATGATGTTGGCCTACGGAGCGAAGGATGGCGTCTACACGGGCGCCGCCTACGAGGGGGTCGCCTTCTTTCCGTGGCTCGGTGACAAGCTCTCCTTCCTCATCGAGCCCCTGTTCGGATTCTCGAATCCGCAGGCCATCGCCTTTCCGGTTACCTCGTTGGGCTCGGTCGGTGCCGCTGTGGCGATGGTGCCGAAGTTCCTCGAGAGTGGCATTGTCGGGGCCAAGGAGATCTGCGTCTTCACGGCGATCGGCATCTGCATGGCCGGCTTCCTGAGCACTCACGTAGGCATGATGGACGGCATCAAAGAGCGCGACCTGACCAACGTGGCCATCGTGACGCACCTCGCTGGCAGTCTCAGTGCCGGCGTCTTTGGGCACGCCCTGTTTCTATTGTTCGGCTGAGTTCCGGAGGGACCCTTCATGACCCCCAAGACGATCATTCTCGCTTCGTCACGATTGTTGCTGGTTTGTCTGGCCCTGATATTCGTCCCGACAAGCTCCGGTGGAAAGGAGTCGGAGGCGCAGGGTCCGCCCGGAATCGACCACAAGCTTCGGCGAATCTTCACAGACGAGGATTTCGAGCCGGAGGAGTTCGGCCCAGCCAGATGGCAGGACGACGGCGCCTACTACACGACTCTCGAGCCTTCGGACTCCGTCAAAGACTCGAAGGACGAAGAGGCTAAAGACATCGTGCGGTACGAGACCGCGACCGGGCTCCGCGAAGTCCTCATCGAGGCCGGGCAGCTCGTTCCCGAAGGCAGGGCTCGAGCCTTGGAAATCGACGACTACATCTGGTCTGAAGACAAGAAGCGACTGCTGATCTTCACCAATACCGAGCGGGTCTGGCGCCGCAACACCCGGGGGGACTACTGGGTCATGGATCTGGCAACGGGTGACCTGAGGCAGCTGGGGGGCGACGCTTCGCCCTCCACGCTGATGTTCGCCAAGTTCTCGCCTGACGGCACGCAGGTCGCATACGTCCAAGGCCATAATCTCCATGTCGAGGAAATCGACGGTGGCAGCATCACTCCTCTTACCAGGGACGGCTCGGAGACGATCATCAACGGCACCTCCGATTGGGTCTACGAGGAGGAGCTCGGCATTCGCGACGGCTTCCGGTGGAGCCCGGATGGCCGTCACATAGCCTTCTGGAACTTCGACTCCAGCGGCGTCGACGAGTTCGCCCTGATCAACAACACGGACACCCTGTATCCCGAGATCACCCTGATTCCCTATCCCAAGGCTGGAACGACGAACTCGGCTGCTCGAATTGGTGTGGTCGGCGCGACCGGCGGCGAGATCCGCTGGATGGACGTTCCGGGAGATTCGAGAAATACCTACATCGCGCGCATGGATTGGTGCGACGATTCCGAGACGCTCATCCTGCAACACCTCAATCGACTGCAGAACACCAACGACGTGTTGCTCGCCGATGCTGCAACTGGCGAGGTCCGGCGAGCTCATCAGGACCAGTCCGACACCTGGGTCGAGGTCATGGACGACCTCGAATGGCTCGAGGGGTCCGAGGAGTTTGTCTGGCTGAGCGAGAAGGACGGCTGGCGGCACGCCTATCGGGTGCGCAGAGACGGAGGGGGCGAGAAGCTCATCACTCCCTTCGAGGCCGACGTGATCAGCCTGGTGGGTACTGGCAGTGGAGCGGAGTGGCTCTACTTCATCGCCTCGCCCGACAACGCAACACAGAGGTTTCTCTATCGTGCGAAGGTCGATGGCTCGGGAAGACCCGAGCGAGTGACTCCGACCGACCAGCCCGGTAGTCACAGCTACGATCTTTCGCCCGACGGGGCTTACGCCTTCCACACATATTCCCGATTCGACGTTCCACCCGTGGTCGATCTTGTGCGCCTGCCCGAACACGAGACCGTGCGCGTCCTGGAGGACAACGCCGCGTTGGCGAGCAAGCTGAGCGACATCGTTCAACCCCCCGTGGAGTTCTTCCAGACAGAGGTCGAGCCCGGCCTCTTGCTCGATTCCTGGATGCTCAAGCCGCGCGACTTCGAGCCCAGCCAGAGCTATCCACTGCTCGTCTTCGTCTACGGCGAGCCGGCGGGAACCACCGTGGTAGATCGCTGGGGAGGCGAGCGAATGCTGTTCCATCGGGCCCTGGCCGACGAGGGCTTTGTGGCCGTCAGCTTCGACAACCGCGGCACGCCGGCACCCAAGGGGGCGGCCTGGAGAAAGGTCGTCTACGGAACCGTCGGCGAACACTCATCGAGAGACCAGGCGGCCGCTGTCCGCGCGTTCAGCGGGAAGCATTCCTTTGTCGATCCCGAGCGGGTTGCCGTCTGGGGGTGGAGTGGAGGGGGCTCGAACACCCTGAATTGCATGTTCCGTTACCCGGAGGTGTTCAAGGTCGGTGTCTCGGTGGCCCCGGTTCCCGACCAGAGGCTCTACGACACCATTTACCAGGAGCGCTACATGGGCCTACCAGATGACAATGCTCGCGGGTATGAGATCGGCTCTCCGATTCACTTCGCCGCAGGACTCGAGGGTCGCCTTCTCCTCGTCCATGGCACTGCCGACGACAATGTGCACTACCAAGGGACTGAACGTCTGGTGAATCGCCTCATCGAGCTCGGCAAGCCGTTCGACATGATGGTCTACCCGAATAGGACCCACGCCATCAAAGAAGGCGATGGAACCCGATTCCACGTCTATAGCCTGATCGCTCGCTACCTCACGGAAGCACGCTGGTAGGGTCTGGAAGGGTTGTTTCGAAGTTGCGAAGTCAGACATTCTCGACTGCCAATGCCGTGTCGACCTGAAGATAGAATCAAACCGTGACGCCGCAGATTGCATTCCTCTTCGCCCTGCTGGCGGTGATGGTCTACCTCTTTCTCACCGAGAAACTGCCGGTCGATCTGACGGCGTTCTTGGGGCTGACCACCCTGATCTTCACGGGCTACCTGACACCGGCCGAGGCATTTACAGGCTTCTCGTCACCGGCGGTGATCACCATGTTGTCGGTCTTCATCGTCGGGGCTGCGCTGCTCGAGACCGGTGTGGCGGATGTCATCGGCGGTCGAATCCACAGGCTCGTCGGCGACAGCGAGACCCGTCTCATCATCGTGCTGATGGTGACCTGCGGCATCCTCTCGGCCTTCATGAACAACATCGCCGCTACAGCCGTGCTGATGCCAGCGGTAGCCACGATCGCGCGGCGCGCCGGACTGTCACCGTCCCGACTGTTCATGCCGCTGGCCTTCGGTGCCATCCTCGGCGGTACCACCACCCTGGTGGGAACACCCCCCAATATCCTCGCGGCGCAGATGCTGGACGAGCGAGGGCTCGAGCCGTTCTCGCTCTTCGACTTCACGCCCCTGGGTCTGGTCCTGCTCGGCCTCGGTGTGGTCTACATGTTGACCCTCGGGCGCAAGCTCCTGCCGGCAGGAGAGCGGCACGGTCCGGCAGCAGCTGAGTCTCGTGATCTGACGCAGGTCTACCAGCTCAAAGAGCATCTGTTCTCGATTCGCCTGCCGGAGGACACGCCGCTCGATGGGATGACCCTGGCCGAGACACGCCTCGGCAACACACTTGGCGTCAAGGTCCTGTCCATCCTCCGGGGGGATCGCCGTCGCACGATGCCCCGGGGCGACTCGGTTCTGCGGGGCGGCGACGTCTTGATGGTCGATGGTCTGGCCGCCGATCTCGGTGAGCTGCTGCGGATGCAGAACCTCGAGATCGAGCAGATCCGGGTTGCAGAGCTGCCGAGCCCGGTGCGGGGAGTGGGCGGGGTACGGGCCCGCGTACTGGCCGGTTCTCCTTTGATCCGATTCAACCTCAGGGAGCTGAGCTTCCGCGACCGATTCGGCTTGGTGGTGGTCGGTGTGCGTCGAGGAGAGCACCTGCAAGGGGTCGAGCTCGGTGAATGGGTGCTGCGGGCGGATGACGAGATCTTCGCCCTCGGCGCGAAAGAGCGTCTCGAGAGTCTGTCGCGACATCCGGACTTCGAGGTTCTCCAAACGGGGCTCACCGCGATTCGAGATCTGGTCAGCCAGCTGCATCTGGTGCGGATACCGGAAGGGTCCCCGTTGGTGGACACATCCATCCAGGAGAGCCGGCTGGGCGAGCTGGTGGGCCTGACGATTGCCGGGCTGATTCGGGACGACGAGACCCACCTGGCCGTCTCACCCAACGAGGTCCTCCGTGCCGACGATCGACTGCTGATCGGCGGTGACCCCGAGAGGCTCGTGACTCTTTTCGACCTCGGCGAGGTACAGCTCGAGAAGGAGCTCGAAGAGGCGCCCCTGGAGTCGGAAGAGATAGGGATGGTCGAGGCCGCCCTGGCTCCGCGCTCCGCTGCCATCGGTCGGACGCTGGCCGATCTGCGCTTCCAGAGCCGCTACGGACTTCTCGCAATGGCCCTGTGGCGCGAGGGCCAGCCCCACCACGTCGATTTCTCCCACGTTCCTCTTCGCCTCGGGGACGCCCTTTTGTTGCACGGACCACGACAGAAGATCCGCGAGCTGGCTGCCGAGCCCGATTTCGTCGTGCTGTCGCAGGCCGACCAGGCACCACCGCGTCTGAGCAAGGCACCGTGGGCCTTCGCAGCGCTCTTGTTGATGATCGGACTCGTGGTCACGGGTGTGCAGCCGATTCATGTTGCGGCGTTTGCCGCCGCTTCGCTGGCGATTCTCTTCGGTGCCCTGACCATGCAAGAGGCCTATCGAGCGATCGAATGGAAGGCCATCTTCCTGGTGGCGGCGGTGCTGCCGGTGGGTATGGCCATGGAGCGCACGGGAGCGGCCATGTTCCTGGCAGACGGGGTCACGAATCTGGCGGGGCCGCTCGGCAATCACGCGACGTTGGCGGCTCTGGTCATCCTGGCGAGCATGCTGTCGCAGGGTCTCGACGGTGCTCCGGCCGTCGTTCTGCTGGCGCCGGTCGTGATCAATGCGGCCAACACTCTCGGCATCAGCCCCTACCCGCTGATGATGGGCGTGAGCCTGGCAGCGTCGGCCGCCTTCATGACGCCGTTCTCTCACAAAGCCAACCTGCTGGTCATGGGTGCCGGTGGCTACCGCTCGAGCGACTACCTCAAGGTCGGCACCCCACTCACCCTGGTCATTCTCGTGGTGCTGACGCTGCTCGTGCCCGTGTTCTTCCCCTTCTGAGCCGTGTCCCTCCGACTCGTCGCCACCTGCGCGCTCGGCCTCGAGGAGTTCCTCGAGGCCGAGTTGAAGAATCTCGGTCTCTCGAATTGCAGCCGGGAGCGCGGCGCCATCGCCTTTTCGGGTAGTTGGGGCGATGTGCTGCGGACAAACTGGCGACTCAGGACGGCCAATCGGGTACTCGTGGAGCTGGCCGCCTGGGATGGGTCGAGCGCCGAGGCCCTCGAGGCGGGTGCGGGCCGGCTGGTCGAGAGCTCCCGAGGCTGGGATGGTGTGAGGGCCGCTGAGCTGTTCGATCCCCGTCGGAGCTTTTCGATTCGTGCCACCGCGGCAAGGTCGCACATCCGTGACACACGCTGGGTGGGCTTGAAGGTCAAGGACGGAATCGTCGATGCCCAGCGGCGAAGATTCGGGCGCCGCGCTTCCATCGATCGACAGAATCCCGACACCCATCTCAGGGTCTGGTTGTCTCGCGATCAGGCCACGCTGCTCCTGGACACCTCGGGCGACCCGCTGGACCGGCGGGGCTACCGGGTGGCGACCAGTGAGGCTCCAGTGCGCGAGAACCTGGCGGCGGCGTGCATTCTCGCTTCCGGCTGGAATGGCCAGGGTCCCGTAGTGGATCCGATGTGTGGCTCCGGCACTCTGCTGACGGAAGCTGCAGCGGTGGCGCTCGACCTGGCGCCTGGGCGGCTGCGTCCGAGGTGGGCCTTCGAGCGACTGCCCGGTTTCGACGGGGCCGCCTGGAAGTCTCTTCGACACGAGGGGATTCGATTGCCCGAGACCGGGTTGAGGCTCTTCGGAGTGGACCTATCTCCGGCAGCTGTCGAGGCGGCAAGCGCAAACCTGCGGAAAGCCGGCCTGGCAGCACTGTCCTCTCTCGAGGTCGGAGACGCCTATTCCTTTCAGCCGCCGGCCGGTCCCGGTTTGCTAGTCGTCAATCCCGCGTACGGTGAGCGTCTCGAGGAGAACCGGGATCAGTGGCCCCGGCTCGGCGACCTCATGAAGCAGCGCTATGCGGGCTGGAAAGCGGTGGTGCTGGCCGGCGGAGAGGGTCTGGGAAAGCACATTGGACTGCGGCCAAAGCGACGCATCCCGATACGCAACGGCCCGCTGGATGCCCGCATTCTGCCTTTCGACCTGTACTGATCCAACTGCGGAGCTTTCTTGGATTTGTCGCCTTCTCATTCGAAGGTGGTCGATCGCCACCAGCCATGAGAGCAAGGGCATGGAAACTGCATCTTGGGACACATGAGGAGGGTCAAGCCAATGAGAAAGTTCCTCTGCTGTTATCTCGCATTCCTGATGCCTGCCGCCGCGATGCCGGCAGAGACGGTCACGATTCCCTTCGGGACCACGGTCTTCTGTGAGCTGGATCAGCAAATCACCACCCGACAGAAGGAAGCCTACGCCGTCCAGACGGGTGACATCGTCCGGGCCCATGTCTGGAAGGACGTCTGGGTCGATGGCCATCGGGTCATCGCTGCCGGAACATCGGTCTATGCCAAGGTCGAGAGGATGAAGAAGGCTCGTATGGCAGGCCAGAAGGGGTTTCTCGAGATCGAGGTCTTGAGTGCTTCGGCTGTCGACACAACGGCTGTCGCCCTCGATGGCGGCTACGACCGGTCTGGGAGGGGCAGGATGGGAGTGACCATTGGACTGGCAGTCGCCCTGGCTTGGCCTTTCGTCTTTCTAAAGGGCAAGAACGTCTTCCTGGAACCTGGGGCCATCTTCGACGCCGTGGTCAGTGCCTCGACCAGGGTGGAAGTTCCCGAGGACGCCCCCGTTGCGATCCGAGTCGAAGGTGAGCCAGGCCTGGTGGTCGAGGTCTCCTACGCCGACCTCGATCTCACAAAGAAGATCAAGCAGCTACCGCTGATCCTTCATGTGCCCGAAGGGCAGCTCTCGAGAGCCAACGTGGTCTCGGTCAACGGCAACGAGATCAACCCGATCCAGGTGACCGTTCAAGGGGAAGCCGGCGAAGGAAGCTATGAGGCGGTCTTGGACTTCAAGCTGCTGTCCAATCACTTCGGACGGGGCATGAACCGCTTCGAAATCGAGATGGGCGGCGACCGCGCCGAAGTCCTGCTGGAGATCGAGCTCTAGGGCAAGCGAACCCAGGACCTGGGCCTCGAGCTGTCGCGGCCGTCGAAATCAATGGCGTCGCCGAGGGTTCAATGCGTCGCGACATTGGTGGCGACCGTGGCTGCCATGACCGCGGTCATGGCAGCTCGGGTGGCTTCGATCGCGGCTCGGGCGGCCTCCGCGGGTGGCCAATCCTTGGCGATCTTGTCGAGCCGCGCCCTGCGCTCGGCGACACGCTGCTTGCCGAACACGGGATCCAGAACGCCGCTGACATGAGCGAGCGAAACGAGGATCGCGGTGCGGGCGTCCAGATGGTTTTCATCCGAGAACACAGCGTGCTCGACCCGAAGAATGATCTCGAGCTCGGGTGCCGGATTGAGCTCTGGGTAGATCCGTTTCGAGAAGATCAGCATCACCTTGTGGGTCTCGACCTGCAGCACTCCCTTCAGCGCCAGTTGCTCGGCGATTCGGTGTTTGAGGTCCTTCAGTCCTGCGACGCGGCCGAGCCAGGTGGGCATATCAGCAGTCTTCTTGGCGTTGGCGATTCTCTCCAGAACTTGATCGGCAACCGGCTCGCCGAGCGGGGTGCTGTTGACGAGCGTCAAGTGCTTCTTGCCCTCGCGATCTTCCAACCGAATCCTGTCCTCGAACAGCAACTCCGCGAGCACTGCGCCACCTACGGCATACGGCCAGCTCGTGCCGGAGTAGGTTGTACCCTCCTCGTCCTTGAGTGCCAGCAGCAGGATCTCTTCGTGCAGTCGGAGCTTCTTCATAGTTGGGTACCTCTCCCGAGGGGAGTGCCCGGATATTCTGGAGAGTGTAGCGAAATCCAAGTTCTCGTGGAGAAAACGCACAAGTCGAGCTGCAAAACCCGACGAGGGGTAGGGTCGAAGATCTCCCGTTCCCGCTCGGGATTCTCCTTCGTAGCGTGAGGTCCGTTCTCCGTCTCGAGGAGACCGGCAAGGTACCGGCCAGGTCCGCCTCGGCTTCGCCTCCAGGCTCTCGAACCGGACTCAGCCGTGCTTGAGAAAGGTCCCGGCCTCGAACTCGGCGAAGGCCTGCCGAAGCTCCTCTCGGGTGTTCATCACGATGGGTCCGTACCAGGCGACCGGCTCCTCGAGCGGTTTGCCTGAGACCAGCAGAAATCGGAGGCCATGCTCGCCGGCGCGAACCGTGACCTCGTCTCCCCGATCGAAGAGGACCAGCGAGCGGTTGTCGGCCTCCTCGGAGAGCGAAGTGTCGATCCAGCCGGCCCCTTCGGTGGGAACCTCCAGTGGATCCGATGCATTGCAGAACTTCCCTGAACCGTCAAACACGTAGGCAAAGGCCTGTCGAGTGGTCTCCACGGGGATGGTCTTGGTTTTGCCGGGTGGCACCCATACATCGATGTACTGGGGATCGGCCGCGATGCCGTCCACCGGGCCAGTAGCACCCCAGACGCTACCGCAGATCACACGGACCTTCGTGCCATCGTCATCCACGACCTCGGGGATGTCTGCAGATTGGACCTCCTGGTAGCGTGGTGGAGTCATCTTGAGAGACGACGGCAGGTTGGCCCAAAGCTGGAAGCCGTGCATCCTGCCCTGTTCATCACCCTGGGGCATCTCCTGATGGATGATGCCGCTTCCAGCCGTCATCCATTGCACGTCTCCAGGGGCGATGGCACCCTGGTTGCCAAGGCTGTCACCGTGCTCGACGGTTCCCGCCAGAACATAGGTGATGGTCTCGATCCCACGGTGGGGATGCCATGGGAAGCCAGCCTCGAAATCCTCGGGCCGGTCGTTGCGGAAGTCGTCCAGCAATAGGAACGGATCGAAGTCCTCAGTTCTGCCGAAGCCAAAGGCCCGACGCAGTTGCACTCCAGCCCCCTCGACGGTGGGCTTGGCCTTGATGAGTCCCTTGATGGGTCGAATCGACACGGCGTCCTCCTTGGCGGTGAATCGGTGGTTCTACCTACTGTACCTTCTTCCTGCCCCCTGGTACGATCTCCGAGGGCAAGAAGTCTCCGCGCCTCGACATATCTCCCTACCATTTCAAGGAGCTCAAACGTGAAGAAGCTGAGTGTTGTCGTTCTAGCGATTCTCATGCTTGCACCCCTGGTCGCTCTGGCGGCTGAAGAGGATGCAGACAAGCCCGAAACCAAGCTCAACTCCGACACCCTGGATGGGCTCGCCTTGCGAGGCATCGGTCCATCCATCAACTCTGGACGGATCTCTGACTTCGCCGTGACGCCCGGCAAGCGACACCGATATTTCATTGCCACTTCGTCAGGCAATCTCTGGAAGACCGACAATGCCGGGACCACCTGGACGCCGGTCTTCGAGAACGAGGGTTCCTACTCGATCGGTGTCGTGACGATGGATCCCAACAACCCGAGCGTCATCTGGGCCGGCACCGGTGAGAACAACTCCCAGCGCTCGGTCTCCTTCGGCGATGGTGTCTACAAAAGCCTGGACGGGGGGCAGAGCTGGACCCACATGGGTTTGGAGAAGTCGGAGCATATCGGAGGTATCGAGGTCGATCCTCGCGATTCCAACGTTGTGTTTGTCGCCGCGCAAGGGCCGCTGTGGAATTCGGGTGGTGAGCGGGGTCTCTACAAGACGATCGACGGCGGAACCACCTGGGAGCGAGTCCTGCACGTCGATGACGACACCGGGGCCAACGAGGTGGTGCTGGATCCGCGCGACCCCGACACGATCTACGTCAGTACCTACCAGCGTCGGCGCCACGTGTGGACCCTGATCAACGGTGGCCCCGGCTCCGGCATCTGGAAGTCCACCGATGGCGGTGCCACCTGGCGCGAGCTCGAAGAGGGCCTACCCAAGGTCGACATGGGCCGCATTGGTATGGCGCTTTCGCCAGGCAACCCGGATGTGATCTACGCCATCGTCGAAGCACAGCGGGACGAGGGTGGGGTCTTCCGGACGACGGACCGTGGCGAGAGCTGGACCAAGCGTGGCGACTACATGTCATCGAGCCCGCAGTACTACAACACATTGGTCGCGGACCCCCACAATGTCGATACCGTCTACTCGCTCGACACCTTTCTGCAGGTCTCGAAGGATGGTGGCGCGACCTTTTCCCCCGTCGGTGAAGAGGCGAAGCATGTGGACAATCACGCCATGTGGATCGACCCCGAGGACCCCGACTATGTGCTCGTCGGCTGCGACGGCGGCGTCTACGAGAGCTTCGACCGTGGCGCCAATTGGCTGTTCAAGGAGAACTTGCCGATCACGCAGTTCTACCGGGTGAGTGTCGACACCTCTGAGCCCTTCTACTATGTCTACGGTGGAACCCAGGACAACAACACCCTCGGCGGGCCGAGCCGCACGCTGAGAAAGTCGGGGATCTCCAACGAAGACTGGTTCATCACGGTTGGTGGCGATGGCTACGAGACCGTGGTGGATCCGACCAACCCAGACATCGTTTACTCCCAGTGGCAGTACGGTGGCCTCGTGCGCTACGACCGTCGCTCGGAGGAAGTCGTCGACATTCAGCCTCAGGAGGAGCCGGGTGAAGAAGCCCACCGCTGGAACTGGGACTCACCCGTGATCCTCTCCCCGCACTCCCACACCCGTCTTTACTTCGCCTCTCAGCGCCTCTTCCGATCGGATGATCGTGGCGACACCTGGACTGCGATATCGGGAGATCTCAGTCGCCGGATCGACCGTAACCAGCTGCCCGTTATGGGCCGCGTGTGGGGCATGGATGCCGTCTCCAAGAATCGTTCGACCTCCGACTACGGGAACATCGTCTCGCTGACGGAGTCGACCCTGGTCGAGGGCCTGATCTACGTCGGCACCGACGACGGGCTCATCCAGGTCACCGAGGATGGTGGCAGCAACTGGACCAGGTTCGAGCGGTTCCCCGGGGTGCCCGAGAACACCTACGTCAGCGACATCGAGGCATCGCGCTTCGATGCCGACACCGTCTTCGCCACCTTCGACAACCACAAGCAGGGTGACTTCAATCCGTACGTGCTCGTCAGTCGGGACCGGGGTCGCACATGGAGCTCCATGCGCGGTGATTTGCCGGATCGGGAGGTGGCCTATACCTTGATTCAGGACCACATCGCGCCGAAGCTGCTCTTTGTCGGCACCGAGTTCGGCCTCTATGCGACCCTCGACGAGGGCGCCCACTGGCACCAATTGAAGGGTGGGTTCCCGACGATTCAGGTGAGGGATCTGGAGATCCAGCGGGACTGGAATGACCTCGCAGTGGCCACGTTCGGACGCGGGTTCTACATTCTCGACGACTACACCCCGCTAAGGACAATGAGCGAGGAGCGCCTGGCAACCGACGAGGCGATCCTCTTCCCGACAAGGGAAGCGTTGCTCTACATCGAGCAGCCCGAACGCGTTGGGGATCGGGGCAAGGGCTTCTGGACGACGCCGAATCCACCGTTTGGGGCGGTCTTCACCTACTGGCTGCGGGATGGTCTCAAGACCAAGAAGGAACTTCGCATCGAGGCCGAGACAGAGGCCAGGGAGAACGAGACCGACGCTCCGTTGCCCTCCATGGAGGAGTTGCGCGAGGAGGACCTGGAGCTCGAACCAGCGGTGTTCCTCACGGTGTGGGATGGCCAGGGATCGTTGGTACGCAGAGTGAAGGCTCCGCAGGATGCCGGGTTGCACCGCGTGGCGTGGGATCTGCGCTGGCCTCCTGCGGCCCCCACGGACCTTTCATCGGAAACCGATCTGTCGCCATGGCATACACCGGAGCGGGGCCCGTTCGCCTTTCCGGGGTCCTACAGCGCCGCCCTCGAAGCGAGGGTCGGGGCAGAATGGCGACCCCTCGCCGGGCCGGTCGATTTCGAAGTCGTGCCCCTGAACCTGGCAACCCTGACGCCTGAGGACCAGGCCGCTGTCATGGACTTTCGCCAGGAGGTTCGCGAGCTGCGCCGCAACGTGCTCGGAGCCTCGAAGGTCCTCGATGAGATCGACAAGAGCGTGAAGCACCTTCGGCAGGCTCTGGTGGACACGCCTGAGGCCGATCCGGCCTTGATGGTCGAGCTTGAAGGTCTAAAGGCCAGGCTGGATGCGATTCAACTTGCGTTCGCAGGTGATCGGACGAAGTCGAGTCGGAACGTGTTCACGCCACCTTCGCTTGTCGGTCGGGTCGAGCGCATCGCATCGGACCAGTGGGACACGACGCAGGCCCCCACGACAACGCACCAGCAGGCCTACGATTGGGCGACGGAGGCTTACGAGAGTGAGCTCGCCGAGATCAAGGAGCTCGTCGTCGATCTGGAGGCTCTGGAGGAGAAAGCGGAAGAAGCTGGGGCGCCGTGGACCCCGGGCCGCGTGCCCAACCGGTAGCACTGAGAGTCTGATTCGGGGCGGCCGGTCACTTGGCCGGCCGCCTCTTCAGTTGCTTGGGCCAGCGCTGTCAACAGCCTTGTCCGGCAGGGTGATGACGGCGCTGCCAAAGCCTCGAGTTCTCGCTCGGGCATACCGCGCATCCATGATGTTGACTCGTCTCCCGGCGTCGCCGGGATCGATCTGGGTCCATGGAAAGCGAACCCAGGACAGAAATCCTTCCTCCTGGCCGGAAGTTACGATCTCCGGCCAGAGATCGCTCGATCTGGCTGCAAGCTGATCGAAGTCAGAGAAGCGCAGCGTCCTGTCGCCAAGCCAGGAAAAACGGCCATGGCGCAGACGCCCACCCTGTTCGATCACCACATCCCAGTCGGTCGGGTTGGCTGGGATCGCACCAACCATGAGGCTCTCTATCGGTTTGCCGGCGAGTTGATCGAGCTGTTGAAGCACGCGGTTCTCGGTCGCCTGGTGCAGTAAGAGCATAGAGGCTATGAAGAGGCTGGCGGCCAGGAGTCCAGCGAAAGCGGCCTTCTGTGGCGAGATCCCAGCGGACTCCGGCCGCCAAAGCAGAGCGACCAGGAGGAGAAGCACGACAGGGAGTATCACCGGCAGGTAGCCGGGTGCGCGGGTCACGACGAGGTAGAGCAAGAGGGCTGCAACGACTGCAGAGATGGTGACCAGGCGTCGAGTCGCTCGACGACCGACGAGCCATCCGACCCCGAGAACCAGCCAGAGCCAGGGATCCATGATGAAGACGGAGTCGCCGTAGTACCAGGTGTCGCTGAAGGGCATCCACCAGCGCAGGCCGTAGACGTTCAACCAGTCGAGAAAAGGATGGGTGAGGGTCGCCAGGTAACAAAGGCCGATCAGCCAGCCGGTCACTACGGGTCGGCGAGTGCCTCCTCTGTCTCGACGCAGACGTTCCCAGACGAGGAAGGCAATGGCGAGCAGAGCCGGTAAGACGAGCAGCGCCAGAACGCCATGTGTCCATCCTCGTCGAAATCCCAGGGCGAAGTCGCTGCCCCTGAAGTATGAGAGAACGTCGATGTCGGGCAGGTTGGCCCCGATCACCAGGGCCGGGGCGCCGTATCGGGTCCGCTCGCCGAGCCGAGTGGCGGCCAGCGATGCACCGACTAGGGTATGGGTGACAGGATCCATGGTTCGAGTCTAGAAAGTGCGTCAGCCTCCGTTTGGAGGCCGCACCCTACCAGGAATCCAACTCTCGACCGAATCCAGTCCGAAAGGTCTGGAGCCTGTTGCTCGAGACGCGGAACCCAAACAGAGGGTTGTGCGTTCAGAGCCGGCTTTCGCTGAATGGCGATGTTGGATTCATTGACCTGTTTGCAGTTGGGCTTTCTGCACGGTCTCGTAGATCGGGCCCGCAGGGGTCAACGAGCTCTTGACCAGGTGAATCTCCGCGAACCGATCTTCCCAGGCATGGGAGTTGTCGTAGTGCCTGGTCATCGCCCCTTCGATTCTCGCTGCCTCGGAACGGCGGGCATTCTTCTTGAATCTCGCAAGATTGACGTGCGGCGGCTTTGGCCGAACCTTGAGCGAGGGAAGGCTCCTGCTCAGGTGCGCAACGAGCGCTGCCTGCACCTCAGACACCTGCTTTGTTCCGACACCGACATCAACACAGATCAACCTGGGTCGACCGCGGCCCATGAGAATCCGCGGCGGTTCAAGGGAGAAGGAGAAGCTCTCGAGCTCCGTTACGGCCGCGAGGCCGGCTCTGCAATTCTCGACATCGTCATCCGACAGCTCTCCCAGGAAGGCCAACGTCAGATGATGGGACGCGGGTGGAATCGGACGCAAGGCATCAGGCGCGTCGCTCATCAGTCGATCGACGAGAGCCTGATAGGCAGCAACATTTTCTTGGCTCAGGAACGTGGCAAAGAAGAGACGCAATCAGTACCTCCTGAGATCCTGAAGGTCGGATGCCCTAGGAACTCCCTTCGTACTCGGCCCAGGTTCTCGGCGATTCGCTGACCCGCATCTTGGCCAGGGCTGGGAAGACGGGCTTGAATTTCTCGTAGAGGAAGCGCGCGATGTTCTCGGCTGTGGTGGCCTCTGCCAGCACGTCGTTGAGGTTGAGGTGATCGAGGTTCTCGTTGATAAAGGTCTTGATCGGTTCGAGCTCGTTGTAGTCCACGACGAAACCCCGGTGGTCGAGCTCCTCGCTCTCCAGCACGGCCTCCACGATGTAGTTGTGCCCATGCAGCTGGCTGCATGGGTGATCGTCGGGCAGGAGATCCAGCTGGTGCGCTGCAGAGAAGTGAAACTGCTTGCTGATTCGGAACATGAATAGGGTCCCCTCGAATCCAGATTCGACGCCCACCAGGCTTCATGGCGGAAGCTGATGCTATCCGCTAGTCTACGATTCGTGCCAGATCTCCGGAAGTATGCCACCAGTGCTTGGTTGCTAGCAGCAGTGATTCTCGCCGGGTGTGAGAGGGATAGCCAGACGAGCTCGACTGTCGTGGCATCACCACCGGGGGCGCCGAACGTGGTCATGATTGTGGTCGACACCCTACGTCCGGATCGCCTCGGTGCCTGGGGGCAGGTTCGGGATACCTCTCCGCACATCGATGAGTTGGCCAGTCAGTCGATCCGCTTCTCCCGTGCCACGAGCCAGGCACCCTGGACGACGCCCTCCACAGCCTCCCTTTTGACCTCACTCTACCCGCACGAGCTCGGTATCGAAACCGAGCCCAACAAGGTCCCAGATCATGCGATTCTGCTCCCCGAGCTGCTCCGAGACAAGGGATACGAGACGTTCGGCGTAGTCGCCAGCAGTTTCCTGAGTAGGCGGTGGAACTTCGATCAGGGATTCAGTCGTTTCGAGGACAGAAACGTCAGCGGACTCATGAGCATCACTTCGCCTGAAGTGACAAGAGCAGCGATCAAGATGTTGAAGAGCCGGGACAGGTCTCGCCCCTTCCTTCTTTTCGTGCACTACTTCGACCCCCACTTCCACTACAACAGTCATGCGGATTTCGACTTCACCGACGCCGAAGAAGAGGTACGGTCCGGAGAGACCGAGGCCGGCCAAGGTGACCTCGGCACGAAGGTCGAGACAGCGGGACCGGAATCGGGGCAACTGTTCGACTCCTATGACTCGGAAGTGGGCTTTACCGATCACTACATCGGAAGGTTGCTCCAGTTCCTGAAGGATCAGGATCTGTTCGACGAGGCCCTGATCGTCTTCACCGCCGACCACGGAGAGGAGTTTCTGGATCATGGTGGCTGGAAGCACGCCCACTCGCTCTACGAGGAAGTGATCCATGTACCCCTGCTCTTCAAGCTGCCGCAGAGCAGGTCGGGCCGGGTGGAAGACAGGCAGGTCGGGCTTATCGATGTGTTTCCCACCATCACCGAGATCCTGGGTGTCGACGTGGAGCACCCCATCTCCGGTGCCAGCCTTTTTTCGGCGGCCGAAGTGCGACCGGTCTTCAGTGAGACCTCGCGGAACAACAACCTGCAGGCAGTGATCTACAAGGGCCACAAGGCCATCGTCGATCTGAACGACGACGACAAGTGGCGGCTCTACGACCTGAGCACCGATCCAGCCGAGAAGCACGACCTGGCCGGAGAGAGGGTAGAGCTCCTTGACGAGCTCAAAGAGGAAGTTCGGCGCTGGCGCGAGAGCACTAGGACGGCTACTGAGGCTGAAAGCGTGGTCCTCGATGCCGAACAGACCGAGCAGCTCAAAGCCCTGGGCTATCTGGAGTAGGCTGCCGCCACCCAAAATGTGGGCCAGTTTGTCTTCAAGGAGAGAGAGCCGAGTGAGCGTTGACGTCGGCCCGGCTCTTGACCGATATGGTCATTCACCCACCGGCTCGAAGCGACCCTGGAAGAAGCGCAGCTTCTCCGGCTCGTAGACGAAGCGTAGACCACGGATCTCGTCCCGACGCTCGTAGAGCCGGATGATTCCATCAGCTACGGCCCGCATGTGGTCGCGGGTATAGACCCGACGGGGAATGGTCAGCCGCACGAGCTCCAGTGGAGGGCGGTAGTTCTCGCCGGTGTTGGGATCGCGCCCCTTGGAAACGTTACCCCGCTCCATGGCCCGCACACCGGTCTCAACGTAGATCTCAGCTGCCAGGCGCTGCGACGGATACTCGTCCTGGTCGATATGGGGCAGAAAGCGCTTGGCATCGAGGAAGATAGCGTGGCTTCCCGGGGGCGTGACGATAGGCACGCTGGCATCCAGAAGCATCTGACCGAGGGCCGCGGTCTGCCGCACGCGGGCTCGGATGTAGCGGTCGTCGAGCATCTCCTCGACACCCTGGGCGATGGCCGCCAGATCTCCGGCTGCGAGGCCACCGTCGGTGATGTTGCCCTCGTAGACGCGGAGGAGATCCAGGGACTTCTTGGCCCACTCGGCGTTATCCCGGTAGGCCAGGAGGCCGCCGATGTTGATCAGGAAGTCCTTCTTGCCGGAGACCGTGCAGCCGTCTCCGTAGAGCAGCATTTCGCGGAGGATGTCGCGAATCTTGGTCTTTGCGTAGTGCGGATCTCGCTGCTGGATCATGAAGGCGTTCTCGGCCATCCGCGTGGCATCGAAGAACACCGGGATGTGGTGATTGGAGCAGTATGCGTAGACCTCCCTCATGTTCTCCATCGAGACCGGCTGCCCGCCCGCCATGTTGACCGAGTGTTCGAAGGATATGTAGGCGATCTTCTCGGCGCCATGCTCATCGACAAGAGCCTCCAGCTTGGCCATGTCGATGTTGCCCTTCCAGGGAAAGTCGCTGTCGGGGTCGTGGGCCTCATCGACGATGACGTCGGCGAAGATTCCACCGGCCATCTCCTGGTGGAGCTTGGTCGTGGTGAAGTACATGTTCCCAGGCACCAGCTGGCCGGGCTCGATCATGACCTCGGAGAGGATCTGTTCGGCGGCACGTCCCTGATGGGTTGGGATGATGTACTCGTAGCCAGTGGCCTCGCGCAGCACCTCCACGAGATGAAGGTATTCGTCCGACGTCGTGGGAGTAGCGCGCGCCGCGTCGTAGGCGGCCCACTGGTCGGTGCTCATGGCCGAGGTGCCGGAGTCGGTGAGCAGATCGATAGTGACGTCGGCCGAGCGCAGGAGAAAGGTGTTGTAGCCTGCCTCCGCTATGGCCTTGCGGCGCTCCTCGCGGCTGAGGGTCGCGATCCGCTCGATGGTGTGGATGACGAATGGATAAGTCTCGAACTCGAAGGGCTCGAGGTCGGAGTAGACCCAGCGATACTGCATCTCGTCCCTCCAGGTCCCCTCCTTGAGCAGCTCCAAGGGTGGCACGCGGTCTCGTTGCTTGTAGAGACTGATGATGGCATCGGCCACTTGTTCTAGTTGGCGGGTCGTCATGGCGAGCCTGGGAATCTGGACCGGTACCTGATTGTCGCGTCCAACAAGACCATGTGCCAAGGCCCGAATGCCGGACATCTCGTAGAGGGCGGCTGAAAAGGCGTCCTGCTGGTAGGCCTCCAGATGTGGGAGGAAGTCATCAGCCAGGATGTAGGCGCCGTCGCAGCCCCTCTCCACCGGCACGCCGGCCTCGCGCAGGCGGTCGTTGAAGTGCTCGGTCTGTTGCATGACCCATTGCACCTCTTCCTCCAGGCACATCTCTTCGAGGCCGCGGGCGAAAACCTCCATGGTCCTCCCCGCCATGCCGCCGTAGGTGTGCAGACCCTCGTAGACCACGACTTCGTTCATGAAGTGCTCGTGGTCTTCGGGGTTGTCGGTGGCCAGCAGGCCGCCGGTGGGGCACTTGGGGTCCTGGGCCCCGTCGATCTGAAAGACGTGTGCGGTCTTTGCGATCTCCTTGACCAGGGCAGCGATGGAGCGAGCCGCCATCCCCTCCTCGTGTCTTTGGATGTACCAGGCATTCTCGATGACCCTCGAGCCGTCCAGCACCAGGCGCTTGCCGTAGCGGTCCGCCAGTGCCCGGACGGCGCGGAGGTTCTCCAGGCTGAAGGGATGCTGCCCATCACCAAATGCTTGCAACCCCACGATGGCGACCTGCCCCCCTTGCAGGAGCTCCTCGAGCCGTTCGAGGTCCACGTTGCCGGTGAAGACCTCGGCCTTGTGGTCGCGGATGTCGGGGACCTCCACATCACGAGGGGTCAGGACGTCGATCCGGGTTCGGGCGTTGGACGGCAGCTGGGAGCCAGCGGGCACCATGGTGGCGGTAACCAGCTTGACGCACCCGAGGACGTTGTGTGTGGGGCAGATATAGGTGTGTCCCAGGACCTCGTGGACTGCCTTTTCCAGGTGCTCGAAGTTCCGGGCCCCGGCGTAGGCCTCGTCACCGATGAGCTGCCCCGATAGCTGCTCCTGAGTCATGGCGCTCGTGCCGAGTGAGCACATGTCGAACGCTACCTGAGAGGGAGTCAGGTTGAAGACGTTGAAATGAGCCTCTGCCAGGAACTTCTTGCGTTCCTCGAGAGTGGGAAAGGAGATCGGTCGGATGGTCTTGATCTTGTGCGGCTCGTGGGCGAGCTTGTTCAACATGAGGTTTTCCTCCCGCGATCGTCACGGGCACGGCTATGGCCCGGAGAAAGGTGACGAGCGTCTCTGAAATGAAAGGCGGCCCAGAATCCGGCCGCTTGGGTGCCTCTACTGCCCGATGGGAGCACAATTCCCGTCAGGTCAACTCTAGCATGCAGCAAGAGGCGGCAAGTTGCGCGGTTCGCGTATTCGGATTTGTGCATACATCATCGCAATGACAACCTGTCGGTGTCATATTCTCTCGTGAGGGGGGAAGAAGGGCCCCTCTCCTCAACCCAATCGGGTGGCCAGTGGAACTTCTGCTCTGGCGGTGCAATGAGCAGGTCTTCTTACGAACGATGACACAGAAAGACGCGGCTCTCCAGATCTTCAGGGCGGCCTTAGCGGCAGTGGATCCTCATCACTGTGTCGAGCAGGTCTTGGGTCGTGAGGGCGATGCACTGACAGTCCAGCAGGGTGGTGGCGAGATCCGGATCGATCTCCGGGAGGTTGACCGCCTTCACGTCGTCGGCTGCGGAAAGGCCGGTGCACCCATGGCTCGAGCTGTGGAGGAGCTGGTTGGCGAGCGGATTTCCTCCGGGCTCGTCGTGGTCAAGTACGGCCATACCCTGCCCGAGGAGACTTCTCCCGCTCGTATTCGGATCGCCGAGGCAGGGCATCCGGAGCCCGACGCCGCGGGAATGAGTCACGCGAAGCAGGTGGTGGAGATCCTGGAGAGCGCCTCAGAACGGGACCTGGTCATCGCGCTGATCTCAGGTGGTGGCTCGGCCCTCTGGCCGCTGCCGGTCCCGCCCGTTACGCTGGAGGAGAAGATCGAGCTCAACCGACGGTTGCTGGCATGCGGGGCAGACATCCACGAGATGAACGTAGTGCGAAAGCACGTCTCCAGTATCAAGGCAGGCTGGGCGGCCAGATTGGCTCATCCGGCACAGGTGCTGGTCCTCCTCATCTCGGATGTCATCGGTGACCGGCTGGACTCCATCGCTTCGGGTCC
>Ga0316187_10000702_pt1 | contig 27309 bp, 23 predicted proteins | sample CroRivburrow1_MG_FD_204927 | JGI IMG/M metagenome (GOLD analysis project Ga0316187, IMG submission 204927) | Coastal sediment microbial communities from Maine, United States - Cross River worm burrow 1 | ecosystem: Environmental > Aquatic > Marine > Coastal > Sediment | place: USA: Maine...
CATCTGTTCTCACACGTAGGCTCTGGCCGCTGCGCAACAGCGCTTCCTTGAGCAGGGAACCATCCGGCGCGTGAACCTGAAGCCAGACATCCTGTTCCACAGCTGTGAGCTGATAACGGTGAACGATGGCGCCGGTCGATGCTGTATTCTGCTCGCTTGCCGACTGTTGCTCGGGTTCGGCAGTGGACATGCTTTCAGGTATCGCTTGCATAGGGAGCGATTTGGGCATGGCTTCATCCGCTGCAAGTTCATCCTGCATGGATACTGTGCCATCAAGTGCAGGCTGCTGCATGGGAGGCATATCGGGTGCCGGGGCAGATGCCTGCGGAAGATCGGTAATCATGGGGACTGGTGGCGCCATATCCTTTTCGCCTTCACCGACCACATTGAACAAAATGAGCACAAGGAAGAAGCAGGCACCGGCAGCAAGAGCCCATGTGCGGTTCATGGCAATGGGTGGGTCGGGCATGGTGAATGGTTTGGTTAGCTTATAGTCGCCTGTTCTCAAGGCATCGATATCCTGACTGATGTCAACGCCAAGCAGGGAGGCGTATTGGCGAAGGAAGCCCATGACATAAACTTCTTCCGGCAGCGTGCTCCAGTCGCCGCTTTCCAATGCTTCGAGATAAGCGCGGCGGATTCGCAGGCGATCTGAGGCATCGGTGAAGCTTATCTCCTTGGCCTGGCGCGCCTGCGATAAACGTTCACCAACCTTGATGCGGACATCACAGTGGGTGGGCTTATCCGGTTCCGAAGCTTGTTCGCGACCTGTCTCATCTATATCTGGTGTGGTCATCGCTGCATGGACCTCAGGGCCTGCTCGGCCCATGCCCTGTCCATGGGCTCAGGGGTTTGCTTGATAAAGCGCTGCAATTGTTGCTGTGCTCCATCCTTATCGCCCTGATTGCGTAGCAGAACAAGCAGGCCTTCAAGTGCCTGCCGGTTAGCCGGACTGTCGCGCAGAATGGTTTCATACATCGCCTGGGCAAATCCGGGGTTGCCATGCTCCCTGTATGCGGCGGCTTCCCTCAGACGCGATGCCTCCTGCGATGGGTTAAGCAGGCGGGCCTGACGATAGGCGGCAATGGCATCGCTGAGTCGATTCTGCATGAGCAGGGCATCACCAAGATTGATGTAGGCGAAATCGGGGCGGTTGTATCGTGGATCTTCCAGTGCCTTCCTGAATGCTTCCTCGGCCTCTTCGGGCTTTTTCATGGTCAGTAAGAGGGTGCCATAATTGTTCCAGGTGCGGGCTGCAGGATCGATGGCCAGGGCCCGGAGGTAGTAGGCATGGGATTTTTCCAGATCACCACGCAAGCGCCAGGCATAAGCCAGGGCATCGATGACATCGGCACGCTTCGGATTTAGTTCTTCGGCATGCAGCAGCTCATCAAAGGCCTTGGGCAGGTTGTTTTTCTCCAGAGCATCGAGGCCCAGGCGGAAATGCGATTCGACCTGCTTGGACGTAGCATTCTCTTTGGGCGGTGTGTATTTGCTTGAGCATGCGCTGAGTGACAAGGTGAACGACAGCAGCATGACAAGAAGGAAGGGCAGGCGTGGGAGCATTAAAGCAGCCTCTCAACCACAGCATGAACCGGCTTGATTTCAGCATCGTCATACATGGAAAGGTTGCCGATGATGGCTGTATCCAGGGCATGGCGGCAGCCCGAATCGCAGGCATGCAGCTGAGTTTCCGGATCGGCAAACAGGGCTTTGAGCATGGCCTTGGCCTTGAGACCATTGCCATGCATGATTTCAAGCAGACCATCAACGCTGACATCTGCTTCTTCCTCATGCCAGCAATCGTAATCGGTGCTCATGGCAACTGTGGCATAACAAATCTCCGCCTCACGGGCCAGTTTACCCTCCGGGAAATTGGTCATACCGATTACATCCATACCCCAGCTGCGATATAGATTGGATTCGGCACGTGTTGAGAATTGCGGGCCCTGCATGCAGAGGTAGGAGCCACCATCATGGGTTGTAATATCGGCACTGTGGCAGGCTGCCAGAAGCCGATCACGCAGTGTCGCGCACACCGGGTCGGCCAGCGAGACATGGGCCACAAGCGGACCCTCGAAGAAGGTCGAATGCCTGCCATGGGTTCGATCGACAAACTGATCGACGATAACAAAATGACCCGGAGCAATGGCCTCGCGCAGCGAGCCGACGGCCGAGATGGAAATAATCTGGTTCACACCGGCCAGCTTCATGGCATAGATATTGGCGCGGTAGTTGATCTGATGCGGAGGTATGCCATGCCCACGACCATGGCGGGGCAGAAAAACGACTTCCTCATTACCAATGCGAGCCAGCATCAAGGCATCCGATGGCTTTCCCCAAGGGGTGTCCATGTGCAATTCATCAAGGATATCGATGCCTTCGATGTCGTATAGTCCGCTGCCACCAATAATACCAATGCGCTGATTCATGCTGTGTTTATACCCCTGTTTCGTCGTTGTTTGCGCCTGTGGAATCTGGAACCTCTCGGGAGGTTTCTGAATCACCCAAGTCCAGATGCGATTTTAATTGGCCACATGCAGCCATGATATCGTCGCCACGCGAACGCCTTACCGTCGCACGAATCCCTTTCTTAATCAACTGTTTGGCGAAGTTGTTCATGTGTTGCATTGTTGAGCCGCTATAAGGTGATCCAGGCCATGCGTTAAAATGAATCAGGTTGATTCGCTCGCGCTCCGCGTTTACAAAGCCAGCCAGTGCATCAAGGTCTTCGGCGCGATCATTCACACCGGCCAGCATGACATACTCCAGCGTGATATGACGTTGGTTCGGCAGAGGGTAGGTATCCAGCGCCTTGCGCAGTTCAGCCAGTGGGTATTTGCGATTGATGGGTACCAGTTCATCGCGTAATCCATCGCTGGCTGCATGCAATGAGATCGCCAGATTGACCGGTGCTGTGTCTCCCAGCCTGCCGATTTGTGGTACAAGACCTGAGGTGGATACCGTAATACGTCGGCGCGACAGGTGCAGCCCCTGTTCATCCATCAGTAGTTTCAGGCTGGCATATACGCCAGCCTCATTGGCCAGAGGCTCGCCCATGCCCATATAGACGACATGTGTGACCTCAGAATGCAACTCATCATCCAGAGGTTCCTGCCGCAGGTCATTTTTGACGGCTAGGATCTGGGCCATGATTTCACCCGCGCTCAGGTTGCCGCTGAATGCCTGGGTTCCTGTATGGCAGAAGGGGCAGTCCAGCACGCAACCGAGTTGCGAGGAAACGCAGACCGTGGAACGTGATGTGTCGGGAATCAAAACCGTTTCGATATTGCCACCACTTTGCAGGCGAAACAGGTATTTGCGGGTTCCGTCTACTGAACATTGGCGCTGCATCAGCGATAACGGAGAGCAGATCAGATGTTCACTTAGTTGATCTTGCAGTGCGGCAGGAAGATTACGCATCTGAGCCGGATCGGTAACCCCTTTGTTGACCCAGTCGCGCACCTGCTTGGCGCGGAAGGCAGGCTGTTGCATGGCCTGTATTTGCTCTACCAGTTCTGCCGGAGAGAGGCCGGAGAGTTGTGGTCGGGATGCGGTGTTCGGGGTGTTGGCCTCGGTGGAGGTTTGGCTTGCTTCTGTCTGCATGCCGGCATTGTACAGCAGCAGGCCGGTTCGGGTAGCTTCCGCCGCCATGAATCTGGCCACAGACAAGCCTGTCGAAATTTCCTCCTCGGAGTTTACCCTTATGCACGATTTTGTGCAGAGCATGTGGCGCCTGAAACAGCTTCCCGCCTACGCACAGGGCTTGAGGGGTGTGTTGCCGCCTACAGCAGGTATTGATCCCGGTTCCCCCGGGATATTGATGGGTTACGACTTTCACCTGACTGAACATGGACCGAAGTTGATAGAAATCAACAATAATGCAGGTGGGCTTTTTATGGGTGGCCATCAATGGTTGCCTCAACCCGATCTAGCCTGCTGGAGTGAGGCGCTGGTTCGCAGGCTTTGCCATATGTTTCCCGAACATTGGCAGTGCATTGCCATTATGGATGAGGATGTAACAGAGCAGTATATGTATCCCGAGATGCTCGCCTATGCCGAGTTGTTACGCATGGAAGGGCGACAGGTCGTCGTGCTTAAGCCAGAGGATATTCATCCGGCAGAAGACGGTCTGTATGCCGATGGGGTGAATGGTGAAAAGCTGCGCTTGGATGGCATCTATAACCGGCACACCGACTTTTATCTGGAGAGTGCGCCATTGGCACACATCCGCCGTGCATTCGAATCCGGGCAGGTGCAGTTGAATCCACACCCGCGTAGTTATGCCCTGCTGGGTGATAAGGGGCGCATGGTGGATTGGTGGCGCGATGGTTTTCTGGAGGCGATGTTACCGCCGCAAGAGGTTGCCTTTATTCGCGATATCGTGCCGGAAACCCGACGTCTGAATGACATGGATGCGGATGTTTCCTGGGCTGAGCGGAAAGACTGGGTATTCAAACCGGCAGCGCGACACGGTGGCAAAGGTGTGCTGCTGGGGCGGGCGATGAGTCGTAAACGTTTCGCCGACTTGGACACCTCCGATACTGTGATGCAGCGCTTTGTGCCGGCCAGCGAGGTCGAATTGAATGGCGAAACCTTCCGCTTTGATATTCGACTGTTTACCCATGGGCCTGAACTGGTCGCTTTAGCCGGGCGCGCATGGCAAGGCCAGATGACCAACTTCCGCAGCGAAGGCAGTGGTTGGGTGCCGATCGACATTGCTGATTCCTGAATCTAGTGAGGACAAGGTGGCATCAAAGCGAGGTACTGTTGCCGTGCTTGTGCCGCTGCTCAATGAGGCTGATGGCCTGCCGCGATTACTGCAAAGCTTGAAGGCCTGCGCCCCTGATGAATTGGTGCTGGTGGATGGCGGTTCAAGCGATGGGACTGCACAGCTATTGCAGGAGAGCGGTCTTCGCTGGCTCAGCTCCAAGCCCGGACGAGCTGTGCAAATGAATGCCGGAGCCGAGCTTTGTGAAAGTGATATTCTCCTTTTTTTACATGCAGATACGGATATAAGCTCAGATGGTGTCGAGTTTTTGCGCGGGCTTGCAAGAACGCCGGGTATGGTTGGCGGACGCTTCGATGTTCGCTTGTCCGGTCAGCACGCAGCACTGCGTGTGATCGAGTGCTTGATCAATCTGCGTTCACGCTTAAGTAGAATCAGTACGGGCGATCAGGCCATGTTTGTGCGCCGTGATGTATTTGAGGCCATGGGTGGATTTAGCGACATTCCGCTGATGGAGGATATCGAGTTTTCCCGACGCCTGAAGCGGCGGGGCAAGATTGCGTGTTTGCGGCAGAAGGTGAGCACCTCAAGCCGCCGTTGGGACCAACACGGCATGGTTCGCACGGTACTGTTGATGTGGCGGCTTCGCCTGCTCTACTGGCTGGGCGTTTCACCGGCAAAACTGGCCACCATGTATCGGGATGCCAGATGACACGCGCGCTAGTGCTCAGACCCATCATTATGTGCAAGGCCCCGGTAAAAGGTGCGGTGAAGACCCGACTTGCACCGTTTTATGGCGAGGCGGCTGCGACAGCCCTGCATGTGGCCATGGGCACACTGGTTATTGAACGTACCTTGCGTCTGTTTCCGAACACCTGGATTGCCGCAGACGATGTTGCGCATCCCTTCTTTACAGGCTTTGCTGCGCGCGTTCTGCCACAGGGCGAGGGGGATCTGGGCGCACGCATGCAGCGCCTTACCCGACGTGCTCTGGATTATGGTGCCGATGCGGTGTTATTGCTGGGTACCGACAGCCCGCATATGTCAGAGGCGCGGCTGTATGCTGCTGTAAGAGCATTGAAATCCTGCGATGTGGTGCTCGGGCCGGTAGAAGATGGCGGTTATGATCTGATCGCTTTGCGCGGCTGCTGGCCGGAATTGTTTTCCAATATCGACTGGGGTACGACAGCGGTCCTGGAGCAGACCTTGATGCCCATTGCACAGCTCGGCCTGAGTCATCGCTGCCTGAGCACCGGTTTTGATGTGGATACGGCCGATGATGTGAAACGCGTATCACAAGCCTATCGACAGATCAGTCTTTCGAACTTACCGCTGTCTTAATCCGGGCTGCTACCTTTTCTGACGGAAAATCGAGAATTAGATGATCATTCTCGACAACGACACACGCCTTTCCGCCTTTTTGCAGGCGACCGAACAGGATTTCATCTGCCAAGGGCTTTTTCAGGGTATCGGCAATCAGCTTGGCCATAGGTCTTGCACCCATTTGGCTATCGAAGCCGTGCTTAGACAGCCAGCTACGGGCTGCAGCACCTACTTCAAGCTGCACACCTTTGCCTTCAAGCTGTGTTTCAAGCTGCATGATGAATTTGTCGGTTACATGCCGGATGGATGCGGGGCTTAAGGAAGCGAATGGAACCATGGCATCCAGCCTGTTGCGGAATTCCGGCGAGAACATGCGCTTGATGGCCGCCTCATTGTCACCGTGTGACGACTGTGGCGAAAAGCCGATGCTGGATTTGCTCATTTCATAGCTGCCGGCATTGCTGGTCATAATCAGAATTACATGACGGAAATCCGCCGAACGCCCGGCATTGTCGGTTAATTTACCATGATCCATCACCTGCAACAGGATATTGAAGATATCCGGATGGGCCTTCTCGAATTCGTCGAGCAGCACCACGGCGTGCGGGTTTTTGCTGACAGCTTCGGTGAGCAGACCACCCTGATCGAAGCCGACATAACCCGGAGGGGAGCCGATCAAACGAGAAACGGCATGCGCTTCCATGTATTCGGACATATCAAAGCGGATCAGTTCCAGCCCCATCAGCATAGCCAACTGGCGTGCCACCTCTGTTTTACCGACACCGGTCGGGCCGGTAAAGAGGAAGCTGCCGATGGGTTTTTCCGGATGCGACAGTCCGGCACGGGATAGCTTGATGGCGCTGCCAAGCGTTGCGATGGCTTCATTCTGCCCGAAAACCGTCAGCTTCAAATTGCGCTCGAGATGGCGCAGCGATTTCTTGTCGGAGGCGGAAACGCTGCGCGGCGGGATGCGCGCAATGCGCGATACGACGGCTTCGATGTCGGCCACGGTGATTTGTTTTTTGCGCTTTTCGACCGGCATGACTTGCACAGCAGCCCCTGCTTCATCAAGCACATCAATAGCCGAATCCGGAAGATTACGTTCGTGCAAGTGGCGGCTGGCTAGTTCGGCAGCCGATTTTACTGCTGCTTTGGCGTAACGCACGCCATGATGCATCTCTAGCCCTGGTTTCAGGCCAAGCAGGATTTCGATGCACTCATCGAGCGAGGGCGCAGGCACGTCGACCTTCTGAAAGCGGCGCGACAAGGCACGGTCCTTTTCAAACAGGGAACGATATTCCTGATAAGTAGTAGCACCGATGCAACGCAAATCACCATTGGCTAAGGACGGCTTGAGTAAATTGGATGCATCCATGGCGCTGCCACTGGCAGAGCCCGCACCAATCACCGTATGAATTTCATCGATAAACAGAATCCCGCTGTCCTTCTTTTCAATCTCGACCAGCACAGCCTTGAGGCGTTCCTCGAAATCACCGCGGTATTTGCTGCCGGCCAGTAAGGCACCCATGTCGAGGGTGTAAACTTCCGCCTCGGCAATCACTTTTGGCACCTGAGCGTCAACAATCTTTCTGGCTAGGCCTTCGGCGATGGCGGTTTTACCGACACCGGCATCCCCGACCAACAGGGGATTGTTCTTGCGTCGTCTGCACAGGATGTTGATGCAGCGCTCGATTTCCGCATTGCGACCGATCAGCGGATCGATTTTTCCGGCGCGGGCGCGGGCGTTGAGATCAATGGTAAAGCGCTCCAGCGCGGTAGGCTTCTTTCGCTCAGCTTCCTGCTCGTCAATGAGCACGCGTTCTGGGTCATCCAGTGGATCTGTAGCAGGCATACCGTGAGAGATGAAGTTGACAATATCCAGCCGGGACAGGCCACTTTCACGCATGGCATGTACCGCAAAACAGTCTTTTTCTGAGAAGATGGCGACCAGTATATAAGCCCCTCCAACTTCATCCTTACCCGATGACTGTGCCTGCATGACGGCGCGCTGGATGACACGCTGAAGGGCAACGCTGGCGGTTGTTTCACCCGCACCTTCGGGCAGGACGGCGACATGCTCTGAGATGTAGGCCTGTAATTTTTGACGTATCGGGACAGTTTTAGCGCCGCAGCCATCCATCACCGAGCGTGCCTCGCTGTTATCCAGCAGGCCGAGCAGCAGATGTTCGACGGTGACGAATTCGTTGCGGTGCAGGTGCGCCGAACGGAATACATCGTTCAGGGTATGTTCGAGTTCTTCATTCAGCATCGCCATCTCCCGTTTCTCTTTGCATAATACATGCCAATGGGTGTCCATGTCCGCGACTTGCTTGCCGCACCAGCATCACCTTACTTTCGGCGATCTCACGCGGATAGATGCCACACAGCCCCTTACCCTCCTGATGTACGGCAAGCATAATGTGGGTGGCCTCACTTTCCGATTTATGGAAATATTGGCGAAGAACATCAACCACGAAATCCATAGGTGTAAAATCGTCGTTGAGCAGCATGACCTGATACATGGCCGGCCGCTTCAGGCCCGGCTTTTCGGCCAGACTCTGTGGATGCGAGTATGAGATACGGATACCCATGTGAGCAAGCATAGCCTATGCTGGAGAAAAAATTCAATTCTTGGAGTGAATACATGAGCGAACTGAAATGTCTATTATGGGATGTCGATGGCACATTGGCTGATACTGAGCGCGATGGGCATCGCGTTGCCTTCAATATGGCTTTTGATGAAGCAGGGCATAAACGCGAATGGGATGTGCCGACCTATGGTGAGTTGCTGGCCGTGACCGGTGGCAAGGAGCGCATTCGTTTCGATATCGATCGTGGTGGCATGCATGAGATGCCTGCTGAAGAGATTGCCGGCCTGCATGCACGCAAGACCATCCACTACCAGACGCTGATCGCCGAAGGACGTATTCCGCTTCGTTCGGGCGTGCGTAGGTTGTTGGAAGAAGCTTATGCAGCAGGTATCACGCTGGGTGTAGCCACGACGACAACGCCGTCGGCGCTGGATGCATTGATCGAACATTCGCTCGGGCATGAGTGGTTCGATCGCTTTGCCGTGCTGGCTGCGGGTGACATTGTACCAGCCAAGAAGCCCGCACCAGATATTTATACCTATGCGCTGGAAAAACTCGGCATGTCTGCGGCCAACACCGTGGCGCTGGAGGATTCGGAGAACGGCTGGAAAGCTGCCGATGCGGCCGGGATCAAATGCGTGGTGACGGTGAACGATTACACCCGTGCGCACGATTTTACTGGAGCTGATCTAGTGGTTTCCGAGTTCGGAGAGGCGCATCGCGATGCCATCGAAGTGCTGGATAATCCGCATGCGCTTGCTGATGTGCACCATGTAACACTTGCCCACCTGCGCAATATATTGGCCGACTGACATGCTTATGATCGACACTCATTGCCACGTTGATTTTCATCACTTCGATGAGGATCGCGAGGCCATGTTTACACGCTTTGCCGAGGCCGGTGGTCAATGGCTGGTGGCGGTGGCTGTTGATCTGGAAAATATTCCGCGCCTGCGCTCTCTGGCTGAAGTGAAGGATCATGTTTTCTTCAGTGTCGGTGTGCACCCCAACCATGAAGTGGAGGCGGAGCCTACATTCGAGCAATTGTGCTTGCTTGCCGGTCACCCGAAATGCGTGGCCATTGGTGAAAGCGGCATGGATTTCTTCCGCCATCGTGTCGAGCCGGCAGTGCAGGAGTCACGTTTCCGTACGCATCTCAGGGCGGCCAAGGCGGTGGATAAACCGGTGATCGTGCATATGCGTGAGGCAGATGACGATACCCTGCGTGTGCTGGAAGATGAGGGGGCTGATGAATGCGGTGGCATCATGCACTGCTTTTCCTCCAATCGTGAGATGGCCGAGCGTGCGCTGGAAATGGGCCTTTCCATCTCCTTTTCCGGCAATGTGACTTATAAGGCCAATGATGAGCTACGTGCTGTGGCAGGCTTTGTTCCAGAGGAGGCCTTGCTGGTTGAAACGGATGCGCCGTATCTCTCTCCCGTGCCGCATCGCGGCAAGCGTAACGAGCCGGCCTATGTGCAACATGTGATCGAATGCATTGCCGAGGTGCGGGGCCTCACCCCTGAATACGTAGCCGAATTAAGCCATGACAATGCCTGTCGTCGTTTCGGCGTAGCTGCTTAGGAATTCTTTTGCATCGCATTTATTCTGAGACAGACGAGCTGGCGTTCGAAGTCGATATCGAACAACCGCTTTTAGATGCCTCATTACAGGCCGGCATCCGGCATACCCATGTCTGCGGTGGTCACGCCCGTTGCTCGACTTGTCGCGTTCTTATCACTCAGGGCCTCGAGCACTGTAGACCCAGAAGCGAGTCTGAGCAGTTGATGAGTAGTAATCTCGGTCTGCCAGACAATATTCGTCTTGCCTGCCAAACCTGCATTGACGGTGATATCAGTATGCGGCGTCTGGCGGTGGATGATCTGGATACGCAGATTATCAGGGAGCAGTTAAGCAAGGGAGGTAGCAGCGCGCTGGGGCTGGAGCGGGATGTCGCTGTCATGTTTGTCGATCTGGCCAATTATACGTCCTTTGCCGAATCCTTGCCTGCCTTCGACGTTGTGCATGTGCTCAATCGTTATTATTTAACCATGAATCGAGTGGTGGAGGCACATCATGGTGTAATCAGCGATGTCGCTGGCGATGGCATGCTGGTGTTGTTTGGCGCTTGCGGCAAAGCCGAAGGGCAGGTGATGGATGCGATTCGCACGGTGCGCGCCATGCATCAGGAAATGATCGATTTTAACGCCTATCTTGAACGGATGTATCAACGCGGTTTCGGCTTAAGAGCTGGTATTCACTACGGCTCTGCGATTGTCGGTAATTTCAGCACGGGGCCGATGAGTAAGGTCGCTGCCATCGGTGACACCGTGAATCTGGCCAGTCGTATCGAACAGGCCAACAAGCGTTTCGGCTCGCATTTGCTCATTTCTCAATCAGCTTATGAGCAGGTGAAAGGTGAAGTCGAGGTCACCGACTCACATAGCTGTGAACTGAAAGGAAAATCAGGCCTTTATACTTTATACGAGCTTGCCGTTTAGTTTTTCCGCAGCTTTTTATACTCCAAGATGAAAGAAAAATCATAAAGAATCATTGTGAGTGGCATCACCCCTAAAAAAGAAAAGAGGGTGATATGTTGCCCTCATCTTGGCGGATATTAGGTGTGTTGTTCAGTGATCGATACATCCAATGGCGTCAGGTGGAGGTACAACATGAAAAACAAAACGATCAAAGCAAAAAAGGGCATGTCCCTGATAGTGCTATCGAGCGTTGCCTTGTTGGCAGGTTTGTTTTCGATGCCGTTGTATCACGCATATGCTGCTTGCAGTAAAAGCAGTGGTAGCACAACAGCGACCAATAGTGCGAGTTACAGCAGCAGCGTGTCCGCCAATGCGGGCTCCTCAACGCTGGTTTGCGTGAGCCGCACATCGGCCTTGAGCACCCTGGGGCTGGATTCAGCTTCTAAAAAAAATGGCAAGTCATCTAAGAAGACCACGATTTGCCACATTCCTCCGGGAAATCCGGATCAGAAAATGACCTTGTCGGTAGGCTCCTCATCGGTGCCTGCGCATTTGGATCATGGCGATTCGCTGGGTTCATGTTCTGATCTGCAGGCTCAGACTTCTGTTGAAGCGCTGCCAAGCTGCACTGCCCTGGGCGGAGGCTCTACGGAACCGGGTGTCTGGCTTCCGGAGAGCACGCTTGGCAATGGCAGTTCCCTGAATGCCTACCTTGCACAGGTGCAGGGTGGTTTTGTCACAGGACAGCCGGATAGCTCGGCATCGTCCTATCGTGAAATCAGCGGTCAGTAATACTGCACCGCTCTAAAAAAAGAAGAGCGCCCCAATGCGGGGCGCTCTTTTTCTTACTGCTTCAGGAATTGCAATCCCCGGGCTGATGTCTGAAATCTTTTCCTTAAAACTTGTCCGGAACGAAGTTTTGATCGTTGATATCGGGCCGCTTGTAGTCAGGCTGCTCTTTGCGTGGACGCAACGGTTTGGGCGCAGGCATGATATCTTCATAGGGCACGGACTTCAGTATATGGCTAAGGCAGTTCAGACGTGCACGCTTCTTGTTATCCGCATTAACGACATACCAGGGTGCTTCTTCGATATCTGTGTAGAAGAACATCTCATCCTTGGCCTTGGAATATTCCATCCAGCGATCGCGTGATTCCAGATCCATCGGGCTGAGTTTCCAATGCTTGGTTTTGTCTGTCGCCCGCTTCTGGAAACGGCGCTCCTGCTCTTCATCGCTGACCGAAAACCAGTACTTAAGAAGGATAATGCCGGAGCGAACAAGCATCCGCTCGAATTCTGGGCATGAGCGCATAAATTCACGGTATTCCTTATCGCTACAGAAGCTCATGACACGCTCAACACCGCCACGGTTGTACCAGCTGCGATCAAATACGCTTATTTCCCCGGCTGCCGGCAAGTGCTGGACATAGCGCTGAAAATACCACTGGGTCCTTTCTCTGTCCGATGGTGCGGGAAGGGCAACCACATTACATCCGCGAGGATTCAGCGGCTCCATCAGACGCTTGATGGTGCCGCCCTTGCCGGCTGCATCCCGACCCTCGAAAATCAATACCACACGCAGACCTTTATCCTTGATCCAGTGCTGCCACTTGACCAACTCGATATAGATATCTGCAAGGGCATTATCATACTCTTTCGAGCCCATTTTTCCCTTGCCTTCTTTTTCCTCAGGCTTCACAGCGTTATTTTCCTGAATCGTCATCAAATCCTCCAACAAAGATACTTCTACTCGTTTGCTCTACGATTTAGCGGGGCAGGGTGGTATGACCCATGAGGAATTCATCCACGGAAGCCGCGCACTGCCGGCCTTCGCGAATGGCCCACACGACCAGCGATTGACCACGACGCATATCACCGGCGGTAAACACCTTGTCGAGGCTGGTGCGGTAATCCTCGGTATTGGCCGCCACATTGCCGCGACCATCCTTCTCTACAGCCAGTTCTTCAATCATGCCTTCGTGTACCGGGTGCACAAAGCCCATGGCGAGCAGCACGAGGTCCGCTTTGAGTTCAAATTCGCTTCCCTTAAGCTCGGACATTTTCCACTGGCCGTTTTCCTGTTTCCATTCAACGCGCACACACTCGATGGCCTTCACATTGCCTTTGCCATCGTCGATGAAGCGCTTGGTGTTCACTTCCCAATCGCGCCCGCAACCTTCATCCTGAGATGTGGAAGTGCGCAACTTCATCGGCCAGTCCGGCCAGGTCACCAGCATATCCGGCGTGGCAGTCGGCTTGGGAAGAATTTCAATCTGTGTGACCGATTTCGCGCCATGGCGGTTGGAGGTACCAATGCAGTCGGAGCCGGTATCGCCACCACCGATGACCACCACATGTTTACCTTCGGCGGAAATCCACTGCTCATCCGGGATGTTGTCACCCAGCACGCGTTTGGTGTTTATGGGCAGAAATTCCATGGCGAAATGGATGCCTTTGAGCTCGCGACCCGGTGCAGGCAAATCACGTGATTTTTCGGAACCGCCGGTAAGCACCACAGCATTGAACTTCTTGAGTAACTGTTTGGCAGAAATATCCACGCCGATATGGGTATTTACGCGGAACTCCACGCCTTCAGCACGCATCTGGGCAAGCCTGCGATCAATGATCTTCTTTTCGAACTTGAAGTTCGGGATACCGTAGCGCATCAGGCCACCGATACGGTCGTTTTTCTCAAACAACACGACTTCGTGACCGGCACGCGCCAGCTGCTGCGAGCAAGCCAGTCCGGCAGGGCCCGAACCAACCACGGCAATTCGCTTGCCGCTCTTATGCAGGGCAATTTCAGGCACGATCCAGTCCTTCTCCCAACCCTTCTCGATGATAGCCAACTCGATGTTCTTGATGGATACAGCATCGCCGATGAGATTCACCGTGCAGGCCTCTTCACAGGGCGCGGGGCAGATGCGACCGGTGAATTCCGGGAAGTTGTTGGTCGAGTGCAGGATATCCAGTGCTTCGCGCCATTTGCCGCGATACACCGCATCGTTCCAGTCGGGGATCAGATTGTTGACCGGGCATCCGTTGTGGCAGAAGGGGATGCCGCAATCCATGCAGCGCGCCCCCTGACGACTCATGTCTTCAGGTAGGGATGAGAATTCCTTGTAGTGCGTAATGCGATCGGCAACCGGCGCATAGCTCAGATTCTCGCGTGCAAATTCCTTGAATCCGGTTGGCTTACCCATGAGTCAACTCCTTGCCTTCTTTTGTATCCTTTTCAGTTTCCATTTCCTGCAATGCGCGGCGATATTCGACCGGCATCACCTTGACGAACTTGGCACAGTAATCGGGCCATTCGGCAAGCATCTTTTTACCCACGGCTGAATTGGTGTAGTGCACATGTCTTTGGATAAGGGTGCGAAGAATCTTCTGATCGTTCTGACTCAATGAGTGTTCGATATCCACACGGCCATGCATTTCCATATCCGGGCCCTGATGATCCAGATCTTCCAGCGCATCAGACTCGGAGAGAATAGGCTGCAATTCGACCTGAGCCATATTGCAACGCGATGCGAATGTTTCATCCTCATCAAGCACATAGGCCACACCACCACTCATGCCAGCAGCGAAGTTACGTCCTGTGCCGCCAAGCACCACGATGGTTCCGCCAGTCATATACTCGCAACCGTGATCGCCGAGGCCTTCGACAACGGCAACAGCTCCGGAGTTACGCACGGCAAAGCGCTCGCCGCCGATGCCGCGGAAATAGCATTCACCTTCGGTGGCACCGAATAGCACGGTATTGCCGACGATGATGTTGTTCTCCGCTACGATTTTAGAATTCTCAGGCGGATAGATAACAATGCGTCCGCCGGAAAGACCCTTGCCGACGTAATCATTACCTTCGCCAGCCAGCTCAATGGTGATGCCGCGCGCCAGCCATGCGCCCAGCGACTGGCCGGCTGTGCCCTTGGCCTTGATAACAATGCTGTCCTCGGGGAGGCCCGTGTTGCCGTATTTCTTGGCGACCTTGCCGGAAAGCATGGTGCCGAAGCTGCGGTCCACATTGCGGATCGGGGTTTCGATAATCACCGGCTTCTTGTCTTCTAATGCCGACTTGGCCTGCTTGATCAGTTTGTTGTCGATCAGCTTGTCCAGGCCGTGATCTTGCGTGTCGCAATGGAACACTGGCGTGCCATTTGGTTCGACGCGGTGGAATAGTGGCGTCAGATCCAGCCCCTGTGATTTCCAGTGACGCAGGGCATCGTTGGTATCCAGCATGTCGGAACGGCCGATCAACTCGTCGAAGGTGCGGAAACCAAGTTCAGCCATGAGCTCGCGCGCATCCTCGGCCACATACATGAAGTAGTTCATCACATCTTCCGGTTTGCCGGCGAACTTCTTGCGTAATTCCGGGTCCTGAGTAGCCACACCGACAGGGCAGGTGTTGAGATGGCACTTGCGCATCATGATGCATCCTTCTGCTACCAATGCGATGGTACCAAAGGCAATCTCATCCGCACCCAAAAGGCCGGCTATCACCACATCGCGACCGGTGCGCATTTGGCCATCGGCCTGCAGTGTCATGCGGCTGCGCAGACGATTGAGCACCAAGGTTTGTTGTGTCTCGGCAAGTCCCAGCTCCCAGGCGGAACCGGCATGCTTGATAGAGGTGAGTGGGGAAGCGCCCGTACCACCATCATGGCCGGCAATCACCACATGGTCGGCATGAGCTTTGACCACGCCTGCTGCAACGGTACCCACGCCGATTTCCGACACCAGCTTCACGGAGATGTCGGCATCGGTGTTGGTGTTCTTTAAATCGAAAATCAGCTGAGCCAGATCCTCGATCGAATAAATATCGTGATGCGGTGGCGGTGAGATCAGGCCCACACCCGGTGTGGAGTGACGCACGCGTCCGATGCGGGCATCGACCTTGTGGCCGGGCAACTGTCCGCCCTCGCCGGGCTTGGCACCCTGCGCCATCTTGATCTGAATCTGGTCGGCATTGGCCAGATACTCGGTGGTCACGCCGAAACGGCCCGAGGCCACTTGCTTAATGGCACTGCGCATGGAGTCGCCATTGGGCAGGGTTTTGAAACGCTCCGGCTCTTCACCACCCTCGCCGGTGTTTGATTTACCACCTAGACGGTTCATGGCGATGGCCAGTGTGGAATGTGCCTCATGCGAAATAGAGCCGAAGCTCATGGCACCAGTGGCAAAGCGCTTGGCAATGTTGCTTGCGGGCTCCACTTCTTCCAGTGGAATAGCCTTGCTGTCCTTGAACTTGAACAGGCCGCGCAGGGTCAGCAAGCGACCGTTCTGCTCATTGATCATGCGGGCGAATTCTTTATACATCTGATAATTACCGGTGCGCACGGCGTGCTGCACCTTGGCAATGGCCTCAGGGGTCAGAGTGTGCTCCTCGCCCTTATTGCGCCAGGCATATTGACCACCGACATCCAGAGCATTGCGATAGCCCGGGGAATGGGCAAAGGCAGCACGATGCAGATTCATCGTTTCCTTGGCGATTTCCTTCAGGCCGGCACCTTCAATCTGCGATGGTGTGCCGGTGAAGTAGCTTTTGATGAAGTCGGAAGACAGGCCAACGGCCTCGAAAATCTGGGCACCGCAGTAGGACTGGTAGGTGGAAATGCCCATCTTGGACATCACCTTGTAGATGCCCTTGCCAATAGCCTTGATGTAGCGCCTGCGAATTTCCTCGCGCGGGATGTCGTCGGGCAGCATGCCGTTGCGCTGCATATCGTAGAGTACCTCAAAGGCCATATAAGGATTGATGGCCTCAGCACCATAACCGGCCAGGGTGGCGAAATGCTGAACTTCGCGTGCTGTGCCCGCCTCGACCACCAGACCTGTTTCGGTGCGTAGGCCCTGACGGATCAGGTGATGATGCACTGCTGAAGTGGCCAGCAGTGAGGGGATAGCGATGTTGTCGGCATCCACACCACGGTCGGAAAGGATGATGATGTTGTACTGTTCATTAACCGCCTTCTCGGCAGCTGCGCACAAACGCTTGATGGCCGGCTTCATGCCCTTGGCACCGGCGCTGACCGGATAGCACATGGACAGGGTGATGGTGCGGAACTTGCCTTCGGTGATCTGGTCGATGTTACGAATCTTCTCCAACTCGACATTATCCAGAATCGGCTGATGCACCTCGAGCCTCAGGTGCGGTTGGCTATCGTTCAGGCCTAAGAGATTCGGGCGCGGGCCGATGATGGAGGTCAGGCTCATGACCATTTCCTCGCGGATCGGATCAATCGGCGGATTGGTCACCTGGGCAAACAGCTGACGGAAATAATTACTCAGATGGCGAGAACGATCCGATAAAACGGCCAGTGGATTATCGTTACCCATCGAGCCCGTTGCTTCCTGCCCGGAAACGGCCATCGGTGCCATGAGGAATTTCAAATCTTCCTGCGAATAACCATAGGCCTTCATGCGCTGTAACAGGATATCCTGATTTGGCGGCATGGTAGGGATTTCATCCGGCAGGTCTTCAAGCTGGATCTGGGTTTCACCGAGGATCTTGCGGAAGGGACGGGAGGACGAAAGTTGCTGCTTAATTTCCTCGTCGTCGATAATGCGGCCTTCTTCCAGATCGATGAGTAGCATCTTGCCAGGCTGTAGACGCCATTTCTTAACGATTTTCTCTTCCGGAATATCCAACACGCCCATTTCCGATGCGCCGATCACCAGGTTGTCGTCGGTGATCAGGTAGCGGGCTGGACGCAAACCATTGCGGTCCAGTGTGGCGCCGATCTGCCGACCATCGGTGAAGGCTACGGCAGCCGGGCCGTCCCATGGTTCCATGAGTGCAGCATGGTGCTCATAGAAGGCTTTGCGATCTTCGTCCATCAGGCTATTGCCTGCCCATGCTTCAGGGATCATCAGCATGGCCGCATGGGCCAGTGAGTAACCGCCCATGAAAAGAAGTTCCAAGGCATTGTCGAAGCAGGCGGTATCGCTCTGTCCTTCGTTACTGATTGGCCACAGACGATTGAGATCCTCGCCCAAGACATCGGACTGCATGGAATGGCGGCGCGCATTCATCCAGTTCAGATTGCCGCGCAGGGTATTGATTTCGCCGTTGTGCGCCACCATGCGGAAGGGATGTGCCAGTTCCCAGGAAGGGAAGGTGTTGGTTGAGAAGCGCTGATGTACCAGTGCCAAGGCGCTGGTGAAGCTGGCATCATTCAAATCTTCATAATAGGTGCCTACCTGATGCGATAGGAACATGCCCTTGTAGACCACGGTACGCGAAGACATGGATGCAGTATAAAAATTTGCCGCATCGACAAAACCGAGTTCGCGCACTCGACCGCTGATGACCTTGCGGGTGACAAACAGCTTGCGCTCAAAAGCATCCTGATCAGCAAACTTTTCACCACGACCGATAAACACCTGTTCGATCACCGGCTCGCAGGCCAGCACGCTCTCCGGCAGGTCGGCAGCCATGGCATTGACCGGTACCCGGCGCCAGCCAAGCAGTGTATTGCCTTCTTCAACAATGGTTTGCTCGATCACCGACTTGCAGGTATTGCGATGGCCCTGTTCCTTGGGAAAGAAGATCATGCCTACGCCGTACTGGCCTGCTTCAGGCAGGTTGAAGCCGAGCTCTAATGCCTGGGCGGCAAAGAATGCATGCGGCAACTGGGTGAGAATACCTGCGCCATCACCTTCACGCGGGTCAGCACCGGAAGCACCGCGATGCGTCAGGCGATTGAGTATCTCCAAGCCCTTCTGAACGATTTCATGGCTTTTTTCATTTTTGATGTTGGCGATGAAGCCGACGCCGCAGGCATCGTGTTCGTTGGCAGGGTTGTACAGGCCTTGTTTTTTCGGTGCGACCTGCCGAGCCGATAGGGGCTGGTTGGCTGACATATTTGTTGCGCGTTGCTTCATGCAAACTCCCTTGTTCCTGGTGCATTGGCCCGGCGACATATGCTCGCGGCAGGTCCTGTGCGGGTAAACTCTTATGGTCCTGCGATTGCGGCTGCTGCATGCGCCTCCGGCAGGGGTGCGCAATATATAGAAGAACGAAGTCATTCTCCAGTCCAATGAAGGTGCTTTTTGTCGATTGTATCGATTCGCAGCGGGGGTGTGATGCAGCCAAAACAGTTGGGACTGTGCATTGTGTGCCGGGAAACGGTATGATTGCCGCATCCTTAAAGACGCTACCGGCGCTGCATGGTCATCCGGAGCGAAGCGGAAAGGTGATATGAACAAAGAAACGACTGGAAAACCGGTCACTGCGGCGACCCTTTTGCGCGCCAAGCAGGATGACCAAAAGATGATCTGGCTGACTGCCTATGATGCGTCCTCGGCGCAGCTGGCGGAGGCTGCCTGCGTGGATGTCCTGCTGGTTGGCGACTCCCTCGGTATGGTTTGCCTAGGCTACGATTCCACCATCCCTGTTACACTCAATGACATGATTCACCATACCGCAGCCGTTGTGCGCGGGCGTAAGCATGCCTGGGTGGTGTGCGACCTTCCGTTCGGCAGTTATCAGCTTTCCCCCGAGCAAGCCTTCGAAAATTCAGTGCAAGTGCTTCAGAACACCCGTTGCGATGCAGTAAAGTTGGAGGGTGGGGTGCTAATGGCTGAAACCATCCGTTTCCTTTCTGAGCGCGGTATCGCTGTGGTGGCGCATATCGGTCTCACGCCGCAATCGGTGAAGAAGTTCGGCAGCTATGGGCGACGCGGTAAGAGTAGTGAAGAGCGCGAGCAGTTGTTGCGCGATGCAGTCGCGGTTTGCGAAGCAGGTGCTGTAGCGCTGGTGCTGGAGAATATTCCGCATGATCTGGCTGCTGAAATCACATCCAGTGTTTCGATTCCCACCGTGGGCATTGGTGCAGGGCCTGATTGCGATGCGCAGGTGCTGGTATGGCACGACCTGCTCGGCCTCTCCGAATCCAATCCACCCTTTGCCCCGGCCTATGCCAGTGTGCGTGAAGTGATGAAAGATGCATTGGTGCGATGGGGCGATGATGTGCGACAGGGACGGTTTCCCGGATGAGTGTTCATGCTATGAAATCCTCAGCCATTAGCGTTGTGTCTTCGGCTAAGGAATTACGCGCTATGCTCACCGCGAGGTGCATGGGAATGCGTAAAACCATTGCGCTGGTGCCGACTATGGGCTGCCTGCATGCCGGTCATGCAACATTGATCCGTGAGGCAAGAAAGTTGGCCGATATCGTGGTGGTCAGTATCTATGTCAATCCTTTGCAATTCGGCCCGAACGAGGATTTCGCTCGCTATCCGAGAAGCTTCGATGCAGATATCGAGGTATGCGCTGTCGAGGGTGCGGATATCATCTTTCATCCCGACAATCTTTATCCTGAAGATGGCCCAAAGCTCACTCTGACTGTGCGTGATCTGGGCGATGTGTTGTGTGGAACTGCGCGTCCGGGGCACTTTGACGGCGTGGCGACAGTGGTCTCTATCCTGTTTAATGCCGTGCAGCCTGATATCGCTGTGTTCGGGGAAAAGGACTGGCAGCAATTGGCCATCATTCGCCGGATGACAAGCGATTTACACATGCCAGTGGATATTTTTGGCGTGGAAACTGTGCGTGAGTCCGATGGTTTGGCTATGAGCAGCCGTAACCGTTATCTGAGTGAGGCCGAATTGAGAAAAGGGCACGCCCTGTCTGCTGCCTTGCTGAGTATGCAGTCGCTGGCAAAGAATGGAGAACGCGATGTCGCCGTGCTTCTTACCGCCGGGCATCGTGTATTAGCAGATGCCGGAATCGAGCCAGAATATCTGGATATCCGCGATGCAGCATCGCTGGGAAATCTGAAAAACCTGAGCGGGAAACCGGCGCGTATTTTTGTTGCCGCACACATCGGTCCGGCCCGTCTGATTGATAATCTTCCACTGCAAACCACGCTGGAGAAGCCATGAATATCACCATGTTGAAATCAAAAATACACCGTGTCACGGTGACTCATGCAGAGCTGCATTATGAGGGTTCTTGCGCCATTGATACGGAGTTATTGGAGGCAGCCAATATTCTGCCTTTTGAGCAGTTGCACATATACAATGTGAATAACGGCGAGCGATTCACTACCTATGCCATCGAAGCGCCGCGTGGTTCCGGCACCATCGGTGTGAACGGCGCAGCGGCGCATAAGGCAAGTGCTGGAGACCTGTTGATTATCTGTACCTATGCCGAGATGGATGCAGGGAAGGCAGCACATTTCAAGCCTGAGCTGGTTTATGTGGATGCGGGAAATGTCATTGTGCGGCGCAGTCAGGGTAAGCTGGCCGCGGTTTGAGTTTTTCTTCCGTGCGGCAGGTGCGTAAAGTCTATGTACTGACAGTATTGCTGTTTGGGCTTGCGGCATGTTCCGGACCTCAGGATGTACGCGAGTCGCGCTTTATTATGGGCACGCTCGTGCAGTTTACCATTTCGGGAGCAGAAGAGGATGTAGCACTGGAGGCGATTCGTGCTGCGGCCACAGAGATGCAGCGCATTGAGGATGTGTTCACCATATACGGTACACAGAGCAACGCGGTGAAGGCATTCAATGCGAGTCTGCCGGGTGACGTTGTGGCCCTGCCGGATGAGGTGGACAGTCTGCTGAAAACGTCCATCGAAGTGGCACTGCAAAGCGACGACGCATTCACCCCTGCGATTGGTAGCCTGAGTATATTGTGGGGCTTTTCCCTGCCCGAATTGCCCGTGACCCCTCCCTCCGAGCTTGATGTTGTCAATGCTTTGGTCGGCGTGGATACGCAACTGCTTGCTCACGAGCCGAAGGGTTGGAAGCGATTGAACAGCCAGACGAAACTGGATTTTGGTGCCATTGCCAAGGGTTATGCGATTGATCGCGCTATTGCTGTGCTGCGCGAGCATGGTATTGGTAATGCGATTGTTGATGCGGGAGGCGATTTGCGGGCTATTGGCGATCATGCCGGTAAGCCATGGCGTATCGGCCTGCGCCATCCGCGCAAGGACGAGGGTACGCTCGGCTGGTTTGAGGCCAGCGGCGATATCAGCATCGTGACTTCGGGTGATTACGAACGTTTCTTCGTATATCAGGGTAAGCGCTATCAACACATTCTCGATCCGCAAAGCGGTATGCCGGCAGAACGCAGTAGCAGTGCTACGGTTATCACTGTGGGTGATACTACGATGGCCGATGCATGGAGTACGGCACTGTTTGTAAGTGGAGCAGAAGGGCTGGCTCTGTTGGAGACTCGTGGCATGCAGGGACTACTGGTCGATGCCGATGGGCAAATGCATGCGACTAAACTTACACTCTTACCTTTTCATCCAACGGTGCAGTAGATGGGTAATTTTCTTTCTTGTACGGCCAAGAAAGAAGCAAAGAAAGCCGCCCACGGGCGCCTGCCTGATTCCTCGTCAGGCCGTCTGGAAATGGCACAAAAATAAACACGATTTTTGTACTGGCCGTTTCCAGCCAATCTTCCTCGGGACATGCGCAAGAGGGATTCGAAGTCAAAGTCAAAATGGAATTCTGTTTATTGTTTGAGTGAAAAAAGCATCTGGTCTGGCAGGCAAGTTTGGGCTACGTTTCAAGCATGCGTTACCAGCCCGTCCCCGACTACCATATGCACACCCCGCGCTGTCATCATGCCAGTGGTACGGTGCGTGAGTTTGCTGAGGCCGCCATGGCTTTGGGAATGAAGGAAATCGGCATGTCCGATCACTCGCCGATGCCGAAGGGTTTTATGGATGACTGGCGCATGGATCCGGCTGAGTTGCACAGCTACCTGACCGAGGTTGAAAAGGTACGCGATACTTTGGCACGCAAGCTTTGCGTGCGCGTTGGTTTGGAGGCCGACTTCCGGCTCGGTAGTGAGGCTGGATTAAAGCGTTTGCTCAAACTATATGACTGGGATTTCATCATCGGGTCGGTGCACTACATCGACGACTGGGATTTCGATAATCCGGCCAAGCTTTCGCACTGGGATAAGGTTGGTGTGGAAGAGGTGTATTGTGCCTATTTCGAACTGGTGGGGAAATCAGCAGCCAGCGGTATGTTCGACATCATCGGTCATCCCGACCTGATCAAGAAATTCGGCCATCGAGCACCTGAGGGAAGTCAGTGCGTATTGCAGGCTGAGGAATCCATGTTGCAGGCGGTAAAGCAGGCGGATGTCGCTCTGGAAATCAGCTCGGCTGGGCTTCGCAAGCCGGTTGGTGAGATTTATCCACATCAGCGCATTATTGCCCGTGCAGCTGAGCTTGATATTCCCTTTGCCTACGGCTCCGATGCGCATGGCCCGGATGCTGTGGGGCATGGTATGGATGAATGCTTAAGCCTGCTTGAGTCCTGCGGGGTGCATGAGGTCTGTGTGTTCAAGGGCAGAAAGCGAAGCATGCAGCCTATTCTTAAAGCCAAGGAAAAACATGACTGACAATCGACCACTGGTGCTGCTTACCGGCGCCTCCGGTGGTTTTGGCGGCGAGTTTGCCCGCCAGCTTGAAGAGCGCGGCTATCGCCTGCTACTGCATGGCCGCGACAGGCCGCGCATGCTGATGACCCTGCACAACCTGAAAGCCCCGAAATCGCATATATGTATGTATGCCGATCTGGCATTCGATGATGCACGCGAGGCGTTCATTGAGAAGGTGAAGGCATATCCCGAGTTGTATGGTTTGGTGAACAATGCCGGGTTCGGCGTCTGGGGCGCTTTCGAAAAACGTGAAATCAAGCCACAGATGGGGGTGCTGCTTACCGATCTGGTTGCCCCTGTGGATATTACCCATGCATTGCTGCCGACCCTGCGCCGCAATCGAGGCTTTATTATTAATGTTTCGTCATTGGCTGGTGAAAGTCCGCTGCCTTATATGAGTACCTATGCAGCAGCCAAATCGGGATTGACCTACTGGAGTGAGGCAACGCGTCTGGAACTGGAGGGCGAGGTGCGCATTGTGACCCTGGCGCCTGGCCCGTCGCCAACAGGGTTTCGCGATGTGTCCGGCATGCCCGAGGGGCCGGGGAGCCGTTTTCGCAGTCGTGCCCGCTTGATTGTCGATGAGAGTTTGAAACAACTGGATCGTGGCGGTGGCTTTTGCGTACCAGGCAGACGCCATAAGCTTTTATACTATATACAGAAAATCACCCCGCGTCGTTTGGCTCTTCGCTTGATGGCGTACTATCTTCGGCGATAAAACAGCGTCATTGCTGAATTAATCTAAGGCTTGGAACAGTCGTGTTATGCGGTTGCTTGGGGGGCTTGTTCAGCTTGGTTCTTTTTCTGCTCAGATGCAGACAAATCCTTAAGGTCTTCGCGGTACATGCAACGCTCCACCAACAGGTTTGGTTGTGTTTGTAGGTCGATGTCGCGAGGGGTGATGTCGTTGCCATGGCGGTCCATGGTTAAATGCACAACAGGACGCAGGGGAAGCCGGCGATGGACACGAACCACCTGACCAACATCGCCTGAATTCAGCTGGACATAGGTGCCAACCGGGTATAAGGAAATGGCATCAATCAGGCATTTGAGGAATGCCGGATCATACGCCTTTTTATGGTTGAGAAGGATTTCTCGAATGGCATCGCGGGGAAGCATTCTTTTGCGATAGGCGCGGAAATGAATCATGGCTTCGAACATGGAAAGAAGGCCGATGATACGGGCTGTTTTGCTGATATTTTCACCCTTCAGGCCGGTAGGGCCTGTTCCATCAAAACGCTCCTTGGACTGTAAAGCCGCACTCAGAATGCGTTTGTCGCTAACACCACATTGTTTCAGATATTTCGCCCCGTATTTCGGAGCAAGGGCGATCTGCGCGAACTCCTCTTTGGTAAGCTTCTCTTTCTTGTCCCGAATACTTTTAGGAACCTGAGCCATACCAATATGATGCAGCATTCCGGCCATCACCAGAGCATGCAACTCATCTTCGTTCAGCTTGAGCTGAAGCCCCATCTTGATGGCATAAAGCATCAGCGTGAGTGATTTTGTAATGAGTCCACCATAAAGCTCATGAATTTTCGTAGCCTTCTCGCTGATCATTAATTCCAGTATCGGGAGTTGATCCGGGTGCTTCGGTATGGAGGTAAGGAATGCTCTGATATGATCTGAAAGGACGGTAAGGTTGGAGTCTTTGTGCTCAGTGGTGTTTTTAAACACGGTCGCTACGTGGTGAATACACTTATTCAGCCATTGTTTGTCGCTCTCTCCAGCTACCGGTTTAGCAGAGCCTGATAGAGAACCGTCTGCTTGCGTACCTTCAGCTTCTTCCACAAGGAGGTCGAAATCCGATATGGGGCTCGGCTCATCTGATTCTACAGCGGTTTTTCTTTCTTCTTCCGGGAGTGAGAGAGAATCATCTTCCGGTGCCGGAATGGGGTCTTTTTTATCCCCTTCCTTGCGGTGGGTTCGGAGAAGATCAATAAAATTTGGCATTATACGGGATACTGTTCTACCGTTTCAGCTACCAGCTTGGCATCAATAAGGGAGACCTCTTTGCGCATGCCAACAGCCAGGCTGTGATCTGCCAAGTTGTTGATGCTGCGTGGTACGCCGCCGGAATGTCGGTAAATAGCTTCGACAGCCTGTCGGGTCAGGATGGGACGGGTGCCGCCGGCTGCGCGCAGGCGATACAGAATGTAACGGCTTGTATCCTGCATAGACAAGGGGCCCAGATGTAAATGCAGAGATATGCGTTGGCGTAACTGGGGCAGTTTGGCGATTTTGGTTTTTAGTTCCGGCTGACCAACGAAGAGTAAGGAAAGCAGAAAACGATCACTTAGCTGGAAATTTAATAGCAGGCGAAGCTCTTCAAAGGTCTCCAGCGTGGGAATACTTTGTGCTTCGTCAATGCAGATAAGCGTATCCCGGTCAGATGCGGCATTATCCGTCAGGCGCTGCCGTAGGGTATGCAGCAGGGCATTTTTTCCTGCATCGCCCGAGTTGTCTGTTTCCAAGCCCAGTTGTTGATTGACCTCGCGCAGCATTTCCAAAGGGGAGAGGCATGGGTATGTAATCAAAGCAATATCGAAGCGCTTTTCCGGCAAGGACAGGAGTACACGTTGCGCAATCGTGGTTTTACCACAGCCAATATCGCCAGTGAGCAGCATGGCTCCCTTGCGATTCATGATTGCTGCCTTCAGATCTTCGAATGCCGGATGATGGATCTCCGAGTCATAAAAGTACTTGGGATCAGGCACGTTTTCAAACGGCATGTGCTTAAGATTCCAATACTCAAGGTACATTGTTTCTCCTTTTGTGGCGAATATCCGCTATTTTATTTATCGCCACTAGTTCTCTAAAGCAGGCAATGCATAAAGGCTCTTGAGCATACCATGTACCTTCTAGCTTGGAAGGCAACAAAGAACCTTTATGGACGAAATATAAGGTAAAGGGTGTGTTAAAGTCCATAACGATCATGTTTTAATAGTATATTTTAGTTTATGCACGGTTCAATAGCCACTATAAATGTCGCGCTGGTGGTTTTATTGCGTGTGTTCTTCTTGGATTTACGGATACTACGCTCCAGGTACCCATGGCCTTGAGGGGCGTTTTCTTGCTTGCCATGAGCGGGTGTCTGCCTGCACACTTTGCTCGGTGTAAAGCAGGCCTGCTGGATTGATAGCAAGTGAGCTTAGTTTACGTGTTATATGGAGGGAATAATGACGGTTGACCCCAAGGCAGATTCAACAGAGAAACCGAAAAAAAAGGATGACGCCGTATTGGAATCATCTGATTTACCCCTCCCTGATGATGGGGCTGCCTTGGAGTTGGAAGGGGATGGCGACACAGTTGCATCTGCTGATTCTAGCCCGGAAGAACAGGAGCCTGAGTCTGTAGATACGCTTGATGAGGAGATCGGTTTTTATGACGAGGATTTGCTGGATGCCTCTTCCGAAGTGGGTGAAAAGAATGCTGAGGATACCCACGAAAACGAAAGTGTAGAAGAATCAGGCACCGCCCCAGTTGCGGATGACGAATCCATTGAGTTGATGGGCGAGGGTGAAGCTGCGGAAGCCGATGCATCAAGCAAATCGCCAAGCGAAGTCGAAGAAAAGGATGATGTCGTGGATGTTTCTGAAAATGAAGTATCTTCAGAGCAGGAGAGCAAGGCAGTAGAGCAGCCTGAATATTCGGATATATTCGACGAATCAAATGATGTGACGGTGAAGGATGATGCCAAAGAGACTCCTGAAAATGAAACATCTTCGGAGCAGGAAAGCAAGGCAGTAGAGCAGCCTGAATATCCCGATATATTCGA
>Ga0316187_10000703_pt1 | contig 27281 bp, 27 predicted proteins | sample CroRivburrow1_MG_FD_204927 | JGI IMG/M metagenome (GOLD analysis project Ga0316187, IMG submission 204927) | Coastal sediment microbial communities from Maine, United States - Cross River worm burrow 1 | ecosystem: Environmental > Aquatic > Marine > Coastal > Sediment | place: USA: Maine...
TGAAGATGTAAGTGAAGTTATTGGCAAAAACATGCATGAGCTTATCCATTATGCTCAGTCAGATGGAACGGATTATCCTATAGAAAATTGCCCCATTTATGAGGCCCTGCAGAAAGGTGAAGACACGCACAGGGATGATGAGGTGTTGTGGAAAAAAGATGGCAGCAGTTTTTCAGCTGAATATTGGTCAAATCCCATTATTCAGGATGGCAAGCGTATAGGTGCCGTTATAAATTTTCTTGATATTACAGAACGGAAAACAACTGAAATCACATTACAAGCAGCTAAGGAAGCTGCTGAAAGTGCCAATCAGGCTAAGAGCGAATTTCTGGCCAACATGTCTCATGAGTTACGTACTCCCATGCATGCCGTGCTAAGTTTTTCCAGTATGGGTGAAGATAAGAGCCGCTCCCTTCAAGATGAAAAGCTCCAGCGTTACTTCTCTTGTATCAATGAGAGTGGTGAGCGCCTGTTAAGCCTCCTCAATAACTTGCTGGATCTTGCCAAGCTGGAAGCAGGGCAGGTGCAGCTCAATATAACGCAGTGTGTCCTCAAAGAGATTGCACACCGGGCTGTCACAGAGCTCAGTGAACTTATACGTAATAAATCACTGAATCTGGAGATGATGGCAAATACAGATACCACAGCTGATTGTGACGATGAAAAGATCCTTCAGGTTATCTATAACCTACTATCCAATGCCATCAAATTCACGCCAGAAAATGGGCATATCAAGATGCTGTTTTCAGATGCCAAGCTGGAATCAGGAACCAGTAGGGAGCCTCTATCTGCCATTGCCTTTAGCATAGAAAATGAAGGTATAGAGATACCACCAGATGAATTGGATAGTGTGTTTGATAAATTTGTGCAATCAAGCAAAACCAAGACAGGCGCTGGTGGCACGGGCCTTGGATTGGCTATATCCAAGGAGATTATTGAAGAGCATGGTGGCACTATCTATGCTGAAAGTGCAGCTCATGGTGGTGCCAAGTTTACCTTTATAATTCCACGCGATTTAGTGAGAGAGGAAGGGAAGCCTGCTCAAAATTATTCAATATAGATACAGGAGCAGATGCGCCTATAAAAATGTCACGCCCACTTGGAATAGCTTTTCCACCTCTGGGATCTGACGCTTGTCTACCAAAAACAGGATGACATGATCCTCTGGTTCAATGACGGTATCATGGTGGGCAATCAGTACCTCTTCACCCCGCACAACGGCGCCGATGCTGGTTCCCTTTGGGAGCTTAATCTCTTCAATACTGCGCCCGACTACCTTGGAGGAGCTTTTGTCGCCATGGGCAATGGCCTCAATAGCCTCTGCGGCCCCACGGCGTAAGGCATGAACATTTACCACATCGCCCCGACGGATGTGAGTCAATAGACTGCCCATAGTGGCCTGCTGGGGGGATATGGCGATATCCACAGAGGTATTCTGCACCAGATCCACATAGGCTCCCCGATTGATCAGTGCCATGACCTTGCGTGCGCCCAGTCGCTTGGCCAGCATGGCGGAGAGAATATTGGCTTCATCATCATTAGTGACGGCACAAAATACATCGGTGTCCTCAATATTCTCCTCCAGCAACAACTCCTCATCTGCGGCATCACCGCGCAGTACAATGGTCTTTTCCAGCTCCTCTGCTACACGCTTTGCATTGGCAGCATTATGCTCAATCAGCTTTACCCGGTATTTATCTTCCAGCGCTGCACAGAGGCGCCGTCCGATGCTGCCACCACCGGCAAAAGTCAGACGTTTGAAGGGCTTCTCCTGGCGCCGCAACTCATTCATTACGGCTTTGATATTGGAGGCAGCCGCAATAAGGAATACTTCATCATCGGCTTCGATAATCGTATCCCCTTCGGGATGTATGGCTTGGCCTTGTCGATAGATCGCTGCCACCCGCGCCTCAGTCCCCGGCATATGTTCTGCCAATGCAGAGAGCTGATTCCCGACCAGTGGCCCACCAGTAACAGCTCTGACACCAACCAGCCGCACACGACCACCTGCAAAATCCAGCACCTGCAAGGCCCCCGGATGTTCAATCAGGCGTTGAATATAGTCTGTCACCAGCTGTTCTGGGCTGATCAACACATCTACTGGTAGCGCATCATGAGTAAACAGATGTGGATAGTTGAGATAGCCAAGTTCACGCACCCGGGCAATCTTAGTGGGAGTATGGAATAGGGTGTAGGCTACCTGACAGGCAACCATATTGGTCTCATCGCTATTGGTAACCGCGATGATCATATCGGCATCATCTGCCCCCGCCCGTCGTAGTACATCGGGGTGAGAGGCATGCCCCTGCACAGTGCGTAGATCCAGGCGATCTTGCATCTCACTGAGCAACTGTGCGTTGACATCCACTACTGTGATGTCATTTGATTCACTGGCTAGGTTATTCGCTACAGAGGAACCAACCTGGCCTGCCCCAAGAATTATAATTTTCATTAATTATTTCCGGTCTTTGATTTCCACACCCAAGGCACGCAGTTTTCGATAGAGGTGCGTACGCTCCATGCCAGCTGCGTGTGCTGCTTTTGTCACATTACCTGCGTGCTGTTCCAGCTGGTATTCCAGGTAGCTTTTTTCAAACTGCTCGCGTGCCTCCCGTAAGGGAAGATCAAAAGAGAGCGGCACTACCACTCCGGCGCCCGATGTTTGCTCCCATGCCCCCATAGCCGATTCAACCTCATCAATAGAGACCTCTCCAGCTGAGCCTAGAATCAACAACCGCTGCACCAGATTTTTTAATTCCCGGATATTGCCATGCCAGGCATGGTTACGCAGAAAGTTCTGTGCCCCCATATCAAAATGCCGGTAGGAGAGCTTTTCATGCGCGACATAAAAATCGACATAGTAGTTGAGTAACTCCGGGACATCTTCCCGGTGATCCCGCAGTGCAGGAACATGTAGGGGAACCACATTGAGATGGTAAAAGAGATCTTCCCGAAAACGGCCAGCTCGGACATCCTCTTCCAGATTACGCTGGGTTGCTGCAACAATGCGCACATCAATCTCTACCGGGTCAGCCCCTCCAACACGCAGGAAGGAACCTGTCTCCAGTGCGCCAAGCAGCTTTGATTGTGCCTCCAGCCCCATGTCGCCGACTTCATTCAGAAATAGTGTGCCGCCTCGCGCCTGCTCCAGGCTGCCATAGTGAACCTGTCCATCCTCCTCACTGCCAAATAGCTCCTGTGCTTCATTACCCTGGGTGATAGATGACACCCCCAGATCCACAAAGGGGCGTTCACAGCGTGCGCTCTGAGCATGCAGGTAGCGAGCAAAGGTCTCCCGACCACTGCCAGACTCGCCTGTAATTAACACCCAGGTATCATGCTGGGCAATTCGTTTCACCTGTTCTCGCAGGCGCTGCATAACCGGACTCTTACCTACCAGCTCCTGGGTATATTGCGTCTGGCGGCGTAACCCTACATTCTCTTGCTGGAGTTTATCTGCCTCCAGTGCGCGTTCAGTTGTTAATAATAGTTTGGCCAGTGAAAGTGGTTTTTCAAGAAAATCATAGGCTCCCAATCGAGTGGCCTCTACGGCTGTCTCCACTGTGCCATGGCCAGACATCATGACAATAGGACAAGGCAGTCCATCACCTTCAGCCAACTCTTTGAGTAGGCTGATGCCATCCAGATCTGGCATCCAGATATCCAATAACATCAAATCAGGTCGCCGGTCGCGCAAGGCTTGGCGTGCCGCAAGGCCATCTTCAGCTACAGCCACTTGATGCCCTTCATCCTCCAAAATTTCTTGCACCAGGCGACGGATATCCGGCTCATCATCCACTACCAGAATATAGGAACCGCTCATGCGGTATCTCTCCTCTCTTTATTAGTTTCTTTATTAGTTGTCACAGCATCATCAATCAAACAAATACACTCCCCCAATATGGGCAGGCGCAATACGATGCAGCCACCACCTTGCGCATGATTTTCAGCGCGAATCATGCCGCCATGCTCTTCTACAATCTTTTTTACAATCGCCAAACCAAGCCCTGTTCCCTTAACCTTGGTTGTGACGTAAGGCTCAAAGATCTGCCCTAGTATCTCTGCATCAAAACCGGGCCCATTATCAACTACCCTCAGTTCTACAAAATGACAATCGCCCACTATTTTTTCCTGAGTGCTGACCTCTACCGTTGCACCCTCATTTCCAGCTGCCGCCTCTTGCGCATTCTTTACCAGATTATGCACCACTTGGCGTAGACGTACTGGATCTGCCTCAATTTGAACCTGTGGGGCATTTAATTGCCATGAAAGATCTATCCCTTCAACACTATTACGATAGAGATCCATGACCTCAGCAATCAATGGGTCAAACCTTACCGAGCATGCCTTCATATCAGGTGGGCGGGCAAAGTCTGAAAAGGCATTAACCATCTCCTTCATCGCCTCAACCTGCTGCACAATGGTATGGGTTGCTCTATCCATCACCTCGGCATCTTTCTCTTCCATTTTCTTAAGAAATTTATGCCTCAATCGTTCGGCTGAAAGCTGAATGGGTGTTAGCGGATTCTTGATTTCATGCGCCAAACGCCGTGCAACCTCTCCCCAGGCTGCATCGCGTTGTGCCTGAATCAGGGCAGTAATATCATCAAATACCAGCACCTGCCCGGATTGTTCACCATCCGGTTGTGACATTGGTGTACTGCGGCACAGCAGCACCTGACGACCATCGTCACCAAACAGGGTTATCTCTTCACGCCACTCACCGCCTTTGCCTGCGAGTGGTTCAAGAATGGTGTCTACAAACTGCTGTAGCCGGACAGAGACTGTGGCTAGGTCTGCCAAAGGGCGACCGCTAAACTGATCAAGATCAACCTGTAGGATGTCATGGGCTGCCTGATTGGCTGTGCGTAGGGCAAGTTCTCTGTCCACTGCCATGACGCCCGATGAGAGCCGACCCAGTACTGTCTCAAGATAAGCACGTTGTGACTCTACCTGTCGCTGGCTCTGAGCTGTTTCATCACTGGCCTGAGCAATACGGCGAGTCATGGTATTAAACGATTCCACTAGAAATCCCAACTCATCACGCCATTTAGGTACAGGCAACTGGAGGTTGTAGTCACCTTTGGTAACTGCACGGGTGCCTTCAGCAATATTGGCAATTGGTTTTGCCAAACGCTTAGCTGTTAAAAATGCCACCCACACAGCGGTTAGCATGCTGAATAGCAGCATCAAAGTGAGGCTGAGTGTAAAACTGAATTTAAGTGACTGGCGCAGGTAGGCCAGCTCTTTATAGCGGGTGTAGGCTGCTTGTACCTTTTCACTCAACATCGCTATGTTGGTTGAGGTGGGGTAGATTGCCTGCATTAGAATAGAGCGGCCCAGTGTATGAGGCACCACAACCTGCACCAACAGATCAGCCTCTTCGCCCTGGGTGGTCAGCCCTACATAATGCTCACCCTGACGCGCCTGTTGAATGATGTAGCTATCTGTCCGCATTGGGACAAGTATTGTAGGGTCTTCATGGCTGGAGGCAATCAGCCTGCCAGAGAAAGAGAGCAGTGCCATCTCATATGCGCCATATCGCTCTCTTAATGCATCCAGGCTCAGCGCCATTGCCACCTCGGAGGAGTCAACTATCATGCTCATCGCCTGCTCGGTGCGCTTAAGGCGCTCACGCTTATGCAGATCAAGAGAGGCCTGGCTGAGTTCCAGCGCATCATCCATGGTCTGGTCAATCTGCACATCAAACCAGCTATCGATACCCTGCAGTAAAAACCCCAAAGAGTAATAATAAACCACCGAGAGTGGTGTCAGTGAAAGCAGTACAAACAGCAACACCATGCGGACAGTGAGGCGAGACCCCATCTTTTTACGTCGATACTGTCGTACCAGTCGCACTAGCTGCACGGTGATCATCACAACTAGTACAATCAAGCCAAAGATGCTGAACAGCAGTAGAGGGACATACAGTCGGTTAAGTTCAGATGAGTTCTGTACAGCTGTTGTCATCAAATGCAGTGCCGTCAGCAATAGCGCCAACAGCACTGTCATGGGAAGGACGCGGGTGAGAAACCGTTTGGGCGTCATAGCGTGCTGGTATCCAACAGCTGGCTCAGTGGATAAATATGCCAATCACTGGAGAGGTTCCAATCGGAGGTAAGGTAGGCCAATGGTCGTAATGTGAGCGGTAATGATTCAATATCCAGACTTGCATGTAGAGCAATCAGATAGGTTTCATTCTCAATAAGCTGTTTTTTTTCTACGGCAGACAATGCTTGAATCTCACCTAATGCAGAAATAGCAATATCACGGATTGCAAAGCTTTGTGAGCTACCTTGCTCCAGGTTTTGTACCTCATAAAGCCCGGTCAATGCATGAAATCTAAGTACCCGATGGAGCTGTAGATTGGCCACATTCTGCTCCCAAAACCAGGCATTTTCCCGAACCACTTGCAGTTGCAATTTAATGGTAAGAGGAATGCCATGTTCCAATGCGTCCAATACTGTTTTGTTGAACTCAAAATGGAGCTTTGCATCTATTAGATAGTGATCGTCTTGCAGCTCTATTTTAACCTGTTGAACTACAATGGGCTCTGCCCACAGCAGCCCGGGCAGTATGGCTATTAAAAGTAGCAGACTGTAACGCATGATGAGCCTATTAGAGGCGCTTTTCCAGTAGCGCATAATAGAAACCATCCATTGTCTGTTCTCCTGGCAGGATTTGACGACCGCAGCTGCGTTCATGCCCCCAGGTCGCCTTAATTGGAGACGCCTGTGCATCAGGTTGGCGCTGGAGAAATTGTGCCACTTGGATATCATTTTCATCTGGTAGCAGTGAGCAGGTGCAATAGAGCAATTTTCCGCCGGCAGCCAATAGTGGCCAGATAGCATCCAAAATCTGTGATTGAAGCGATACCAGTGCTGGAATATCCTCCTTGCGCCGTAGACATTTGATATCCGGATGCCGCCGAATAACACCCGTTGCAGAGCAGGGGACATCCAGCAGAATCCGATCATATTGCCGTTTGGCCCAATCACCAGCGGGCGTGCTGGCATCACCCTGGTGTAGCTCGGCACTCAATTTCAGTCGCTGTAGATTCTCTTTTACCCTCTCCAACCGACTGGCATCCACATCAAGGGATACCAGCGATGCCAGCCCCGGTTCTATCTCAAGAATATGGCAACTCTTACCACCTGGTGCAGCACAGGCATCAAGCACTTGCTGCCCAGGTTGCAGATCCAGCAACTCTGCCGCCATCTGGGCACCTGCATCCTGCACAGAGATATCTCCATCCAGAAAGCCAGGCAATTCAAGAACATCCTGTGGTCGCTCCAGTACCAGTGCTGTAGGTGCATCAGAGATAGCTGAAGATGCAATCCCCTGGCTATTCAACCGCTCCGCATAACTATCACGACTCTGATGACGCAGATTGACCCGCAGGCTCATCGGTGGGCGTTGATTGGATGCCTCGATAATGGCCTGCCACTGCTCAGGCCAGGCAGTTTTAATCGCATCCAGCAACCATGCCGGGTAGGCGTTATGGGCGACAGGGTTATTTACCAGTTCGGCTAGCAATTTATCCTGCTCTCGTTGAAAGCGCCGCAGTACGCCATTGACCAGCCCAGTTGCCCAGGGCTTATTCAGTGCTTTAGTGGCCTCTACCGTTTCAGTGACAGCTGCATGGTCTGCTACCCGCATATAGAGCAGCTGATAGCAGCCCATTAAAATCAAGGCGCGAACATCCCCATCTTTGGCTTTAAGCGGGCGTTCCAACAGCTGCTGTACCAACGCATCAAGACGTGGATACCACCGCATTACGCCGTAGCAGAGCTCCTGAATCAGAGGGCGATGCTCTGGGTTGGCCTTTTCCAGCTCTTTGCTTAAAACATCTGAGAGTGATCGTCCACCCACAACCTGATGAATAATCCGGGCTGCAAGTGCACGCGGACTGGATTGAAGAGGTGCCCCCCAGCCTTTTGCCCGCCTCTTTTGTTTATGTTCAGCCAAATGCTACTCCATCAATATTGTGGGCATTGAGGAAATCTGCCGCACTCATTGCGCGCTTGCCTGGAAGCTGTAGTGTTTTAATGCGTAATGCACCCTCTCCTGTTGCTACATCGATGCCTTCACGGCAAGTAGCAATGACCTGGCCTGGTTCTGCACTTGTGGTATCAGCCAGTGGTGCTGATTGCCAGATACGGATTACCGCTCCATCCAGAGTAGTTTGTGCAACTGGCCAGGGATTAAAGGCGCGAATCTGTTGGTTCAATAGCGCAGCGGATTGATTCCAATCCAAGCGGGCCTCACTTTTATCCAGCTTTTTGGCATAGGTAGCCAGTGTGTCATTTTGCGCTTCTGGCTGTAGTGTCCCATCAAAGATGCCGGGTAGTGCATCATGCAGCGCCTCGGCCCCCAATAATGCAAGCTGGTCATGCAGATCTGCAGCTGTATCTTCTGGCCCGATCGGGCAACTGCGAGGCAGCAGCATGCCGCCTGTATCTAACCCTTCATCCATCTGCATAATAGTGACGCCGCTCTCAGTGTCGCCCGCCAGGATGGCTCGCTGGATTGGTGCAGCACCACGCCATCGGGGCAGCAAGGAGGCATGAACATTGACACAACCCAGGCGGGGGGCCCCAAGTACAGCCTTTGGTAACAACAGGCCATAAGCCACAACTACCATCAGATCTGCCTGTTGGGATGCAAGTTCGGCCTGTTCTGTTTCACCTTTGAGGCTTTTGGGCTGATAGACAGGGATATTGTGTTCCAATGCCAGCAATTTAACCGGGCTGGCTGTAAGTTTTCGCCCACGTCCGGCGGGTCTATCAGGTTGTGTATAAACGGCCACCACTTGATGTTCAGAGTTTAGGAGAGCAGCAAGTGAGGCAACAGAGAATTCGGGTGTGCCAGCAAATATGATTTTCATGGCTAAAGGGTCAGGTTGGGAGCTGAGTCTCGGTAATAGTAGTGATTAACTGGGATAATTATGCAGAGAGGCTGTCATTACGCATCATCTGGCTGGCGTGCTTCTTTCTCCATTTTTTTACGGATACGAGTACGTTTTAGGCTAGAGAGGTAATCGATGAAAAGCTTGCCATCCAAATGGTCAATTTCATGCTGAATGCATACTGCCGGCAACCCCTCCAAATCGAGTTCAATAGGATTGCCATCCCGATCCAGTGCCTTAACCTGGATGCGTGTTGCGCGCTTAACCGATTCAGAAACCCCTGGTACAGAGAGGCATCCTTCCTCCTCTTTTTCCTCACCCTCTTTAAAGACAATTTCAGGGTTGATCAGACACAAAGGGTCATCATGTTGCTCCGAAACATCCATCACAAGGAGGCGTTTTATGGAATTTACCTGAGTGGCAGCAAGGCCAATACCCGGTGCCTCATACATGGTCTCAAACATATCATCTATCAACTGTTTGGTTTCTGCGTCCACCTGCTCCACAGGTTTGGCTTTGTTACGCAGCCGACTATCGGGATATCGAAGTATTTCTAGGATTGCCATATAGATTCAACTAAAATTTATAGTACAAAAGTAAGATTATACGCTAACATCATGATCATACAGGATTCTGTTTCATGATTTTGACTTTGAAAGCCTTGTTTATGTGGGCTACACTCAACCCGATTGACACATAAAAGAGACCATCATGCCTCATTTAAGCCTCAAGCTAACAGGATTACTGCTGGGTCTATTCCTATCCTGCGCAACATTCGCTGCTGAACCGGTAGCTCTTAATCCCGCTCACCCTGATCGCTACACAGTAGTCAAAGGCGATACATTATGGGATATCGCCGGGAGTTTCTTGCGTGATCCCTGGCAATGGCCAGAGGTATGGCATGTTAACCCGCAGATTGAAAATCCGCACCTGATCTATCCGGGCGATATCATCATACTCACCTACCTCAACGGGAAACCGGTCTTGTCTGTCCAGCGCGGAGCTGGATCTGGCATAGTTAAGCTCTCGCCGCATATCCGTTCAACGCCCATAGATACCGCTATACCTATGATACCTATGGGCGATATTATGCCCTTCCTGTCACGGCCTTATGTGATGGATAAAAAGGATATGGATGCCGCTCCCTATATTGTGAGCTTTAAAGAAGAGCGCATAGCTGGCAGCACAAATGATAAAATATATGTGCGTTCAATAGAGAGCGAAGAGTACAGTCGATATGACATCGTTCGCCCTGGAAAGCCCTACAAAGATGCCGACACAGGTGAAATTCTGGGCTATGAAGCCGTGTATATCGGCACAGCTGAACTTGAGCGCACGGGTGACCCGGCCTCACTCATACTTCTAAACACCAAAATGGAAGCCATTGCTGGCCAGCGCTTGATACCCGTTGTCTACGACAAAACACAGAAGGATTTTTATCCCAAGCCACCTAACGAGCTTATCAATGGGAACATTATTGCTGTCTTCAACGGTGTAAGTCAGATTGGCCAGCATAATATTGTCGTACTTGATCGTGGTGCCGACGATGGCCTTGCTCCTGGCCATGTCCTGACAGTAGAAAAGCGTGGGGCAACCATTTTTGACCGTGTCTCCCCTGATCCTCATGACAAGGTGACGCTACCTGATGAGAGAGCGGGTGTGCTTATGGTCTTTCGCACCTTTCCTCGCGTTAGCTTTGGCATAGTTATGTCTGCTACCACGGTGATCCATGTGCTTGACCGAGTCCATACCCCTTAAGTGGCCATCGAGCTTACTTAACGGGCGTGCAATCAGCCGTAAGCAAATATTCGAAAGGCGATGCAAAGGCGTGCTGGTTGGCGCTTTTGCGTACTCCTGGGTTGGGTAGTCGAGGCATTTATCAACTGCTGGAGCAGACGCAGGATATCAGTGCGCTCTTTGGGAATCCGTCCCGAATACTGGAGGGTTTGACGCTTAAGCCTAAGGTTAAAGAGCAGCTACGACAGCCCAATTGGGCACTTGTTGAGCAGGATCTTGCCTGGCTTGAGCAGCCGGATAACCATTTAATTACTCTGCAAGACCCTGAATATCCGGCGCTATTGCGTGAAACGGCCGATCCACCTGCTGCACTCTTTGTTCATGGCGACCCCTCATTGCTGGCTCTACCGCAGATTGCCATCGTTGGCAGTCGCAACCCCACCACCTCTGGCAAGAAAACGGCTAAAGAATTTGCCCGCCATCTGGCCAGTGCTGGGATAACCATTACCAGTGGTCTTGCTGTTGGCATTGATGGTGCAAGTCATCAAGGGGCGCTTGAGGCTCATGGCTCAACCATTGCAGTAACGGGTACAGGACTGGATCGTGTCTACCCTGCAAGCCATCATGCACTGGCTAAACAGATAGCCCAACAGGGAGGCGCGCTAATCTCAGAATTTCCTCCCGGCACGCCTGCGAGAGCGGGGCATTTTCCTCGTCGAAATCGCATTATCAGCGGCTTAAGCTTGGGAACCCTTGTGGTTGAGGCTGCAGTGCAAAGTGGTTCTTTGATCACAGCCCGTCAGGCTACAGAGCAGGGCCGGGAGGTTTTTGCTATCCCGGGATCTATCCATAACCCACTTGCCCGTGGCTGTCATGCCATCATCCGGCAGGGGGCCAAGCTGGTTGAAACGGCGCAGGATATTATTGAAGAGTTGGGGCCACTCTTGCACACATTAATATCTGAAGAGCCCAGGACTGAAATTCCCAATAGTGAAAGCCATCTGGAAATTGATGCAGAATACCGCCAATTGCTTGAAACCATAGGGTATGATCCAGTCTCAATTGACGAAATAATTGCCCAAAGTGGATTGACCGCAGAGGCAGTTTCCTCCATGCTGCTGCTACTTGAACTGGAAGGATTCGTATCACCGGCGCCAGGCGGTTGCTTCTCCCGTACTGGCAAGGCCTGAAATGACCCAGATGTGCCGCATGTGGCCGCACATTCAAAGGAAACATAATGAACGAAAACGTCGTAGACATCCTTATCTACCTCTTTGAAAATTTCATGGACGCAGAACTCTCCTCACAGCCCAATCAGACTGAGCTGCAAGAAGAGCTAACAGAGGCAGGCTTTCCTGTGCCCATGATCAAAAAAGCATTCCACTGGTTGGATGAGCTGGCATGGCGCCAAAGGGACTGCCAACAAACAGCGCACACCAGCCAGGCCTTCCGCATTTATACAACACAGGAAGCCATTAGGCTGGATACCGAATGCAGAGGCATGCTGTTATTTCTAGAGCAGCATGAAATATTGGATCAGGTCAGCAGAGAGCTGGTTATCGACCGTGCTCTGGCACTCGATACCGCACACATTTCTGTTGAGGATCTTCGTTGGATTGTTCTGCTGGTGCTTATGAATCAACCGGGTCAAGAATCTGCCTTTGCACGCATGGAAGAACTTATCTATAACGACACACCACGGTATCTGCACTAAGATAAATTGCTACGCTCTTTTATCACACTACTTGTTTTTAATCTTAAACTCACAGGTTTGCACTTACACCTATGAATCTGGTTATCGTTGAATCACCGGCCAAATCCAAAACAATCAAGAAATACTTAGGTAAAGATTTCGAAGTACTGGCCTCATATGGCCATGTGCGCGATCTTGTGCCCAAAGAGGGCGCTGTCGATACAGCCAATAAATTTGAAATGAAGTATCAGGTCATTGAAAAAAATGACCGCCATGTCCAAGCCATTTCCAAAGCGTTAGCCAAAGCCGATACCCTCTACCTCGCAACTGATCCGGATCGTGAAGGTGAAGCTATCTCCTGGCATCTGTACGAGCTACTGCAAAAGCGTAAAAAATTAAAAAACAAAACTGTCCACCGTATTGTTTTCAATGAAATCACCAAGCGTGCCGTGCAAGAGGCTGTTGCCAATCCACGTGAGCTCTCCATGGATTTAGTAAATGCCCAGCAGGCTCGTCGCGCGCTGGACTATCTGGTTGGCTTTAACCTATCGCCGCTGCTGTGGAAAAAGATACGGCGCGGCCTCTCTGCCGGGCGGGTGCAAAGCCCTGCGTTGCGTCTGATTGTTGAGCGCGAGCTGGAGATCGAGGCATTTACGGCCCGCGAATACTGGAGCATTGAGGCAGACACTCACAAGGATGAGCAGTCATTCAGCGCCAAACTGACTCACTACAATAATGAGAAGCAAAGCCAGTTCAGTATCACCGATGGAGAAACGGCTGCTCAGGCTGAAAAAACGCTACTTGCAGCAGCCAACGGCCAGCTGACTGTAGATAAGGTTGAAAAGAAGAAGCGGAAACGCAATCCAGCCGCTCCCTTTATCACCTCTACTTTGCAGCAGGAAGCGGCGCGTAAGCTCGGATTTACCACCCAGCGCACCATGCGCACCGCACAGCAGCTTTATGAAGGTATAGACATTGGTGGTGATACCACTGGCCTTATTACCTACATGCGTACCGATTCCGTGAGCCTGGCGCAGGAAGCGCTCGATGAGATACGCGAATTCATCACTGAGCGTTACGACGATAAACAGCTGCCAGCCCAACCCCGAACATTTAAAACCAAGGCCAAAAATGCCCAGGAGGCGCACGAAGCTATTCGTCCAACATCAGCTAAACGCACCCCTGAAGAGCTAAAGGATGGCCTGACCAAAGATCAATACCGGCTGTATGAACTTATCTGGAAACGTACCATTGCCAGTCAAATGGTTCATGCCACTATTAATACCGTGGCTGCTGATCTTGGCTGCGGTGAAGGCAATATATTCCGTGCTACCGGCTCAACCATTGCCAACCCCGGTTTTATGGCGCTCTATCTTGAGGGGGTTGATGATGCCAAGGCCGGTGATGGCGATGAAAAGATGCTACCGCCACTTGAGCAGGGAGAAACTGTTCAGCTAAAGGCCATTCGCACCGGGCAACACTTCACAGAGCCACCGCCACGCTTCAGTGAGGCCAGCCTGGTTAAAGCATTGGAAGAGCATGGTATTGGCCGTCCTTCTACCTACGCTTCGATTATCTCCACCCTGCAAGATCGTGGATACACAGAGCTTGATAAAAAACGCTTTATGCCCACTGATGTTGGTCGCGTCGTTAATAAATTCTTAACCGAATATTTTACAAAATATGTCGATTACGATTTTACCGCCCGACTTGAAGATGAGCTTGATGAAGTTTCACGTGGTGAAAAAGAGTGGGTTCCCCTGCTTGAGCAGTTTTGGAGTCCATTCAAAGAGCGGATAGATCACACGGAGCAGAATGTTAAGCGCAGTGATGTTACGCACGAAGCAATGGATGAAAAGTGCCCCAAATGCAATGAGCCGCTCTCTATCAGGCTCGGACGCCATGGTCGCTTTATTGGCTGTAACAACTATCCAGAATGTGACTACACCCGGGATCTTAATGCCGATGCCAATGAGAAGGACGAGCCAGAGGTTGTTGAAGGACGTAAGTGTCCCAAATGTGAGTCAGACCTTATCATTCGACGCGGTCGTTATGGCAAGTTTATTGGCTGCTCAAACTATCCCGACTGCCGTTTTATTGAGCCACTGGAGAAGCCAGAAGACACCGGTGTAACCTGTCCAAAATGCAATAAGGATACGCTGTTAAAACGCAAGTCCCGCCGTGGTAAAATCTTTTTCTCCTGCTCAGGCTATCCTAAATGCGAATATGCCACCTGGAATGAACCTGTAGATGGGCCATGCCCCCGTTGTGGCTGGCCCATCCTAACCATTAAAACCACCAAGCGACGAGGAACAGAGAAGGTTTGCCCTCAGAAAGAGTGCACCTTCTCAGAACCTGTTGAAGAAGAGGCGCAGCAATAATCATGAGCAAGCCATTTGTAGCCGTTCTGATGGGGTCTGATTCAGATCTGCCCATCCTCCAATCCACTCTGGATGTGCTTAGTAACCTCAATGTTCCTTATGAGGTAAAAATCACCTCGGCTCATCGTACTCCCGATGCCACCCATAGTTTTGTAAAAGATGCTGATCAGCGCGGCTGTGCCGTATTTATTGCAGCAGCAGGCCTGGCTGCACACCTAGCAGGTACTGTTGCTGGGCTAACTTTAAAACCTGTTATTGGTATCCCTATGGATGCAGGTCCTCTACAGGGTATGGATTCACTGCTCTCAACTGTACAAATGCCTGGGGGTATTCCTGTGGCCTGTGTTGCAGTTGGCAAAGCAGGAGCTAAAAATGCAGCCTATCTGGCAGCACAAATCTTGGCCTTATCTGATCCTGAGTTAGCCATTTGTATTAGTGAAGAGCGTCAGGCAAATGCCGAAGCCGTAATAGCCAAAGATGCCAAGCTACAGGCTGAGCTAGGGAAATAATAAAACCCGTTGTGAGCGCCTGTTGTGGCAACCCATCTCTGGCAACTGCGACAGGCGGCTAGGCACTTTTGGCTGGGTGGTCTGATCGCCTACCCTACAGAGGCCGTCTATGGTTTGGGTTGCAATCCATTGGACGAGGATGCTGTTCAACGTCTGCTGGAGCTTAAAAAACGCCCCATAGACAAAGGGTTGATTCTAATTGCTTCGGATTTTGATCAACTCCGGCCATTCATTATTGAACCCGCACAAGAGATCATGGCTCCTGTGTTCTGCTCCTGGCCTGGCCCCACTACCTGGCTCCTTCCGGCTGCACCCAGGGTTCCCAAATGGCTAACCGGTAGATACCGCTCGATTGCAGTCCGGGTTACAGCTCATCCTCTAGCTGCAGAATTGTGCCGCGCCTGTGAATCGCCTCTTATCTCAACCAGTGCCAATATTAGTGGTCATCAACCCGCAAAGAACTCCTTAACACTCTATAAGCAGTTTGATGGACAGATCGACTTTATCCTCAACGGAAATGTGGGGCCACTAAAGCAACCCACGCCCATTCAGGATGCCATAAGTGGTACGCTTATCCGTAAATAAACACAAAAAAAACCCGTCCGGGGAGAGTGGACGGGTAAATAAAGCGCCTAGTTAGCGCCGGAGGAGTACGGTTTGCTTCCTATCAATCAAGGTTGATTGATCAAAGCTAAAATCTGGGATAAATAAAAACCTTACTTAAAACTCTAGCACATAATGCCAATTATTCGACATTTTGCGGAAAATTGACGCATCTGGTGAATTGCATTCCTCTGTCCTACCCGCAAAATCTAGCTAAGCTATTGATTTGCCGTTTAAGCCTGAGAAGTAAACCAAATAGCAAATTTAAAATGAGGGAGAGAAGAGAGGGATTTTAAATGAGAGGAAGCTCGCCAGCCTTAATAGCTGGCGAGCTTAAAATATTAGCGGGAGGCTTGGGCTTGTTGCGCTGCTGCTATGCGCTTGTTGTTTAGTTTTGTAACACGTTTAATCAAGCCATCCATGCCATTGCGGCGCACCTCTTTGGCAAAGGTGCTGCGGTAGTTGGTCACAAGGCTGATACCCTCAATAACCACATCGTATGCCAGCCAGGAGCCGTTCTTTTGGTGCATTCTATAGTTTACTGAAACAGGAGGTGCACCGGAGCGTTGAATCTCGCTGCGCACTATGACGTCTTCAGCATCGGCCGCATCGCGCCGGGGAATAAAATGGAGGGACCAATCACCAAATTCACGAAATGCAGTTGAATAAGTTCTTACCAGTAGGCGTTGAAACTGCCGCATAAACTCTTTCTTCTGTTCTGCGCTGGCTCGCCGCCAATGCTTGCCCAAGGCTAAACCTGATAATCTATTGAAATCAACATGTGGCGCAATAACCTCATTAGCCAACTGATAAACGTAAGCAGCATCGGTTTTGATACGTGCCTGATTATCTTTTAAAATCATCTTTAAGGATTCAGAGACATTTTTCACGGACTGTTCAGGTGATGACACTGTCTCAGCTGAAGTTGCAAATGCACAAAAAAATAGCAGCAGTCCAACAACTGCGCTAACCCCAGTACGAAACTTCGGTTTTAGATATACCATATTAGTTCCTGTTATTTCAGTGGCACCTACATCCTGCAGCGGCCAGCCGTAAAATATATTAACAGCAGCCAGATTGCCGCTTGGATTTTTAAGAATTTGCTTCGCCTTGGTAAACAGTTTGGTGCAAATCCTGCTGCTGAGGTATCGTATGTCAGCGAGAGGTTTGTAAGAATTATCTCATTTAAGATAAGAATGCCCCAATCCCAAAGCCATTAAAATAGTTTATTAAAACGCTAAACAATTATATCCCAGAGGTTGAATTTCATGCACCAAAAAAATGCTCATTTCCCAATCACTCGTATGCGCCGGATGCGCAGGGATGATTTCTCCCGTCGTCTGATGCGTGAAAACGAGCTTAGTCCCGCAGATTTTATCTATCCGGTCTTTGTGCTTGAAGGGGAGGGCAACCGCGAACCCATCACTTCAATGCCTGGTGTAGAGCGACTCAGCATTGATTTGCTGGTCAAAGAGGCTCGTGAGGTACATGCTCTTGGCATTCCAGCCATGGCGCTGTTTCCAGTCACACCTGCCTCAGCCAAATCAGAAGATGCCTGTGAGGCATTCAACCCAGATGGCTTGGCCCAACGTGCTGTACGTGCATTAAAGGAGACCGTCCCTGAGCTGGGGGTCATTACTGATGTTGCCCTAGATCCTTTCACTACTCACGGCCAGGATGGGCTTATCGACAGCAATGGCTATGTGATGAATGATGAGACGGTAGAGGTGCTGGTCAAGCAGGCTGTATCTCATGCTGCAGCGGGTGCTGATATCGTTGCGCCATCCGATATGATGGATGGCCGCATTGGCGATATTCGGGAGGCGCTGGAATCTACAGGTCACATCCATACCCGCATCCTGGCTTACTCCGCCAAATATGCTTCCAGCTTTTATGGCCCATTCCGGGATGCAGTAGGCTCAGCTGCAAATCTGGGAGCTGGCAATAAATACACCTACCAGATGGACCCAGCCAACACTGATGAAGCACTGCGTGAGGTTGCTCTCGACCTGGAAGAGGGTGCTGATATGGTGATGGTCAAGCCCGGCATGCCTTATTTGGATATTGTCCGTCGGGTAAAGGGTGAGTTTGGTGCCCCCACCTTTGTCTATCAGGTTAGTGGTGAATACAGCATGCTTATGGCTGCCGCCCAGCAGGGCTGGCTGAATGAAGAGGCTGTCATTATGGAATCCCTGCTCTGCATCAAACGGGCAGGCGCGGATGGCATTCTTACCTATTTTGCCAAGCGTGCTGCTCAGTGGCTTCAGGGTTAACCTGTTGCCCATTATGAAAAATAGCATCGATCGATATGCCGTTATTGGCAATCCAATTGAGCACAGCAAGTCACCACTGATTCACCATGCCTTTGCAGAACAGACGGGTGAACAGCTGGAATACATTCGGCTTCTGGGAGAGTCTGGGCGCTTTGCAAAAAATGTGGCTGATTTTTTAGCCACAGGTGGCAAAGGCTTGAATGTCACTGTCCCCTTCAAGGAGGATGCCTGGCAGCTGGTCGATGAGCTTAGCCCGCGTGCAGAGTCAGCTCAGGCTGTAAACACCATCATTCAACTATCGAATGGACATCTTCGGGGCGACAACACCGACGGTATTGGTTTGGCTCGAGATCTACAAGAGAACCAACATGCAGAGTTGGCAGGGGCTCGCATCCTGCTGCTGGGTGCAGGCGGCGCATCCCGAGGGGTTCTGCGGCCACTTTTAGAGACCAATCCCAAGCAGATAACCATTGCGAATCGCACTGCCTCCAAAGCTACAGCGCTGGCTTCCGACCTGGCAACACTTGGGCCAGTTGAAGGCTGCGGACTCGGTGATCTTGCGGGTAGCAGGTTTGACCTCATCATCAATGCCACAGCTGCGGGTCTTACTGATCAGGTTCCTGATATCCCAGATGGCTTGTTGGAAAAAGAGGGATGGTGCTACGACATGATGTATGGCGATCAACCCACCACCTTCATGCTCTGGGGTTTAGCGCAGGGTGCCGCCAAGGTTATTGATGGATTGGGTATGCTGGTGGAACAGGCTGCCGAATCATTCTACCTCTGGCGTGGTGTTCGCCCAAAAACGGCCCCTGTCATGAAATTGATGCGTCAATAGCGCGGCTAATGCTTGCTTTTACGGCGCTCTGTTACCCGGCGTTCTGTTCCATGCCACTGCTTATCTCGCCAGTTCAGCGCCCGTCGCTCATTACAATAGCTACGATGAATAAATTCGCGCACATCAAGCACTTGTCCATAACATGAGACGTTCTGCATCTCCTGAATCAATTGTTCGGCTTCAGCTTCGTTTTTTGGGGAAAATTGAGCCAGGAAATAGTGGAACTCTCGACCATGCCTATCCTGGCCATCCACACGCTTAACAGGTGCGTCAAAATCCCAGTTACCATGAAGCTCACGAATCTCATTGAATGAGATTGATGAAGGCAGATTACCAATAAAAACATCCATTCTTTTACCTCTCAACAGCCAAATGGCATCCAGATCCAATCTAGCTACAGTTTAGACGTTATCGCAAATATTTAAACCCTTTCCTAATGGGGCATTCTTTTCCTTCCCAATTGCATAAACCTTAAATCCAAGTTAAAAGCTTGACGCTCAAATAGGCATTCCCTATGCTGGTTTGCAGTTACAGGTATCAGGAAGCCGGTCAAATACCGGCACTGCCCCCGCAACGGTAGACGAGTCATTCTTTTGCATCAGCCACTGCACCCCCGGTGTGGGAAGGCGCAAAAGAAGGAGGCCATGCCTCCACTCGTGAGTCCGGAGACCGGCCTGTATATAATCAGTTCCTACTCATCGCGGAGGGCAATGAAAGGGCATGAAACTACTGTTCTCTCAAGCAACTACGTTGCGAACCGTTAGCCTGCCCCCTGTTGATCCTCCAAGAACTTAGACCGTGAGGATTGCTGCACAATGAAAAGTCGTGACAAACGCACCGGCATTACTCTGGTTCACACTGGGGATGGCAAAGGCAAATCCTCCAGCGCCGTCGGCATGGTATTTCGTGCGGCTGGTTCCGGCATGAAGGTCTGTGTGCTTCAATTCATCAAAGGTAAATGGAAGACTGGCGAGCAGGCCGCCGCCAAAAAGTTCGACAATATCGAATGGCACGTCCTTGGTGATGGCTTTACCTGGGATACCAACAACCCAGAACAAGATCAAAAAACCTGTCGCGAGGCTTGGGCATTCAGCCAGCAAAAGATCCTTTCTGAAGAGTTCGATATGGTTGTTCTGGATGAGATCAACTACTGCTGCGGCTACGGCTGGCTCACCGGCAAAGTGATTGCTGACTTCATCACACAAGAAAAGCCACCCTGGCTGCACCTGGTGCTCACCGGCCGAAACGCCCCGCAGGAGGTCATCGATGTGGCGGATACTGTCACTGAAATGAAGATGATCAAACACGCCTTTGAACAAGGCATCAAGGCCCAGCAGGGTACGGAATTCTAATCAATGAATAACAACTCCATTCAGATCACTCCAGCCGAACGAGATGGTCTCTATAAAACCATCCATAATCGCCGTGATACCCGTGGCGAATTTTTGTCTGACCCCGTTTCCGATGAGGTATTGCAGCGCATCTTAACCGCTGCCCATCACGCCCCAAGTGTCGGTTTCATGCAGCCGTGGGATTTTATCATTGTGCGGGATCAAGCCGTCCGCCAGCAGATCAAAGATGCCTTTGAGGTGGCTCACAGTGAAGCAGCAGAGATGTTTGAAGGAGAGCGACAAGAGCAATATCGCACGCTCAAACTGGAAGGGATTATGGAAGCCCCACTCGGTATCACCATCACCTGCGATCGCAAACGAACCGGCAAAGCAGTTATTGGCCGCACCGCCAATCAAGAGATGGATCTCTACAGCTCAGTCTGCGCCGTGCAAAATCTCTGGCTGGCGGCTCGTGCCGAAAATCTTGGTGTCGGCTGGGTCAGCATCATTCACCACAAACGACTGAAAGAGATCCTCGGTATCCCCAAATTTGTGGTGCCCATTGCCTACCTCTGTATTGGCCACGTTAGTCACTTTCATGAAAAGCCAGAATTGGAGAAGGCCGGTTGGCTGCCACGCCTGCCGATTGAAGAATTGATCCACAATGACCGCTGGTAACCCGACAGAATTCCAACGGCTTAAGCCTGTGCTACAACAAATCCAGCAAGAGAGCTGTATTGCATGAGTACCCTGATGGTTCAAGGCACCACATCCGATGCGGGCAAGAGCGCCTTGGTCACTGCCCTCTGCCGACTTCTGGCCCGGCGTAATCTTTCTGTCGCACCTTTCAAACCACAGAATATGGCGCTCAACAGCGCCGTTACTTCCGATGGCGGGGAGATCGGCCGCGCTCAGGCAGTGCAAGCACAGGCAGCCAATATCCCATGTCACACCGACATGAATCCCGTACTCCTGAAACCCAACAGCGACACCGGCGCTCAAGTCATCATTCAGGGAAAAGCCATTTCCACACTGGAGGCACAGAGCTACCATAACTACAAACAGGTGGCCATGTCTGCCGTACTGGAGTCCTACCAGCGGCTGGCCGGGCAGTATCAGAGCATCATTGTGGAGGGAGCAGGAAGCCCGGCAGAGATTAATCTACGTGAAAACGATATTGCCAACATGGGTTTTGCTGAGGCGGTGGATTGTCCGGTTATCCTGATTGCTGACATTAACCGGGGTGGTGTCTTCGCTCATCTGGTCGGCACCCTGGAGCTGCTCAGTGAGTCGGAGCGGGCACGGATAAAGGGCTTTGTCATCAATCGCTTTCGTGGTGATATCAGCTTGCTGCAAAATGGCCTGGATTGGCTGGAACAGCGCACTGGCATACCGGTACTTGGGGTGCTGCCCTATCTTCACCGGCTACACTTAGAAGCAGAAGACAGTCTCAACCTCGATGCCGTCACTGCCAGCCAAGATGGCCTCAAAGTGATTGTTCCATCACTGCCACGGCTCAGCAATCACACCGATTTTGACCCTCTGCTGCTGCACCCGCAGGTGGATCTACAGATCATCCACAAAGATCAACCCATGCCACCTGCTGATCTAATTATTCTGCCCGGTAGCAAGAGTGTTCGCGCAGACCTGACTGCATTGAGAGAGCAGGGTTGGGATCAGGCCATCCGGCGCCACCTGCGTTATGGCGGAAAAGTGCTGGGTATCTGTGGCGGTTTCCAAATGCTGGGGCAATCGATTGATGATCCCGATGGTATTGAAGGTAAAGCTGGAAAAACTTGCGGGCTTGGGCTGCTGGAGATGCAGACCACCTTACAGCCGGAAAAGCAGCTGCATAATGCCACTGGACAGCTGCTGCTGGAAGATACCACTATCAGTGGCTATGAGATTCATGCTGGCCATACGCAGGGGGCTGCACTGGATCAACCGCTGGTTGATCTGGGTTCACGCTGCGATGGTGCGATATCGGAAGACAACCAAATCATCGGCACCTATCTGCACGGGCTGTTTGAATCAAAAGAGAGCTGCGACAGCCTGCTGCGCTGGGCCGGTCTGGCTGAACCGCAAAGCCCTGACTACCACCTGCAACGTGAGCAGGGGATAGACCGAATCACCGATGCCGTCACTGAGCATCTTGATCTTTCTGCGCTTGCTGAATTACTGGAGTTGAATTCCCTATGAAGAGACTTATCCTTGGCGGTGTTCGCTCTGGCAAGAGCCGGTTGGCTGAGAAATTGGCCCAAGAGTCCGGGTTGCCTACCACCTACATTGCTACAGCTACCGCACAGGATGATGCGATGCAAAGCCGCATCGACCACCATCAAGTGAACCGGCCTGCAACGTGGGTGCTTATTGAAGAACCCTATTGTCTGGCTGCAACATTGAAAGAAGCGGCAGGTGTTGAGCAGTTTCTACTTGTAGATTGTCTGACCCTATGGATCACTAACCTGTTGCTGCTGAATGATGAGGCCCGGCTAAAAAAAGAGTTATGGGCGTTACAGAACCTGCTTCCAACCCTGCCGGGTGAGATTATATTAGTCAGCAATGAAACCGGTATGGGTATCGTCCCAATGGGAGAAATTAATCGAAGGTTTTGTGATGAAGCCGGATTTCTTCATCAACAATTAGCCCAAATCTGCGATCAGGTCATACTGACCGTCGCAGGCCTGCCGTACTATCTAAAAGGTAACAACTGATGCAACTTGATTGGCTGACTGAACCCGCTGCTCCACTCAATGAACCCTCACGCCTGACAGCAGAAATGCGCCAGGGCCAGCTGACCAAGCCCCCCGGTTCACTTGGAAAACTGGAATCCATCGCCATCCGGCTGGCAGCGATGCAAGGGGTCACCTGCCCAACACTGGATCATGCCCATATCGCTGTTTTTGCCGCCGATCATGGCGTTGTTGATGAAGATGTCTCAGCCTTTCCCCAATCCGTTACCTTGGAGATGGTGCGCAACTTTGCTTGTGGTGGTGCAGCGATCAGCGTGCTAGCGCAACAGCTCAATGCCACCTTTGAGATTATCAATCTTGGTACGGTAGAAGATGATGAGAGCCTGCAAGGGGTGCATCACCAGCGCATCGCACCAGGCACCGCAAATTTTACCCAGCAACCCGCCATGACATTAGAAGAGCTGTCTCAAGCACTGGATGCTGGTCGCCAATCTGCAACACGAGCAGTGGATACGGGTAGCCAGATTTTTATTGGCGGTGAAATGGGGATTGGTAATACCACCAGCGCCAGCGCTCTGGCCTGTGCTTTAACGGATATGCCTGCAGATCAATTGGCAGGGCCAGGCACCGGGCTGAATCAAAGTGGTGTTAACCACAAGGTCGAGGTTATTCAGCGGGCGCTTAATCTGCACCAGGCGCATCTGGATGATTCAACAAAGATACTATGTCGACTGGGTGGATTTGAGATTGCAGCACTCACCGGCAGTTATATTGCCTGTGCCCAAAAAGGCGTGCCAGCATTAGTCGATGGCTTTATCTCCAGTGTGGCTGCACTGGTGGCCGTAAGCATCAACAAAGAGGTTAAAGAATGGCTGCTGTTTGCCCACAAATCAGCTGAACCGGGGCATGTTCGTGTGCTGGAAGCACTGGAAGCTCAACCCTTGCTTGATGTCGGTATGCGTCTGGGTGAGGGTAGTGGTGCTGCAACCGCGCTGCCTCTATTGCGTCTTGCCTGCGCCCTGCACAATGGCATGGCTACCTTCGCTGAAGCCAGTGTCTCAGAGAAAAATGGCTGAACCTAAAGAGCTGCTAATTGACCTGCTGCGCCATGGCGAGGCAGAGGGCGGCAACTGCTTTCGGGGTCGCACTGATGATCTGTTGACTGACCGTGGGTGGAAACAACTGCGCGGTGCCACAGAAGGCAAACCTGCTTGGGAAGAGATTATCAGCTCTCCTGCCAAGCGTTGTGCCTGCTTTGCTGAACACCTGGCTTCAACTCACAATATTCCCTGTCGTCAGGTCGCATGGTTGTGGGAGATGGATTTTGGTGACTGGGAAGGCATGACTGCTACCGAACTGGCAGCAACCGATGCAGAACAACTTAACGCTTTCTGGCAAGACCCTGTTAATCAGGCACCACCCAACGGCGAACCCTTCAAACAATTTCAGCAGCGCGTACTCGATGGTTGGCATGAAGCCATCCGGCACACAGCAAAAAAGATATTGGTGATTTCACATGGTGGCCCCATCCGTATTATCTTGGCAAAGATGCTGGGTATGCCGCCACAACATCTCATGCGATTAGAGGTGCCTCATGCTTCACTCAGCCGGGTGCGCATATCTACTGATGATACTGGTAATATCTACAGTTCACTAATCGGGCTTAACATAGGCACACATGATTAGGTTATTCACACTCATACTGCTCTGCATTTTATGCACTACAGTATCTGCTCAGACAGATACTAAAGCTGGTCAAGCTGTCTATGCACAACACTGTTGGTTCTGTCATGGCCAGGAAGGCAATGGCATATCTGATGCCGCTGCTGTACTCAAACCAAAACCCAGGGATTTCACTCATCCCAAAGCAGCGACAGAACTCACATTGGATAGAATTATCCACTCCATCACTACCGGCCGACCTAAGACAGCGATGCCTGCATTTGGTGAGACATTAACAATAAAAGAGATTCAATCTGTCGCCCGCTATATTAGCGATGTCATTATGCAAGGGGCGACAATTAAACGATTTTATAAAGCCCATTCTCAGGGACTTTCATATATCGATTTTACACAAATTACAGAACAGACTGATCTACGATCCTGCTTACTGCACTGTCACACCGATGAAAGCTTTATTCGTAATCGCTTGAAGGTGTTGCAACAACAATCGCATTCAAAAGAGAATCCATGATCAAACCCCTATTCATTGCCCTGCAACTGCTCACACGGCTGCCGGTACCAAACACAGGCACAGTAACTGATCGACAAGTTGGGCAGTCACTACTCTATTATCCCGTAGTGGGACTGATCATCGGCGGACTGCTCGCACTGGTGGCATGGCTCACTGAGGGAAGCCCAGACGCAGTACGTGCTGTGTTGCTGTTGATTATATGGACACTGATCACCGGTGCGCTGCATCTGGATGGCCTGGCTGATAGCGCCGATGCCTGGGTTGGCGGCTATGGCGATAAAGAAAAAACCCTGGCCATTATGAAAGATCCTTACGTGGGGCCAGCCGGTGTCACCATCATCCTGCTGGTGCTTATTGCAAAGTATGCTGCACTAGAAGCACTGCTGTCTCAGGCCAACTATATCGCATTAGTTTTGGTGCCAGTGCTTGCCAGAGTCATGATGCCTCTGCTCCTGCTCACCACAGACTATGTGCGCAAAAATGGAATGGGATCAGCTCTTGCCGCACACCATCCAAAATGTGCCAGCCAATGGATTATTTTCAGCTGTGCTCTGCTCTCTGTAATCGTAGCCGGTAACAGTGGACTGTGGCTGTTAGCCACACTAGCCATTGTCTTCCTGTACCTGCGATGGATTATGATTAAACGCATCCAAGGCACCACTGGCGATACATTGGGTGCAATGGTAGAACTCTCTGAAGCTGCTGGGTTAATAGCACTGGCTTTAGTCATTCAAAGCTAATCAAATCAAGCTAATTGATGTGCAGCTTTCCCTATGATAGGTTCAATGCATACCTATTTGGGCTGGCAGGGCGCTTCACTTTTTTTGAATATGGACTCAACATGGATTCAAACACTGAATTATATAGATTCTGCCTAATTCACTGTTATGTTTTTAAGGGCAGTATTTCGAAGCTGAAATGAATGAAACAGATAAACTATCAATATTATAAATCACCACATGGCGAATTAATATTAGGCTCGTTTAATGGCAGGTTATGTATGTGTGACTGGCGATATAGGAAAATGAGGAATGCTATTGATAGCAGAATTAAAAATGGCCTTAAGGCTGAATTTGTAGAACAAAACGATGCTACGTTGGAGGAAGCCAAACTTCAATTAGACGAATACTTTAGCTATAAAAGAAAAATATTTAATATTTCTCTTCTTATGCAAGGTACTGAATTTCAGGTAAAAGACTGGAATGGCTTAATTAAAATCCCTTTTGGAAAAACATTAAGCTATTTAGAATTAGCAGAAAACGTTGTTAATGTTAATTCTGTAAGAGCAGTTGCAAATGCAAATGGGGCAAATGCAATTTCTATATTTATTCCATGCCATCGTATTATAGGCAGTAACGGAAAGCTTGTCGGCTACGCGGGTGGTTTGAAGGCAAAAGAAAAATTATTAAATCTTGAATATGACCTATTTACATCAGCAACATGCGCCTAGTATGAGTGAGAAGAAGCAATTCATATTAAATTATCATAAATAAGAAAAAGGTAATTAAATAATGCCAAATGCAGCTTGCTTGGAAGACATTATAATTAACAGTATTGCAAAGAAAGTAAACATAATAAGTAAATCAATCTAACATTTTGTTCACTTACGCTCTTAAAATGACAGGTTATGTACGGTGCTAGCCATCAGAAGGAAATACGGTGTTAGACAAACAATTGCAAAATGAATTGCAGTCAATGCAAGAGAAAGATCAACGAGTATTACAAGAATTGATTGATTGCGGCGAATTGAGTGAAACCGAGTACCACCCAAGAATGAAAGCCATTCATGAGAAAAACAACGCACGCATTAAAGAAATTATTAGTACGCATGGGTGGCCAGGTTTTAGCATCGTTGGCAAAGAAGGTTCAGAGGCCGCATGGCTAATTGTTCAGCATGCAGTGCTAGACACCGCATTTATGGAGGAATGCTTACCATTATTGAAGACAGCGGTCGCTGACCGCCATGGAGAGCGGAGCGAGGGCGGTTAGTCTCTGGTAGTCAACGCTTAATTTTTCTCTTCGTAATTATGAGTGATAGCGAATGATGGAGAAGAAAAAATTAAGCTGTAGTTGCCGTAGAGTCACTGAGGGAGCCATGATGCAGTAGTGCACAAGCAGCTT
>Ga0316187_10000704_pt1 | contig 27266 bp, 21 predicted proteins | sample CroRivburrow1_MG_FD_204927 | JGI IMG/M metagenome (GOLD analysis project Ga0316187, IMG submission 204927) | Coastal sediment microbial communities from Maine, United States - Cross River worm burrow 1 | ecosystem: Environmental > Aquatic > Marine > Coastal > Sediment | place: USA: Maine...
CCGTTTGCTATTAGTGCCTGCAAATCCTAGGCTCGGCTTTCTTTTTTTCGGAGGTAAGACAAACAATGGCTCGTGTGACCGTTGAAGATTGTATTCGCTATTATCCCAATCGTTTCGAGATGGTGCTCTTAGCATCGCGTCGGGCGCGTCAACTGCTTCGTGGTATGCCTGCACTTCTCGAAGAAGAGGAGCACAAGCCTGTCGTGCAGTCGCTCAGAGAATTGGGCGATGGTCATGTTTCCTGGGAAGTCGTTTTTGATGCCGAAGAACAGGAGCGCCGCCGTTTGATGGCCGCATCCTTGAGCGAGAGAGCAGAGGACATCTGATATGCCTTGGGGGTGTTGCCGGGGAATCTTCCGCCCCACCTCCTGGTTTCTGCCTACTCGGGTCAGCTGAGTTACATCCAGTCCCCATGACTACCTGCTTTGTACAGGTTTCCGTTCCGCTGTGCATGTCACATATTTCGGCAGTGCCTTTTTTAGAAATTAGGGCTCCATTTTGAGCCGGATTTTCGAGGTAACCGATAAGGTCAGCGCGCATGATCCGCGGGCCGATATCGATATGATCAATCGCGCCTATGTTTTTGCTGCCAATGCCCATGCCAATCAGAAACGCAGCTCAGGTGAACCCTACATGGGCCATCCCGTTGCCGTAGCAAGTATTCTGGCCAGCTTGCGCCTAGACGATAAAAGCATCGTAACCGGTTTGCTGCATGATACCGTCGAGGATACGGCGGTGACCCTTGAGGATATTGAAAGGCGTTTCGGTAGTGAGGTGGCTTATTTGGTCGATGGAGTGACCAAAATTGGCCAGATTCGCTTCGTATCCAGTGAGCACAAACAGGCCGAGAATTTCCGTAAGATGATCTTGGCCACGGCCAAGGATTTGCGAGTATTACTCGTTAAATTGGCTGATCGCTTGCACAATATGCGTACCCTTGGCTTCCTGCCGGATCGCAAGCGCCAGCTTATAGCCCGCGAAACTATGGAATTATATGCGCCGCTGGCTCACCGCCTTGGCATCCACTGGCTGACGCAGGAGCTGGAGGACATTTCCTTCTCTCATTTGGAGCCGGAGGCTCATGCCGATCTGTCTTCAAAAATGGCAGACCATCTTGATAGTCTGAATCGTACCCGTGAGCGCCTTGAAGCGATTTTGCAAGAGGCGGTAAATCGTATGGGATGCGGCGCCCGTGTGCAGGGTCGCATGAAGCATATGTACAGCCTGTTTCTCAAGATGCAGCGCAAGCAGGTGGACTTTGACGACATCTATGATCTCGTTGCCTTCCGCGTGATTGTGGACGACACCTCAGCTTGCTATCAGGCGCTGGGCATCATCCACAGCCTGTATCGGCCTGTGCCAGGACGGTTCAAGGATTATATCGCTCTACCCAAACCGAATGGTTATCAATCTCTGCACACCTCGATTATCGGCCCCGATAATTTTCGCCTGGAGGTGCAGATTCGCACAGAGGCCATGCACCACTATGCCGAAGATGGTGTGGCGGCTCACTGGCTATACAAGAGTGAAGGTCTGGATAGTCGCGATGAGAAGAATTTCCAGTGGCTCAAACAGCTCACCGAATTGTTGCAGGAAAGTGATCAGCCTGGAGAATTTCTGGAAAATGTTCGTCTCGATCTGTTTGTGAAAGAGGTGTATGTGTTCAGCCGGGACGGTGATCTGTTTGCCTTGCCGCGCGGCGCCTTGCCGCTGGATTTTGCATATGCCGTGCATACCGATATCGGACATCGCTGCCTTGGGGTGCGTATCAATGGTCAACCTGCTGACTTCACCACGAGGTTACGCAATGGTGATCAGATCGAGGTCATCACCAGTCCTGAGCAGACTCCGAGCCGGCATTGGGAACAACATGTGCGCACACCGCGAGCCCGTCAGGCTATACGCCAATGGTTCCGCCGCGAGGAGCGTGACGCCAGTGTTCGGGTGGGTGATGAGATTGTGCTTGAGGTGTTTGGTAAAGAAGAAAAGGTGAACAAGGAAGTGCTGAGTGCATTGCATTGTTCCGACATCGATGACTTGCGGGCCAAGTTAGGGCGTGGTGAGGTGCCTTTAGATGAGTTGATGGCTGTGGCCAAGCGCAGTGTACCGAAGCGTCTGCATCTGACAGGCACGGAACAAGGATTGATTCGTGCTGCCAAGTGTTGCCTTCCATTGCCAGGAGACAAGGTGTTGGGGCGTTTCGAGCATGGCAAGGGGATTCTCGTACATCATCAGGAGTGTGCCGTGGCCGCTGCTGAAGAGGGCGAGGCATGGATGAATGTCGACTGGAAGCCGGAGGAAGGCAAGCAGTACCAGACCTCACTGGAGATACGAACTTACAATCGACGCGGCATGCTGGCCTCTGTTTCGGGATGTATTGCCGATCTTGGGGGGAGTATCGATGACCTGCGTATTCACCAGTTGGCGGGGGATATGACTACCCTGAATTTATTGGTTGAGGTGAAGGATCGCGTACATTTGGCCAAGCTGGTGAGAGGATTGCGCGCTATTGACGATGTAGTCCGGGTACGGAGAAATATCCAACAGCGAACCTCCGAGAATGTCAGCCAGCGTATCGGGCGCTCCTTGCGTGCATTGATAGGCAGCAGGAAGGATGATGATGAGACGAATAGGGAAAAGGAGTGAGTGATGCTTGTAAGTGTTCATAGCGATTCAGCTCCGGCAGCCGTCGGGCCATATTCTCAGGCGGTGCGCCATCAGGGCGTGTTATACCTTTCCGGTCAGATAGGCCTGCTGGCGGGAGAAGGCAGACTCATCGATGACACGCTGGCCGGGCAGGCAGGGCAGGTGATGCACAATCTTGCGGCGGTTCTTGAGGCTGGTGGTTGTGTTTTGACGGATATCATCAAGGTTAATATCTACCTGACCGATATGGCTGATTTTCCTGAGTTGAACAAGCTATATGCTGACTGGCTTGGAGAGCACCGCCCGGCGCGTGCGACGGTGGCCGTGGCTGCCTTGCCCTTGGGCGCCCGTGTAGAAATGGATGTGATTGCTCGTTGTAGTGAGGATGCAGGCTAGCTGTTTGGGTTTGAGACAATAAAAAAGGGCGCTCTAAGCGCCCTTTTTTGATTCAGGTAAAGAACAGGCTCAGGCTGCTTTGACGACCTTGCCGGAACGCAGGCAGCTTGAGCATACACGTACTTTATTGACGCTGCCGTTCAATACGGCGCGCATACGGTGAAGATTGGGCAGAAAACGACGGCGAGTCGTGTTATGTGCATGACTTACATTGTTTCCGCTCATCGGTCCTTTGCCACAAATATCGCAACGTTTGGCCATAATATTTCTCCTGCAAATCGGTAAAAGGTGGCGCACTTTAGGTGAAGTATGCCCTCCAGACAAGCCCTCTATTCGGGTTTTTTCCGATATTTGCATTCCTGCACCATATGGCGTGTCGTTGACCCCGTCTTTTCATGCCTTGTCCGCGCCCTCCGTCTGCGCCAAGCTTACGCTGTGTACAGCATATTGGAGCAGGACATTAGTGTATTGGGCGGCATCGGCCCATCCATTGCCGGGCGCTTGCACAAAAGCGGCATAAGCTGCGTGGGCGATCTTCTGCTGCATCTTCCCAAGCGTTATATCGATGACCGTATCAGCATTGCCATGCACGATTTGATCGAGGGGGAGGAAGCGCGAACCCGCGGCAAGGTCATGAGTGTTGATGGCCATGGGCGCGGTCCGCGTCGCCAGGTAACGGTAATTGTCGGCGATGAAGATGGTGCTTTGTTATATTTGCGCTTCTTCCATTCACCTTTCCTCTTGCGTGATGCGCGTTTGTCGCCGGGACGTTGGTTGAGTATACGCGGTAGGCCTGAATGGTGGCGCGGGCAGTGCCAGATGTTGCATCCTGAATGGATGCCCGAAGAGGGGTTTCATGCCGGCTGGCGGCCTGTCTACGCCTCTGTGGCAGGCCTTGGCAGTGCGCGTATGGAAAAACTGGTGCATGCTTCCCTAAGCTTGCTTGGGGCTGGGGCGGAAAGTCCCTTCGATAGCATTCTATCTCCACGCTTAGGGCTTACTCAGGCGTTAAAACGGGTGCACCGACCGGATGATGAAGGGCCTGAAGGCCTGACGATGCGGCAGGCCTTTGAGCGTTTGCAGATTGAGGAACTTTTGACTTATCTGCACCTGATGCGTCGCATGCGTAGTCTGGCCAGAGTTGATGCGGCGGTTTTGAATGATGCCTCACTGAGTCAGACACTGCTGGATAGTCTTCCCTTTCCCTTAACCGAGGCTCAACAAACGGTGTGGAGGGAGATATGTGTCGATCTGGCGCGCGGCCAGCGCATGCATCGGCTGTTGCAGGGCGATGTCGGAGCGGGCAAAACATGGGTTGCGGCGCTGCTCATGTTGATGGCCGTGCGTCAGGGTTCACAGGCCGCCCTGATGGCGCCGACCAGCGTGCTGGCCGGACAGCATGCCACCACCCTCAATGAATTATTCGCCCCCTTGCATCTGCGTGTGGAATTACTGACCGGTGGGCTGAATGCAACCGCACGGAAAAAAATCATTGCCGGGCTTGGCGATGGGAGCATCGATATGGTGGTCGGCACGCATGCGCTGATTTCCGAGGATGTCAGCTACAAGCAGCTCGGTGTGGCCATTGTCGATGAGCAGCATCGCTTTGGTGTACGCCAGCGTTGGGCGTTGACCGAACGCGGCCAGGGTGTGCATCTGCTGGCTATGACGGCCACGCCGATCCCGCGCTCGTTGGCTTTGTCGTTATACGGGGATATGGATTTAAGTCTGATGTGCGGTATGCCGCCGGGCCGCAAGCCGGTAGATACACGCGTGGTGACCAGCCGAGCCAAACTCGCCGACGGGATGCAGCGCGTTCTCGATGAGGGCGGGAGGATTTACTGGATCGTGCCGCGTATCGATGAGGATGAGGACGGTATCTCAGTGGATCAACGAGCTGCAGCATTGAAGGAACGGTTTCCCGATGCAGGTGTGACAGCATTGCATGGACGCATGAAGGCGGCAGACAAAGAGAAGGTTCTGGCAGCGTTTGCCAGTGGTGCCTGTCGCCTGCTGGTATCGACCACGGTGGTCGAAGTCGGGGTGAACGTCCCCGAGGCACGATTGATGGTGATTGAGCAGGCGGAGAACTACGGTCTGGCACAATTGCATCAATTACGCGGCCGCGTGGGGCGTGACTCAGCACAGGGCTATTGTGTGCTGCTGCCGACTGCAGAGGCATCAAAGCATTCACTTGAGCGTTTGCGTCATATGGCTACCTGCCACGACGGTCTGGAACTGGCTGAGCTGGATTTGAAGCTGCGCGGGGCCGGTGATGCGTTGGGAGCGCGGCAAAGCGGCGATATGGGGTTCAGGTTGCTGGATGTTAGTCGTGATGGTGCGCTGGTCCGGCACTGGCATGAGCACCTTCCCGAAACAGAACCGACTGAGTCCATGCTGCGTTTTTGGCGGCCGATGGCTGAGAGCGTGGATTAGCACCGCAGTCGTGACGACTCGCTTTATAATAGGCGAGGGATCTGCACCCTGGTGCGCAACATCTACCCTCCATGCATAAGTGAAATCTTTGCTATACTTGTTTCCATGATGATGACGGAGTGGTCAAGCGTATGATGCGATTCATTCTCCTTGCCTGTCTGGGCGTGTTGTTTTATCTCTGCAATATGCAAACCGTATTTGCGTGTGATGGAGCTGCAGACGCTGTCCAGAGTGCACCAGTTGTTGTGGCCTCAGTAGAGGCTGACATGGGGGCAATAGAGACTGCTAACACGGTAGATGCGAAGAAAGAAGAAGTTGCGACACCGCATGCAAGTATGAGCAGCGAACAAGGGGCGGTGATAGATGGGGGAGATCAAAAGATACCTGTCGAAACGACTGCTACGGAAAAATATTTTGACATGGATGCGCTGATTGAGCGGATTAAGGATAGTAACGCCATCGGTATGTTCACCAAACTGGCGCTGCGCTCGGATGCGTTGGATATAGTTGATCTGATCAAGGTCTATCGACGACAGGCGAATCGTATGTCGCTGAATGAGGTGCGGGCTCGTTTCGATGGCTTATTGCTTAAGGTGCTGGTGCTGCTGGACGATGATCCTGTTCTATCCCGCGATATCAGCATGTCCCGTGAGGGTATCTGGAAGAGTTTATTGGAGGTGAAGGCATGAATACATTTGGTTTGGCTATTCGAGGAATGGCAGTAGCACTGGCAATGGTCCTTATTCCAAGCGGAGCTTATGCGGTAACCAAGGCAGAGGATATTGCCACTACGATTATGTTGCGCGGCCAGCCTTGTGGCGGTAATGCTGTGACTAATATTTCCGAGCAGAAGGATGCAGCTGGTAACACCGTGATCATGGCAACTTGCCCGAACGGTAAACGTTATCGGATTGATGTGTCGAGTGGCGGTCGGGTAAGTGTTACGCCGCTTTAAGAAAGCGGCAGGAGCGAAGGTTAAGCTCATAGGAGCGTGACCAGACATCATCAAGCGCTTCATCTCCGGTCATGCGCCACTGCCAGTTGTTATCGATAGTTCCCGGCGTGTTGAATTTCGCCTCCGAGCCAAGTGACAACAAATCCTGCATTGGAATCACGGCAAGCCTTGCATCCGATTCAATGGCCAGGCGAATCAGAGGCCATGGCATATCATCACCATTTAAATCGGCATGAGCCGCAAGGCATTCAATCTCGTGTTCGGAGCATCCTGCAAACCAGCCAAGCGTTGTGTCATTGTCGTGCGTGCCGGTATAGATGACGCTGTTGGCGCTAAAATTACCCGGCAGGTAGGGGTTGTTTTCGGAGCCGTCAAAGGCGAATTGCAGCACCTTCATGCCCGGTAGGCCGAAGGCATTGAGTAAGTCGGTGACCTCCGGGGTAATCATGCCAAGATCTTCAGCAGCAATCGGCAGGGTGCCCAGCTTGTTCTGCAACGCGCTCAGCAGCTTATCGCCGGGAGCCTTAATCCACTCACCAATCTTGCCGTCCTGACGCTCACCCGGAATAGACCAGTAGGCTTCAAGGCCACGGAAATGATCGATGCGCAGCAGATGCATGCGTTGCATTTGTGCATCAATGCGTCGAATCCACCAGTCGAAACCGGTTTGTTCAAGGGCATCCCAGCGATACAAAGGATTACCCCAGCGTTGGCCATTTTCGGCAAAATAGTCGGGCGGAACGCCAGCCACTTCATCGCATAAGCCTTGTTTATTCACGGTGAACAGGGACTGGTTGGCCCATACATCGGCCGAATCGTGAGCTACATAGATGGGTAGATCGCCAAATAAGGTGACGCCACGTGATTCAGCATGCTGCTTGAGCGCATGCCACTGACGGGCAAAGACAAACTGTTCGAAGACGACTTGCTGCATGGCGGCAGCACATTCCTCAGTCGCGGTTTTTAGAGCCTTGGCGTTGCGCTTGGCCAGAAGTCTGCTCCATTGCCACCATGGGCTTCCGTTATTGCGCTGTTTCAGCGCCATAAAAAGTGCGAAATCTTCAAGCCAGTCGGCATTGGTTTGGCGGAAGTCGTTTACCTCATTGGCTAGCGCAGTATCGCGGGCAACGGCATGCCAGAAAGCATGGCCAGCATGGGTAAGCGGGTTTTTTGCATCGGTAGAACTCAGCCAGCCTTCACTTACAAGCGCACGCCAGTCGATCAAATCAGGATTGCCGGCAAAGGTGGATAGCGATTCATAGGGCGAGCCATGACCATGCGTAGGGCCAAGTGGTAGAAACTGCCAGACAGAGAAGCCCCCCTTGCCGATACTGTCGATGAAGGCATGCGCCTCACTGCCTAGGGTGCCGTTGTTTTGCGGCCCTGGAAGTGAGGTGATGTGCAGAAGCACGCCAGCACGCCGGCCATCCAGCCATGTGTTCATATCAGATTGCCTTATCCTTTGCCGGGAGTTTTATCAGCTGCCGCGACGCATGGTTCCGCCGCCTTCAGCACTGCCGCCACCTTCGGAAATGGGTGCCTCAAGTGCTGTTGGAACAGTTGCTCCAATGAGTTGATAAAGCTTGCGCAGGTGGCTGCGATATAGGCGGTCGAAATCACGTACCGCAGGCCCGGGATTGTAATCACCAAACCACCAGCACCAGTCGGAGCCCTCACAAATGCGTAATTGTTCAGCTGCTGCTGCCATTTTTTCATCGCTCAGGCTTCCATCTTGTCGCGCCTTGTCGAAAGCCAGTTTGGCTGCGATCAACAACTCCCAGCCACGCGTTTTAGCGGCATCGCCAATCCATGTGGAAAGGTTGCCATACACCCATGATCCGGATGCCAAGCGTTTGAGTTGAGGTAATTCATGATGCTGCGAAAGATAATCCGAAAACGTGGTCAGTTCGAATTCCTTATGCTCGGATATGGCTTGATAGAGGGAGGTGAGGAAGGGCAGTCCGTTTTCATGGAAATGCTCCCAGGCGTTCTCGCCGTCCATAATAATGGATACCACGGGTGCGGTTTCTCCCATGCTGCGGTGGTGGATACCACTCAGTTCGTGAATGAAGTTGGCGATCGCATCACTGGTGTCCCAACTCTGATATTCAAAGCCGATGAGATCAGAGAGGTGGTCATCGCGGAAGAAGCAGGCGATTTTTCCATTTTTGCCCGTGCGCCATGGATGATACAGATCACGGCCGCCCTGATGCTCGCGCACATTGTAGCCAAGGGAATGGTGCAGCACGCCTTCGCCTGTGGCACACCAGTCGAAACCTGATTGACCGAGCATATCGGCAGTCGCTTGCGAAACAGCGCCTTCAGCCGGCCAGCAACCACGTGCCGGATGGCCGAAACTGCTGGCATGAACGCGTTTGGCCAGATCAATATGTTCCTGTGCCCGTTCCTCACCTCCAGGGTAAGGGGAATCGGGAATCAGGGCATCCGGAACGGTTTCCAGTGCTGTTTTGAAATCCAGTTGCAGCGGTATAATCGGATGTGCATAGGGCGTGGTGGACACTTCGATTTTACCCTGGTCGGCGAGCTTGCGGTAGCGCGGTGAAATATCCGCCATCAGGCTGGCGATCAGGGTAATCAGGTCGCGCCGATCCTGTTGTGTGAAATTGCGCGCCTTTTCGATCAGTCGACGGGCAATGAAATGGGTGTTTCGCACAGTTTCACCAAGCCAGGCTAGATGATACCAGGTGACCAGATCGGTAAAATAATTATCGCCCAGATAATCCAGACCTTCATGGTGTCGGCCCTGTTCGGCCAGATTCCATAGGCGGCTATAGGCCGGGTAACGATGCATATTTCGGGCATGATTGAGTCTGAAGCAGGTTTCCAGTAACCATTCGCGCTCAGTCTTGTTGAAGTTACCATCTCTGTGAGCCAGTGCGGTAAGCAGCGGGTCGGGAAGCTCGCCGCCATGATCCAGCCATTCGCGAATGCGTTCGGCATAGTCGTCAATCTGTGCGGTCAGGGAAGGTACAAAATTAACCACAGCGCGTGCGCCGGGGACCTGCTCCAGAATTGCCGCCATGTCGGTATAGTCCTTCATGGCATGTAAATAAACCCAGGGCAGAGCATAGCTGCCGGATTCGGCATCGCGGTAGAATGGTTGGTGCATATGCCAGCAGAAGACGACCGACAGCTTATGGGGTGCTGTTTTTTTCATGAATACATTCCTGTGCAAAAGGCGTTGACGCCGATTCTCATTGATATCGAATCGGCGTCAACAGGCCCTTTTTCTTTATTGGCTTAGACTGAGTGTAGATTCTGTCCCAGCATCTCCGGCGTTACCAGAACGATACCGCCTTTGCTGACATAAAAGCGCTTGGCATCTTCGACTGGATCTTCTCCGATGACGGTGTCCTCTGGAATCACCGCACCCTTATCAATCACACAGCGGCTGATACGGCATCCCCGACGGATCTCCACATCAGGCAGAATCACGCTGTCGGTCACTTCGGAGAAGGAATGCACGCGTACATTGGAGAACAGCACCGAGTGACGCACGATGGAGCCGGTGATCAGGCAGCCGCCTGAAACCATCGTATCCACGGCCATACCGCGGCGTTTGTCATCATCAAAGGCGAATTTGGCGGGTGGTAGTTGTTCCTGGTGCGTCCAGATTGGCCAGTTCTGGTCATACATATCCAAATCTGGCTGGATATCGGCCAGGTTGATATTGGCCTCCCAGTAGGCATCAATGGTACCGACATCGCGCCAGTAGCCTGGGCCACCGGTATTGCCGTTGATGAACGAAAAGCCAAAGATATTCGCATTCTTGATGGCGTCCGGTATGATATCCTTGCCGAAATCGTGGCTGGAGTTTTCATCCTTGGCATCTTCAATCAGGCGGCGGTGCAGGTATTCGGCGGAAAAGACGTAGATACCCATGGAAGCCAGTGACTTCTCCGGATCATCGATCATCGCTTTCGGATTAGCCGGCTTTTCTGCGAATTCAATGACGCGATTGTCGGCATCGATATCCATTACGCCGAATTCAGTGGCTTCCTTTAGGGAAACCGGTATGCAGCCGACAGTGATATCAGCCCCGGTTGCCTCATGTGCGGCAATCATTTTGCCGTAGTCCATCTTGTAGATGTGATCGCCGGCCAGCACCAGCACATAGCTGAAGTCGTAATGGCGCATGATGTCCAGGTTCTGGTAGATTGCGTCGGCTGTTCCCTCATACCAGCCCTGGCCGGTGCGCTGCTGCGCAGGAAGCACTTCGACAAACTCGCCGAACTGGCCGGAAAGGAAGCCCCAGCCGCGTTGCAGATGGCGTTGTAGGGAATGGGATTTGTATTGCGTGAGAACCGAAATATGCCGGATGCCTGCATTGATGCAGTTGGATAGAGGGAAATCGATGATGCGAAATTTGCCACCAAACGGAACAGCGGGCTTGGCTCGCCAGTCGGTGAGCGCCTTGAGTCGCGATCCGCGGCCTCCGGCCAGTACAATCGCCAGTGTTTCACTGGTCAGTTTGCTGATATGACGTTGTGTGGTGATTTCAGACATAATCCCTTCCCTCGGAGCGTTTTTAAAAAGCGAGTCGCATGATAGCAAGACGGGGAGGCAATAACCACCGGCCGGTTTTGTGTGTATTAAGCGGTTTGTTTTGTAGTGCTATGGTTGCTATCCTGTGCTTCTGCTATCATCCACATTTTCGAGGGGAATCGAATGTCAGTTCGTATTGTCAGCACACAGCCTTTTGACGATCAGAAGCCTGGAACCTCAGGCCTGCGCAAAAAGGTCAAGGTCTTCCAAAAAACCAATTATCTAGAGAACTTTGTCCAATCCACTTTTGATGTCATCGGTGACTTTTCCGGACAAACGCTGGTGGTCGGTGGCGATGGTCGCTTCTATAATAGGCAGGCGATTCAGATTATTCTCAAGATGGCCGCGGCCAATGGTTTCGGTCGGGTCCTGGTTGGCCAGGGCGGTATTCTTTCCACGCCGGCAGCCTCGCATGTGATCCGTAAGAACAAGGCATATGGCGGCCTTATCCTTTCAGCCAGCCACAACCCCGCCGGTCCGGATGAAGACTTCGGCATCAAATACAATATCGGTAACGGCGGCCCGGCTCCCGAGGGTGTGACCGAGGCGATGTTTGCGCGCACTCTCGAGATCGATGAATACAAGCTTCTGGATGCGTCTGATATTCCGCTTGATACCCTAGGGGCGTTCAGCCTCGGCGATATGCAGGTCGAGGTTATCGATTCGGTGCATGATTATGCCGAGTTGATGAAGTCGTTGTTCGACTTCCCTGCGATTCGCAAACTTCTGGCAGATGGCTTTCGCATCAAGTTCGATGCGATGCATGCGGTTACCGGGCCATATGCTCTGAGCATCTTCCAGGGCATGCTGGGGGCTCCGGTAGGTACGGTGATGAACGGTGCGCCACTGGAGGACTTTGGTGGAGGGCATCCCGATCCCAACCTGACCTATGCCCATGAACTGGTTGATGTTATGTATGCCGATGATGCGCCTGATTTCGGGGCAGCCTCGGATGGCGACGGTGACCGCAATATGGTTCTCGGTAATCATTTCTTTGTCACGCCGAGTGATTCGCTGGCGGTGATTGCAGCCAACGCCGATGTCGTTCCCGGTTATCGGGGTGGAATCGCCGGTATTGCCCGTTCTATGCCGACCTCTGCTGCCGCCGATCGGGTGGCGGAAGCCATGGGTCTGGATTGCTACGAAACACCGACCGGCTGGAAGTTTTTCGGCAATCTGATGGACGATGGTCGCGTAACCCTGTGCGGTGAGGAATCCTTTGGCACCGGTTCGAATCATGTGCGCGAGAAGGATGGCATGTGGGCCGTGTTGTTCTGGCTCAATATTCTGGCCGTGCGCAAGACTTCGGTTGCAGACATCGTGCAGGAGCATTGGAAGCGTTTTGGCCGCAATTATTATTCAAGGCATGATTACGAAGGTGTGGATTCGGCAGCAGCAGAGCAGGTGCTGCAGAATGTGCGCGATCAGTTCGATGCCTTGCCAGGGAAGATGCTCGCAGGGCGAGTGGTCGGAAGTTGTGATGATTTCGCCTACACCGATCCGGTGGATGGAAGCGTGAGCAGCAACCAGGGTGTGCGTGTCCTGTTTGAGGATGGCTCGCGCATTATCTTCCGGCTTTCGGGCACAGGTACAAGCGGAGCAACGATTCGGATTTATCTCGAATCTTATGAGGCCGATGCGGCCAAACACGATATGGATGCGCAGGATGCTTTGGCAGCAATGATTACAGCTGCCGGAGAGATTTCCCAACTACGCGAACTGACTGGGCGGGATGCGCCCACCGTCATAACCTGAGGACATAAAACCATGAGCGATCAAGAATTGATGCATCAGATTGTCGAGGCCAGAAGCCACGATCCGTTTGCCTATCTCGGCCGACATCCGGCAGGTAAGAGTGGCGTGGTGATACGCTGCATTGCGCCGCGGGTCAGCAAGGTATGGGTGTTGAATAAAGCGGGCAAAGCGACAGCGATGAAGCTTATTCATCAGGATGGCATGTTCGAGGCGAAATTGCCGAAGATGAGTTTTGATGAGCCTTATCGTCTGCGCTACGAAAACCATGAAGGACACACTTGGGAGCTTGATGATCCCTATCGTTTCCCACCCGTGCTTGGCGATATGGACTTGCACCTGATCGGCGAGGGACAGCATTTCGAGAAGTATCGTCTGCTAGGGGCGCATGTGCGCGAGATCGAAGGCGTATCGGGTGTGTCATTTGCTGTCTGGGCGCCAAATGCCAGCCGCGTGTCCGTGGTCGGCAACTTCAATCACTGGGACGGGCGTGAGCATCCGATGCGTGCGCGTGGTGGTTCCGGTGTTTGGGAGGTATTTATCCCCGCCCTGTGCGATGGCGAACTGTATAAATTCGAGATTCGTGCTCAGAACGGCGACATTCTGCTCAAGGTGGATCCGTATGCACAGCAGATGGAGTTGCGCCCTGCCACAGCCTGTGTGGTGCACAACCCCAAGCAATATCAATGGGGCGACGAGAAATGGATGACCGCTCGTCGTGCCTATGGGCCGCCGATGGACAAGCCGATGAATATCTACGAGGTGCATCTTGGCTCCTGGCGCAAGGCAGACGATACATACATGAGTTACCGCGATCTGGCGCACCAACTGGTCGAATACTGCAGCTGGATGGGCTTTACGCATATCGAGCTGATGCCGATTACCGAGCACCCATTTGATGGGTCCTGGGGCTATCAGACAATCGGTTATTTCGCACCAACCAGTCGATTCGGCACGCCGGATGAATTCCGCTATTTCGTCGATCACTGCCATAGCAATGGCCTTGGTGTCTTGCTCGACTGGGTGCCGGCACATTTCCCCAAAGATTCGCACGGTCTGGCACGTTTCGATGGTACGCCACTGTATGAGCATGAGGACCCGCGTCTCGGTGAGCACAAGGATTGGGGAACCTACATCTTCAATTTCGGGCGTAACGAGGTTCGCAATTTCCTGATTGCCTCTGCCTTGTTCTGGCTGGACCAATTCCATCTTGATGGCTTGCGTGTGGATGCCGTGGCATCCATGCTGTATCTGGATTATTCGCGTGAAGAGAACGAATGGGTGCCGAATAAGTTCGGCGGTCGTGAGAATCTGGAGGCGATTGAATTCCTCAAGCAGTTCAACTATCTCATCCATGAGCGCTTCCCCGGTGCCGTGACGATGGCCGAGGAATCCACTTCATTTCCGATGGTGTCTCGACCTACCTATCTCGGCGGTCTTGGTTTCACCATGAAATGGAATATGGGCTGGATGAACGACACGCTCAGCTATATGGAGCAGAACCCGGTGTACCGCAGCTATCATCACGGTGAGGTGACCTTCTCGCAGATCTATGCCTACACCGAGAACTTCATCCTGCCGTTCTCGCATGATGAAGTGGTGCATGGCAAGGGCTCCATGCCGGAGAAAATGCCCGGCGATGATTGGCAGAAATTCGCCAATCTGCGCACACTGTATGCCTATATGTACACCCATCCGGGCAAGAAGCTGATGTTCCAAGGCCTGGAATACGGGCAGTGGGCTGAATGGAAGGATGCGGCTAGCCTCGATTGGGATGAGGCCCAGTTCAATCCGCATCGCGGTCTGCAACTGCTGGTGCGCGACCTGAATCATCTGGTGAGCGATGTCCCGGCACTGTATGAGGTGGATTTCGAATCAACCGGCTTCCAGTGGATTGACTGCAACGATTTCTCGCAGTCCACACTTAGCTATATCCGTCGTGACAAGAATGGCGGAGCGGTGGTGGTGATTCTCAATCTGACTCCGGTGCCGCGTTATGATTTCCGTCTGGGTGTGCCTGAAGAAGGCTTCTACAAGGAAATCATGAATACTGATGCTGAGATGTATGATGGCTCCAATATGGGCAATGGTGGAGGGGTCGCTTCAGAAAGCATGGCCTGGATGGGCCAGCCGCATTCGCTGCGTATTGTTTTGCCACCGATGGCTTGTTTGGTGCTGCGTCGGGAGTCCTGATCGAGAGTATTCTTCAGTACGATCTAGAGCCCTGGTTTTGTCATAAAACCGGGGCTTTTTTTTCTGTCCTTTTCTTAGACTGTTGATGCCTAGATGAATACAGCGAGGCAAATTTTCACATGGCTTGGGTGGATGCGAAGCAATCCTGCATTATGGGGTAAAAATGGGGTTGACGAAAAGGCTCTCTGTGCATAAGGTCCGCCGCCTTTCGTAAGCAGAAGTTAGGCGGCTTCTTTGCAGGATAGTTCTTCACGGAACTGAAGTGCAGTAGAGGCTTACAAGTCGGGGCGTAGCGCAGCCTGGTAGCGCATCTGGTTTGGGACCAGAGGGTCGGGTGTTCGAATCACCCCGCCCCGACCATTTTAAGTTTTGCCTGAACAGGGCCTTTGCGCCTGTAGCTCAACTGGATAGAGCAACGGCCTTCTAAGCCGTAGGTTGCAGGTTCGAGCCCTGCCAGGCGCGCCAGTTTCTGTTTTGATATGGTGGATGTAGCTCAATGGTAGAGCCCCGGCTTGTGATGCCGGTGGTTGTGGGTTCGAGCCCCATCATCCACCCCAGTTTGGTGCTTACCCAATACGGGGGGGCTTCCAAAGTTGCGTGGTGATGTTTTGACGATATGATTCGCCCCGCATGGGCCGTTAGCTCAGTTGGTAGAGCAGCTGACTCTTAATCAGCGGGCCGTAGGTTCGAGCCCTACACGGCCCACCATACGTAGGGAGTAAGGTCAAAAACCTTGCTCCCTTTTTTCATCGTCTGCGGCTTATGGCCTGCCGCAGCCGCTTATTACTCAATGGTCATGCGAGGGTGGCGGAACTGGTAGACGCGCTGGATTTAGGTTCCAGTACCTGACGGTGTGGGGGTTCGACTCCCCCCTCTCGCACCAGAGTGTATATGCCCTGCGGATCATCCGGTCTGTAGGCGTAAGGAATATAAACGGAGGTTTCTATGATTCAGACGGAAGTGAAAAAACTCGGAAATGATGAGCATGAAGTGCATGTGCAGGTGGCACAGGCTGAATATGACCGCATTTATGCCGCGCAGGTGGATAAGCTCATTACCAAACTGAAACTGCCGGGCTTCCGTCCGGGCAAAACCCCCAAAGGCGTGGTCGAGAAACAGTTCGGCCCGCAGGCGCATGAAGACACCGTTTCCGAACTCGTGCAGACGCATTATGCCGATGCTATTGAGAAGAGCGGGCTGGTTCCGGCTTTGCAGCCGCAGCTCGACGTACCTGCCGTGCAGTCGGGTACAGGCTTCAGCTTCACCTTGAAGGTTGTGACCTGGCCTGAGGTCAAACTCAAGCCACTGAAAAAGATTTCCGTTGAGACCACCGAAGTCAGCGTTACCGATGCCGATATGCAATCGGTGATTGATCGCCTGATGGATACCCAGGTGAGTTATGAAGAAGAGGCAGGTCGTGCTGCAGGGAAGGGCGATCAGGTCAGTATTGATTTTACGGGTTTTGTCGACAACGAAGCCTTCGACGGTGGGCGTGGCGAGGATGTGAAACTGGTGATCGGCGCCGGGCAGTTCATCCCTGGTTTTGAAGAGGGGCTGACGGGGGCAAAGGCCGGTGACGAGCGTTCACTGGATGTGAATTTTCCCGAGGATTATCAGCACAAGCCATTGGCCGGGAAAGCGGCACGTTTTGAGGTGGTGGTTAAGTCGGTGGCAGCCTCCAAGAAGGCAAGCAACGAAGATGAACTGGCCAAGCTGGTTAATTTTGATGATGCGAAAGCGTTGCGTGCCGATATCAGCGGCCGTCTTGGTCAGGAGGCAGTGGATGCTTCCTACACCAGTAGCCGTGACGCTTTGTTTGACGCCATGGTGGCAGCACACGATATCAAGCTGCCTGAGGCCATGGTGCAGCAGGATATGCAGCAGAGCGGCCAGCGGGTTGTGAAGTCTATGCAGGATCAGGGTATGGAAGTGAAGCCGGACATGTTTGATGATCCGGCATGGAAGGATGAGTTACGCAAGCGTTCCGAGCGTGCCTTGGCAATCTCCTTGCTACTGTCTGCAGTGCGTGAGGAAAATAATGTCGAGATATCCGAGGCGGACGTTGAGGCCGAGCTTGATGCGCAGGCCAAACAGTATCCGGCCGATCAGCTGGATGCATTCAAGAGCTGGATGAAGAGCCAGAATGAACAAATGGCCCAGTTGCGTGACAAGTTGCTTGAGAAAAAATGCGTGGAATGCATCATGGAGCAGGTTAAAATCAAGCCTGAGTCCATGAGTCTGGATGCATGGCAGGCAAAGCAGGATGCCGCTGCTGGGCAAGATGCCTAAGAAGAAACTAGCAGAGCAGGCATAAGGAGTAAGCATGAATCTGGTCCCTATCGTTGTTGAGCAAACCCCGCGAGGTGAACGTTCCTACGATATTTTTTCGAGGCTGCTTAAGGAGCGTATCATTTTTCTTGCCGGCCCCGTGGAGGATCATACTGCCGATCTGGTGACCGCGCAGATGCTGTTTCTCGAATCCGAAGCGCCGGATAAGGATATTTTTCTGTATATCAATTCACCGGGTGGTTTGGTAACGGCGGGCATGGCCATCTATGATACCATGCAATATATCCGCTGCGATGTATCCACGCTGTGCCTTGGACAGGCTGCGAGCATGGGAGCACATCTTTTGACCGCAGGTGCCCCCGGCAAGCGTTTTTCATTACCCAACGCTCGCATTATGATTCATCAGCCGCTGGGCGGATTTCAGGGGCAGGCCACCGATATTCAGATTCACGCCAAGGAAATCCTCAAGCTTAAGGACCGGCTTAATGCCATGATGGCAGAGCATACCGGCCAGCCAATTGAGAAAATCGCCGAGGATGTGGAGCGCGATTATTTCTTGACCGCACAAGAGGCTTGCGATTACGGTTTGATCGATAAGGTGCTTACTCACCGCCCTGATAGCGCGGGGGAAGATACCGGAGGTGACAATGACGGAGAATAAAGGCGGCGATTCTACCCTGTACTGCTCTTTTTGCGGTAAGAGTCAGCATGATGTAAAGAAGCTGATTGCAGGGCCTACTGTCTTTATCTGCGACGAATGCATCGAACTGTGCAACGAAATTATTCAGGAAGAGGTTTCGTCTGACGGCCCAGTCGGCAAGGACGAAGATGGCCTTCCGCGCCCGGCCGACATCAAGGGTTTTCTTGATGAATATGTCATCAGTCAGGAGCAGCCGAAGCGCATGCTGGCGGTGGCGGTGTATAATCACTACAAGCGTATCGAACATAACAAGAAGTCGGATGTCGAGATTGCCAAGAGCAATGTGTTATTGCTTGGCCCGACTGGCAGCGGCAAGACCTTATTGGCCCAAACGCTGGCACGTTTGTTTCAGGTGCCATTTACCATGGCTGATGCCACCACGCTTACTGAGGCCGGCTATGTGGGTGAGGATGTGGAGAACATCATTCTCAAGCTATTGCAGGCTGCCGATTACGATGTCGAAAAGGCACAGCGCGGCATCGTGTATATCGATGAGGTAGATAAGCTTTCGCGCAAAACCGATTCGCCATCTATTACCCGTGACGTATCCGGTGAAGGTGTGCAGCAGGCCCTGCTCAAACTGATCGAGGGTACCGTTGCCGCTGTGCCGCCGCAGGGTGGGCGCAAGCATCCGCAGCAGGAGTTCCTGCAAGTGGATACCACCAACGTCCTGTTTGTTCTGGGTGGTGCATTTGCCGGTCTGGAAAAGCTGATCGAGGCACGTGGCGAAAAGCGTTCCATCGGTTTCGGTGCCAAGGTGACGGAGCAGAGCGAGCGCGATATCGGTGCGGTACTCAGTCAGGTTGAGCCCGAGGATTTGATTAAGTTCGGTTTGATTCCGGAATTGGTTGGCCGACTGCCGGTCATTGCATCACTGCATCAGCTGGACAAGGAAGCCTTGCTGACCATCCTGACCGAGCCGAAGAATGCCTTGGTTAAACAATATCAGGCGCTGCTTGAATATGATGGCGCTCAACTGACCTTCACCGACGATGCGCTTGAGGCGATTGCCGACAGAGCGATTGAACGCAAAACAGGTGCCCGTGGCCTTCGAGCCATTATGGAATCGGTGATGCTTGATGTCATGTATGACATCCCCTCGCAGGGCAATGTCGAGCAATGCGTCATCAATGGCGAAGTAGTGAACGGCAAGGCCCAGCCGATGCTGGTGCTGAAGAGCGAATCCAAAGCTGAGGCTGGCTGATTCTGCTGGTCGAGCACGGGGCGGTTTGCCCAGTTTTCATCCTTTAAATACAGTTAGACAATGCAAAACGCCAATCAATCCGAGGAGTAGCCGATGGCTGAATTGAACAAGGATGCACAGTCCGGATCTGCAGACGAAGGTTTTCTTCCGGTTTTGCCGTTACGCGATATCGTCGTGTTTCCACATATGATTGTACCGCTGTTTGTCGGACGCGAGAAATCGGTGAAGGCGCTGGAAGAGGTCATGCAGAGCGGCAAGCAGATTCTGTTGGTCGCCCAAAGGGATGCATCCGATGATGATCCTGTTGCCGAGGGTCTGTACGATATTGGAGCAGTGGGCAATATTCTGCAACTTCTGAAACTGCCCGACGGCACCATCAAGGTGTTGGTTGAAGGCGGGCCGCGTTGTGAACTCAAACAGATCGATGTAAGCGATGATTGTATGCGTGCCACCTACCGAGTGCTGGAAGATCAGATAGAAGATGAGGCTGAGCTTGATGCTGTGGCCAGAAGCGTGCTGCAGCAGTTTGAACAGTATGTGAAACTGAACAAGAAGATGCCGCCGGAAGTATTGGTGTCGCTGGCGGGGCTTGATGATGCCGGCAAACTGGCCGATACCATTGCCGCACATCTTAATCTGAAGCTGGAAGACAAGCAGTCCCTGCTTGAAATCGCCTCCATTACAGCTCGGCTAGAGCAGCTGTATGGAGTGATGGATGATGAAATGGAGATGCTGCAGGTGGAGAAGCGCATCCGCGGTCGCGTCAAGCGGCAGATGGAGAAATCGCAGCGCGAGTATTATCTTAGTGAGCAGATGAAGGCCATCCAAAAGGAACTGGGCGACGATGAAGGCCAGTCGGATGTGGATGATTTGGCCAAGAAGATCGAAACGATTGGCATGAGCACCGAGGCGCGTGAAAAGGCCGAGGCCGAGCTGAAAAAGCTGAAAATGATGCCGCCCATGAGTGCTGAAGCAACCGTGGTGCGCAACTACCTCGACTGGCTGGTCGATGTGCCATGGAGCAAGCGTTCAAGGGTGCGGCGCGATCTGAATGTGGCTGAAGCCGTGCTTGATGAGGATCATTTCGGTCTGGAAAAGGTCAAGGAGCGTATCCTTGAGCATCTTGCCGTGCTGCAGTTGGTGCGCAAAATGAAAGGGCCGATTCTGTGCTTTGTCGGACCACCGGGTGTTGGTAAAACCTCACTTGGCCGCTCCATTGCGCGTGCTACGAGTCGCAAGTTCGTACGCATGAGTCTTGGTGGTGTGCGGGATGAGGCTGAGATTCGTGGTCACCGGCGCACCTATATCGGCGCACTGCCGGGCAAGATTATCCAGTCGATGAAGAAGGCGGGCACGCGCAATCCGATGATCCTGCTGGATGAAATCGACAAGCTGGGAGCGGATTTTCGTGGCGATCCTTCGTCCGCGCTGCTTGAGGTTCTCGATCCCGAGCAGAACCACACCTTCAATGATCATTACATGGAGGTGGACTACGATCTTTCCGACGTGATGTTTATTACCACAGCCAATAGTCTGAATATTCCGTCTGCTCTCCTTGACCGCATGGAAATCATTCGCATCCCTGGTTATACAGAAGACGAAAAAATCGGTATTGCCGAGAGTTATCTGTTGCCTAAGAAGCTCAAGGACCATGGTCTGAAGCTTGGACAGTTAGAAATCGGAACCGATGCGCTGCGCGATATTGTTCGTTATTACACACGCGAGGCGGGTGTGCGCAATGTGGAACGCATGTTGGCTAAGCTGTGCCGCAAGGCGGCTCGCGAAATTGTCCAGTCGCCAAAGGGAACAAAGCACCAGATTCATGTGGGTGCCGACGATCTCGAGCATTACCTCGGGGTTAGGCAATTCCATTTCGGCATCGCCGAGGAAGAGGATCAGATTGGCGTGGTGACAGGGCTTGCCTGGACCGAGGTGGGCGGTGAGCTATTGCAGATCGAGGTTGCGCTGATGCCCGGTAAGGGCAAGTTGACAGTGACCGGTCAGTTGGGCGATGTGATGCAGGAATCGGTGCAGGCTGCACTGACTTATGTGCGATCGCGCTCCATGCAGCTTGGTTTGAAACCCGATTTTCATCAGCAGGTGGACTTCCATGTGCATGTGCCGGAGGGGGCTATCCCCAAGGATGGGCCTTCTGCTGGGCTAGCCATGGCCACCGCACTTGTTTCGGCATTGACCGGCATTGCCGTCAAGCGGAATGTCTGCATGACTGGCGAAATAACCTTGCGCGGCAAGGCTTTACCCATCGGTGGGCTTAAGGAAAAGCTACTGGCAGCACACAGGGGTGGGTTGACCGAAGTGGTGATTCCGCAAGAGAATGAAAAGGATCTGCGTGACATCCCAGAGAACGTACTAAGTGGCCTGAATATTCATGGCGTGACACACATGGATGCTGTGCTAGGCTACGCCCTGACACGGCTTCCGGATGCTATGGATTCCACGGGGGGGTATGTTCCTCAGGTGATCGACGGGATTTATAGTGAGAAGGATGTGCCGCGGACGCATTAATGCAAAATAAATAGTTGACAGGACATGGGGCAAAGCCCGTATAGTTGCCCAATCCACGACATCCCGGGAGGAATAATGAATAAAGCAGATTTGGTTAATCACGTAGCAAGCGCCGCTGGACTGACAAAGGCATCGGCTGGCGAGGCTGTTGAAGCAGTTTTGGCTGGAATCACTGGCACCTTGGCCGGTGGCAACTCCGTAAGCCTAGTTGGTTTTGGCACCTTTTCGGTAGCAGACCGTTCGGCACGTACCGCACGCAACCCGCGTACAGGTGCACCGATCAATGTGCCAGCTTCCAAGGCACCGAAGTTCAAGGCCGGCAAGGCCCTGAAGGACGCCGTTAAGTAATACTTCAAGTGGGCGGACTTTGTGTCCGCTCCATCTTGCGTAACGGGGCCGGTTTTCCGGCCCCTCTGCATGCAATCCGGGCGCTTAGCTCAGCTGGTAGAGCACCGCCCTTACAAGGCGGTGGCCGTAGGTTCGAGTCCTACAGCGCCCACCATTTCCGGATGATTGTTATTTGTGTTGCATCCGTGCAGCGCTGTCTAAATCGGGTACGTATTCTTGTGCCTGATTTTTGCTCGATTTAGTTGTTGCATTTAGAGGGTTGAATCTTTAAGTTGCGCAACCTGTCAAATGACCTTCTAATTTAGAAGTCGTTTGATACTGTGGAGCGGTAGTTCAGTTGGTTAGAATGCCGGCCTGTCACGCCGGAGGTCGCGGGTTCGAGTCCCGTCCGCTCCGCCACTATTGAAAGGGTTGCTTCGGCAACCCTTTTTTTATGCTCGCCGCAGCGCGGTCTTGCCAAATTGCCTTTTGAATATTCCCCGATTATTTGCTACTCTGTGTGCGCTTTAAAAACGCTTTTTCTCTTTGGAGGGGAAATCATGACAGTCACACTGAATCGCATTGCTCAAGAGGGTAAACACGGATCGGCCATGATGCCGATTATGCAGGGGGTTGGCCGAGCAGCTATCGAAATTGCTTACCTGTTGCGCAGTGCGGTATTCCGCGGTGCCTTGGGTGCTGCCGGTGGCGAAAATGTTCAGGGCGAACAGCAGCAGAAGCTGGATATTCTATCCGATGAAATTTTTCTTGATGAGATGCGCTCAACAGGCCATGTCTGCGCGGTTGGCTCCGAAGAGCAGGAAGAGCTTCTGGTGATTGAGGAGTATACCTCTGCACCTTATCTGGTCCTGGTTGATCCGCTGGATGGCTCATCCAATCTGGATGTGGATGGTCCGGTGGGAACGATCTTCTCGATTGTGAAGCGCAAAACCCCGAGCGATCAGCGTCCCGATGTTAGCGATACCCTGCAATCGGGCCGCGAAGTGCTGGCTGCCGGATATGTGCTCTATGGTCCGTCAACCATGCTGGTCACCTCTGTAGGCGAAGGTGTCAGTGGCTTCACCTACAACGCCAACAATGCCCGTTTTGAAGTCAGCCATCCGGATATGAAGATTCCGCAGTCCGGTGGTTACTATTCGGTGAACGAATCTAATTCCGCTCAGTGGGTGGGTGGCATGGCCGACAAGCTGGTATCGGTTCGTCACACGCAGAAGCTCGGCATGCGCTATATCGGTGCGATGGTTGCCGATATGCATCGCACGGTGATTAAGGGCGGCGTCTTCCTTTACCCAGCAGATTCCACAAACCCGACCGGCAAGCTGCGTCTGTTGTACGAGGCTATTCCGATGGGCTTTATCATGGAGCAGGCCGGAGGCAAGGCACATACCGGTGAGATGTCGGTGCTTGATGTGCAGCCGGAAGCCCTGCATCAGCGTGTACCGGTCTATCTCGGCTCAACTGCCGCTGTGGATGGCCTGATCAGCTGATTTAAGGAAAACCCTAGCCCCGTGCCCGATAGCGGGAGTTTTAATACCTATTATCTGCGCCAGATTGGCGTGGCAAGTCCAATAGCTGAGGCCCTTTCCCGCAAGGGGGAGGGTCTCTCTTCTGCTGTAGAGGCGAACGTGATTCAGGACGGACTTTCTCCTGAGCCCGTTGATCAAATCCCTGCCGAGCATGTTTCCCCAGCACCGAAAGGTGAGTCTGTCGCTGCTACACACGTTGAAGCGCAGGCCGATGATTTGGCTGGTCTGAGTGTTGCGGCCAGTACCTGCACCGCTTGCGAGTTATCTGGCAGCCGCAATCAGGTGGTGTTCGGCGTTGGTGCCAAGCACGCCGATGTGTTGTTTATTGGCGAGGCTCCTGGCGAGCAGGAGGATGAGCAAGGCGAGCCGTTTGTCGGCCGTGCCGGGCAACTGCTCAATCAGATGCTGGCTGCCGTGCAGTGGTCGCGAGATAGTGTGTATATCATGAATGTGATTAAGTGCCGTCCTCCGGGTAATCGTGATCCGAAGCCGGAAGAGGTGTTGGCCTGCAGCCGTTGGTTTGATGCCCAGTGGGCGCTATTGCAACCAAAAGTGGTTTGCCTGCTTGGCCGGGTAGCGGCTCAGAGAATGTTGGGAACTGATGCTCCGCTGTCCTCCCTGCGTGGACGCTGGCATGAATATCGCGGGGTTCCTGTATGGGTGACTTATCATCCGGCCTACCTATTGCGCTCGCCAAGCAAGAAGGCGATTGCATGGCAGGACTTCCGCCAGCTTGCCGCACGCTGTGAGCGTCCCGAAGCCTAAACTTCTGTAGCCTTATTATTCGCTTGGGCGTTCCTGTTCAATTTTGCTAATGCGCACACGACGAATCCAGTTTCCCTCAAGCTCGGAAATTTCCAGTCGAACCTGACCCACCACCAGACACATGGTTGCCTCCGGCTGTGCACCGATACGCTCAACGATCAGACCACCCAGTGTGGTGGCTCCTTCCTCAGGCAATTCAAGATCCATTTCCTGATTGATATCGTGCAGGCTGATGGTGCCTGCTGCCACCACGCTGCCATCCGGCTGCGGCCACATTTCGGCCACTGTCGGCGTATCGGATTCATCCTCAATCTCACCGACAATTTCCTCGAGAATATCCTCCATGCTGACCAGTCCGTCGATATCGCCGTATTCATCAACCACAATGGCCATATGCTGGCGATGGTTCTGGAAATCAAACAGCTGTTGCAGGGCATTTTTATTGGCCGGGGCATAGGGCACATCGCGCCAGATCATGATATCCAGCATCGGCCCTTTGCGGTGGCGGAATTTAACCAGATCGCGCAGGTGCACGATGCCGATGATGTGATCCTGTTTGTCATAGAAAACAGGATAGCGCGAGTGTGGCTGGTTCATGGCCTCGTGCAGGCATTCGGCTGTACTCTTGGCCGCATCCAGCCAGTACACGTCCTTGCGCGGCGTCATCAGGGCTTTGATGGGGACATTATGCAGATGCAGACTGTTCATCAGCATTTGCTCGCGCGCTGCATCCAGCACACCGGCCTCCGCACCCACATCGATGATGCTGGCAAGCTCCTGATGGGTGATGATTTTCCTATCCGAGCTTTTGGGTACGTTGAGCATGCGCTGCATAAGGTGAATGATCCACATCAGCACGGTAATCAGCGGGGAGAAGATATTTACAATCAATTGCAAGGTGCCGGCCACCCGGCAGGCAATCGGTTCGGCATGCGCCACAGCAATCGTTTTGGGTAGGATTTCGGCCAGTAGCACCACAACAATGGTCATGGCAAGGGTGGCATAGACAATGCCGTTCTCACCGAAATAAGAGACAAAAATCACTGTGGTCAGGCTGGATGCGGCGATATTGACGAAGTTATTGCCCAGCAGAATGCCGGACAGCATGCGCTCGGGATGTTCCAGTAATTTTTCTGCACGGCCGGCACCATGATTTCCTTCTTCCTTGAGCATGCGCAGCCGGAAGCGTCGAGCCCTAGTCAGGGCGGTTTCGGAGCCGGAAAAGAAGGCGGAGGCCAGTAATAGGAAAAACAGGATGCCGATGGCTGCCGGCCAGGATATACCAAATTCTATCATGTCGTTTCGGGTATCAGTTTAGCAGGGCTTGCACCATGCGCACGCCAAAGTAGGCCATCAGCAATAGTACATAAGCGGCAATGACCATCCAGCCGGCGCGGCGGCTTTGCCATCCGGCTTTGCGACGCACGCCGAGCAGGGCCAGCAGCACAAGCCATGAGAAGAAGGCGAGCACCACTTTATGCGACAGCAGGGTGAAATGCCCCAGTTCTTCCCATTGCCAGATCAGGCCGCTGAGGATGCCAAGGCCGAGAATCAGTGCAGCCGTGCCGACCTGGGCATACATATGGGTTTCGACTTCCAGCAGCGAAGGCATGGCCTGCACAATCCGTCCGATCTGTTTGCGTTTAAGCGCGCGATCAAGCAAGAGGTGCATCACCGCATGCAGCGTGGCCAGGGTGAGGATGGCATAGGCCAGCAAGGACAGGAGAAGGTGACTTGCCTCCATCATGGAGCTGACATGAAGGCGCAGAATGGGATCATCGGACAATAGTGGAATGATCAGCAGCGGAATGGCTGTTGCCGGCAGTAGAAACAGGCCGAGGCCGTGTATGCCATGCCGCATCAGGCCGAGCACATAGATATATTGCACGATCAGCACGCAGAAGGAGATGGCCGCAGCCAGGCGGAAATCAAGCCCCCAGTCGGTGATCGGCTCCAGCCGGAACATGGCGTAGAATGTAATTAGCATCGAAAACGACAGGATTTTCACCAGCGTTTTCGCACTGATTTGTGGTGGATACCAGGCACCGCGCCATAACATGGCGGCACAGCCTGCGGTGATAAGGCCGGCTAAGGGAAAGAGGTGGATAAAATTCATGCTTTTTCTACTTTGTTTGAATCGTTTTCGTACATGGGCGTGTTATATCGGATGAAGGGGAAGGCTGCAATGTATGGATGCACATGCAGGGCGATTTGCAACGCTTGTTGCTTGCATATTGACGTAAATGATTCAGGGCAATTGACCTGCCGCGGCAATGCGACACAATCCGACCATGCAGGTAGGCGTTTTGTTTCTGGCAGCCGGTAGCGGGCGGCGTTTTGGTGGGGAAATCCCTAAGCAATACGAGTCCATCAACGGGCTGACGCTGGTTGAGCTTGGCCTGCGCCATCTGGCTGCTGAATCACGTATTGCATGGTTGCAGCCGGTGCTGGCTGAAGGGGATAGCCGTTTTGCCGCCTGTCTCGCCTCACAAAAGCTGCCCTACACCGTTTTACCCCCCGTAACCGGTGGTGCCGAGCGGGCCATTTCCATGAGCCGCGGCCTGGCTGCCCTGCCTGATGAATGCGATTGGGTGGCCGTACAGGATGCAGCACGCCCGATTCCATCGCCAGCCTTGCTCAAGGGCGTGCTCGATGCTGCATATACGCATGGTGCCGCCGTGCCCGGCATGGCTGTGCACGACACCATCAAGCAGGTGGATGCCGAGGGAATGGCTGTGGCGACGCTGGATCGGACCGTGCTCAGAGCTGTGCAGACCCCGCAGGTGGCGCGGCGCGTGTGGTTTGATGAGGCGCTGGTCTGTTTTTCTGGAGAGCTCGATCGCTTTACCGATGATGCATCCCTGCTCGAAGCGGCAGGGTTTCCGGTATTCATCAGCGAAGGTGAGGCGGCGAACCGTAAAATAACCACCCGGCAGGATATGGATTGGTTGCGCAGGCACTGGG
>Ga0316187_10000706_pt1 | contig 27244 bp, 23 predicted proteins | sample CroRivburrow1_MG_FD_204927 | JGI IMG/M metagenome (GOLD analysis project Ga0316187, IMG submission 204927) | Coastal sediment microbial communities from Maine, United States - Cross River worm burrow 1 | ecosystem: Environmental > Aquatic > Marine > Coastal > Sediment | place: USA: Maine...
GGAGGCATTACGCCGGCTATGGTCCCGGGGCGGCTGGTTATCCCCGACCAGCTTATCGATTACACCTGGGGCAGGGAGCACACGATTGACGACGGCCGCAGCGGGCAGATGCAGCATATCGATTTTACCGAGCCCTACGACCGGGATCTGCGCCAGGCGCTGCTTGGCGAAGCAGATCGTGCCGGCATTGCCCACGCAAGCAGCGCTGTACACGGTGTTACCCAGGGGCCCAGGCTGGAGACTGCCGCCGAGATACGCCGCATGGCCCAGGACGGCTGTGACATTGTAGGGATGACCGGTATGCCGGAAGCGGCTCTGGCCCGGGAGTTGGGTATGGCCTATGCCTCCGTCTGTATGGTGGTCAACCCGGCGCCGGGTCTGGGCGACTTGCCCATCGCGTTGGAGATGATGCAGGAAATTCTGCAGCGCGAGGCCTCGGTGGTGCGGCAACTGCTCACGCGATTGTTGGCGGCCCGCTATAGCAGCTAAAGCGGGTCCAGGGGATGCTCCAGGCGAAATCCACTGTCGGCCTCAGCCAGGGCAAGCAACTCCAGCTCCTCTTCGCTCAATGGCAGTAATTTAATCACCACGCCAAGCTTGGGATGGTCCAGGTAATGCACCTCGTCACTGCGCATGCGTCGCCGCTGTTGTAATACAACCGCATGCCGGTAGGGGTACACGGGGCCTGTTTCCTGCTCCGGCTCTGCTGCAAGCAGCGCATCGCCGCTGGTATTTGCTTCGATCTCTACCTGCTGATCCAGCCACTGCTCCCCGAAGTCCTGCTGAGCGTCCTCTTCAGGAGGCAGTTGCTCCACGATAAGTGAGGGTGGACCCAGTGGGGGAGGGGGCATACGCCATTCGCCCGAGAGATAATCTCCGGTGGTGTTCAACCACAGGTTGGTTTCCAGGTGCAGATAGCGCGACAGGTGGATGTTGATGCTGCCCTGCAGCTCAGGCCACTGGCCGGTGTCGCCCGAACGGTCCAGGATCAGGGGGAGCGATTGCTCCTTGGACAACACCGGCTGTGCCCAGGTCTCGTGAAACAGAACCCGGTAGCGGCCACTGCGCTGCATGTAAGCTGCTTTGCCGCGAAACTCCTGTTGTGCTGCTGGCAGAGCGACGAAGGGCGTGGGATACAGCACGGCTGTAGCGGGCTGTAAGGGTTGCGGCATATTGGGATCTGCCGGTATCGCCGGTACGGTATCCAGCGGTATGTCTATGTCAGTGGATGTTTCCTGCTGCGCCCGCTCGGTCAGTATTTGCCGGCCATAAGCGTCAACGATGCTATCGGCATGATAAAGCTCCAGGTTGGCTGTGACCTGAGCCGGCTGTACCAGGAAGCGCCCGGCGTTCGGATAAACCAGTGTCGGGGTGGGGTCCCACTGTTCACCGCTGTCGGCTCCCTGCTGGGTGAATACCATTAACTCTACGCGAAACCAGCGTTGCTCCTCCTGGGCCAGGCATAGCGGCGCGATGACGGTGCCCAGGCAGGCTAGCAGGCAGGCAAGCAGGCATTGGCACGGGCGAAAGGTCAGGGTTTGCATCAAGCGGCGTCTTCCGTGGTGTCTTTGGCAAAAGTATCGAGTAACTGTTCCAGGTAGCGCTGCCGCGCAGCGTGGTCCTCTAAATCGCTGGTGAAGCGCAAGCGGTTCGCACCGGCCAGTTTGAAAGTTTTCGGTTCAGACTGGACCATCTTTACCAGCGTCAATGGATTCACCCGGGTATTTTCCTTGAAATCGATACTACCACCCTGTGGGCCCACTTCAATGGCGCGAATGCCCAATTGCTGCGCCCGCAGGCGCAGGCGCGATACCTGGAACAGGTTGCCCACCTGGGGCGGCAGCAGGCCGAAGCGGTCGATCATCTCTACCTGCAGTTCGCGCAACTCATCGTTGTTCGCCGCGGCGGCAATGCGTTTGTACAAAATCAGACGGCTGTTGATATCCGGCAGGTAATCGTCGGGTATCAACGCTGCCTGGTGCATGTTCACCTCGGTGCCCTGGTCCAGGGGCGCGTCAACATCGGGTATCTCGCCGCGCTTCAAGGCAGCTACGGCCTGGTGCAGCATATCCATGTACAGGGAAAAGCCCACGCTGTGAATCTGCCCACTCTGCTCGTCGCCCAGTAGTTCTCCGGCACCGCGTATTTCCAGGTCATGAGTGGCCAGCAGATACCCGGCCCCAAGATCGCCCGCGGCTTCAATGGCTTCCAATCGTTTTCCCGCATCCGCGGAAATAGCCGACCGGGGAGGGCACAGCAGGTACGCATAGGCCTGGTGATGTGAACGTCCCACCCGCCCGCGCAGCTGGTGCAACTGGGCCAGGCCAAACTTGTCCGCCCGGTCGATAATAATGGTATTGGCGTTGGGTATATCGATGCCCGTTTCGATGATGGTAGTGCACAACAGGATGTGGTGTCGCTGGTGGTAAAATGCAGACATCACCTGTTCCAGCTGTGTCTCGCGCATCTGGCCGTGGGCCACAGCGATACTCAGGTCCGGCAGCAACTCCCGCAGCTTGCGCGCCGTCTCCTCAATGGTTTTCACCTCGTTGTGCAGGTAATACACCTGACCTCCGCGCAGTGTTTCGCGCAGCACGGCCTCTTTCACCAGCGCGATATTGTGCTCGCGCACAAAGGTCTTGATCGACAGGCGGCGCGCCGGCGGGGTGGCGATGATGGACAGGTCACGCATACCGCCCAGTGCCATATTCAATGTGCGAGGTATCGGTGTGGCGGTCAGTGTCAGGATATCGACCTCCGAGCGCAGGGCCTTGATCGCCTCTTTCTGCTTGACGCCGAAACGGTGCTCCTCGTCAATTATCAGCAAACCCAGGTCGCCGAATTTGAAATCGCTCTGCAGCAGCTTGTGGGTGCCGATGAGAATGTCGACAGCTCCGCTGGAGACACGTCGCGTGATGTCTTTTAACTGGGCTGTCGATTTGAAGCGAGATACCACTTCGACGTTCACCGGCCAATCGGCGAAACGGTCGCTGAAGGAATTGTAGTGCTGCTGAGCCAGCAGCGTCGTGGGCACCAGCACCGCCACCTGTTTGCGGTTCTGGGTCGCGACAAAAGCGGCGCGCATGGCCACCTCGGTTTTGCCGAAGCCCACGTCGCCGCATACCAGCCGGTCCATTACGCGTGGGCTGTGCATATCCTCCAGGACGGCGTTGATGGTGGCTGCCTGGTCCGGTGTTTCTTCAAAGGGGAATCCCGCGGTGAATTGCTCATAGCCCTGGGTTTCCGGTGCAAAGGCGAAGCCCTCGCGCGCTTCGCGGCGCGCATAGACCTCCAGCAGTTGTGCGGCGATATCGTTGGCCTTTTCACTGGCCTTGCGTCGGGCTTTTTCCCACTGGTCAGAGCCCAGTTTGTGCAGGGGTGCCAGTTCCGGATCACTGCCGGCATAGCGACTGATCATATGCAGTGACGCAACCGGTACATAAAGACGGGCGCCCTGGGCGTACTCCAATGTCAGGAATTCGGTTTCCTGGTCATCCACAGTCAGCTTTTGCAGGCCTGCATAGCGTCCCACTCCGTGCTCCAGGTGGACAACCGGGACGCCCTCGCGTAATTCGTTGAGGTCCCTGAAAACATTGCCGCTGGCCTCATCCGATGCCTTGCGCCGCCGCCTCTGGGCTACCCGCTCACCGAATAATTGTGCTTCACAGACCAGAGTCGGTTGGCCGGGTCCGAAGTACAGGCCCCTGTCCAGAGGTGCCGTGGCGATGGCGAAGTCCAGCCCTGACTCCAGGAAGGCGTGCCAGTCCTGCACCTGGGTTGGCTGTAGCTGGTGCTCCTGTAATGCCTCCAACAAAATTTCGCGTCGCCCGGCGGATTCGGCGCACAGCAATACCGGTCCCTGGTGCTGTTGCAGGAATGCGGCCAGGTGGGCCGCGGGCGACAATTGCCGTTTCTCACTGGCCAGTGAGGGCGGCGGCAGTACCTGCGTTTGCCGGTGTACCGGTGCGTCAGGATTGTGGCGCAATTCCAGTACCGCGAAGTTCCCCAGAATCTGGTAGAGCTCCTCGACCGGGGTAAAACAGCGCCCGGGGGGCAGCAATGGCCGCCGCGGGTCGATGCCGTACTCCTCGTAGCGGGTGAGTACATCCTGCCAGAAGTGTTGGGCGGCCGCGTAGTGGTCACCGATGGTGATGACGGCGGCTCCCTCCGGCAGATAGTCAAACACAGTGGCGCAGTTGTCAAAAAACAGGGGCAGGTAGTACTCGCAGCCACCCGGACTGCGCCCCGCGCTGACTTCCGTGAAAGTGGGGCACTGGTCGGGGTCGCCATCGAAGCTGTCATACCAGTTGAGCTGGAAGCGACTCACCGCTGTGGCATTCAGGGGGTACTCCCGCGCCGGCAGCAGGTTGATCGCCTCTACCCGGGTGACGGTGCGCTGGCTATCGGGTTCAAAGGTACGCAGCGTATCGACCTCATCATCCAGCAGGTCAATGCGGTAGGGTAATTCGCTGCCCATAGGGTAGATATCAAACAGCGAGCCACGCATGGCGTACTCGCCGTGTTCGTACACCGTTTCCACATTACTGTAACCATTGCGCTCCAGATTGCGCCGGAATTTCGCGGTATCCAGGGTTTGTCCCGCTTCCAGTACCAGACTGGATCCCGCGATATATTCGGTGGGCGCCAGCCGGTGCATCAGGGTCGGAATCGGTACGATAATGATGCCACTGCTGGTGGAGGGCAGGTGATACAGGGTGTTAAGCCGTTCTGAAACAATGTCCTGGTGAGGCGAGAAATTGTCGTAAGGCAGGGTTTCCCAGTCGGGGAATGCCAGAATTGCTGTCGGCTGGTCCAGGAAAAAGGGCAGTTCCCGCTCCAGCGCCAGGGCGGAGCTGGTATCGGCAGTGATGACCAACAACAGGCGTTGCCTGCTGGCCAACTCGGCAACGCAGCGCGCCTCACTGCTGCCGCTGAAGGGGCCCAGCGCAGTGCGGCTGCCCGCGCTGGCAGGCCAGGGGGTGTTTGCAACCAGAGTGGTGAACATAAAAAGGGCTGTGCCGGGTCCGCAGTAGAAAAAGCTGCGCCATTGTAGCGGCAAGCGAGCGCACCCTCCAGTTGCGCTGCGTCAAGCGGACCGTGAATTTGCCGCAACGCGGCTTGCGCGTCGCCAGAGCTGTAAGGATAATACGCGGCCCGACCCCATAGGGCAGCACACAGGAAGGTACCCCATAGTGAATGACCGCAAACGAGCACGTCCCGACGATTACTTCAAGGACTGGAAAGAGCGCGAGGCCCTGGCAGAAGGCATGATTCCCCTGGTAGGCCAGCTGTCGCGGGAAAAGAACGTCAAGTGTTACATCTATGGCCATTCACTGGTCAACCGCTCGGTGTTACAGATCATGAAGGATCATCGCTACGTTCGCCAGGTGGAGGGCAACGAGCTGTCCGAGTTTGAAACCTACCCGATACTGAATGCGCTGTCGCAACTGGAGCTGGGATCCGCGCATATAGACGTCGGCCGTCTCGCAGTTAAATATTACACCCGGGGTGCGGGCGAGGGCCTGAGCATAGAGCAATATGTGCAGCAGGAACTGGCCGACCTGATTGGTTCCAAGGCCAAGCCGTTGCAGCAGCCCCAGGATGTGGTGCTATACGGTTTTGGTCGTATCGGCCGCCTGATGGCGCGGATTCTGATCGACAAAACCGACGGCGGTGACTGCCTGCGGCTGCGCGCTATCGTCGTGCGCAAGGGCAAGGCTCCCAATGACCTGGAAAAACGCGCCAGCCTGTTGCGTCGCGATTCCGTTCACGGCGCATTTGACGGCACCATCCGGGTGGATGAGGAGCGGCAGTCATTTGTTGCCAATGGCAACGAGGTGAAGGTGATCTACGCCGACGCGCCGGATCAGATCGATTACACCGCTCATGGCATCAATAACGCGATTATCGTCGATAATACCGGCGTTTGGCGTGATGAAGAGGGCTTGTCACAACACCTCAAGAGTAAAGGTGTCAGCAAGGTAATCCTGACTGCACCGGGCAAGGGTGACCTGAAAAATGTCGTTGCCGGCATCAATAACGACATTATCACCGCCGATGACAAGATCATTTCCGCCGCATCCTGTACTACAAATGCTATCGCGCCGCCGCTCAAGGCGATGAATGATGAGTATGGCATTGTCGCAGGCCATGTGGAGACTATCCACGCGTATACTAACGACCAGAACCTGATCGATAACTACCATAAAGCGTCGCGCCGGGGTCGCGCGGCGACGCTGAACATGGTCATTACCGAAACCGGCGCAGCTACCGCAGTGGGCAAAGTGTTGCCGCAACTGCTGGGCAAATTGACCGGCAATGCCATTCGCGTGCCCACGCCCAACGTGTCTATGGCCATTCTCAACCTTACCCTGGCCAGGGAGACCACCCGTGAGGAGGTGAATGAGTTCATGCGCTATCAGTCGCTGCATTCGGCATTGCGCAAGCAGATCGACTATTCCGCGTCCCCCGAAGTGGTATCCAGCGATTTCGTCGGCTCGCGCAGCGCCTGTATATTTGATGCCCAGGCGACGATAGTCAATGGCAACCAGGCCGTGTTGTACCTGTGGTACGACAATGAATTCGGCTACAGCTGCCAGGTGCACCGTATCCTGGAGCAAATGGCGGGTATCCACTTCGTCGTTTATCCCCGCGACAGCTGATTGTCGGGCGGGCCGGCGGGGTTCCATTGGGAATTTTAGGGCCCGCTTCGACCAAGGTCGATTGACTTCCGTAAAACTTGTTCAAAATCAAACATCTCGTGGTCTCGAGCTGGTTTTTTAGTGGGGCAATCCGCTATAATGCGCCCGGTTTGGACGGTCGCGGCGGATTTTTACAGCCGCGGGTTGGATTCAGGCAGGCAGCTCAGTCCTGCCAGCCCTGGCGATAGCCGGGCGATACGCCGGAACCTCCAGCCCACACACATTTCTGATTCTGTAGGCGGGTCGTATGATCAAGATCAAGCGGGGCATGGACATCCCGATTCAGGGATCTCCCCAGCAAGTAATTGAAGACGCACCGGCCGCACGGGCTGTGGCCCTGGTCGGATTCGACTATGTCGGCATGAAGCCCACCATGAACGTTGGCGAAGGCGAGCGGGTCAGGCTTGGGCAGCCACTGTTTAGCGATAAAAAGACTGCCGGTGTTTGCTATACCTCGCCAGCCAGCGGTGTGGTGTCAGCGATAAATCGTGGCGCCAAACGCGTACTGCAGTCAGTGGTTATCGACGTGGATGGTGACGAGGCGGAAACCTTCAGCACAGCGGCAATTGATACGCTCGATACTGCGGCCATACGCGAGCAACTGCAGCGTAGCGGCCAGTGGACCTGCCTGCGAACCCGACCTTTCAGCAAGGTTCCTGCTCCAGATGCCGAGGCTGCAGCGATTTTTATTACCGCCATGGATACTCACCCCCTGGCGCCGGATCCCACCTTGATAATTGCCGAGCAGGAGGAAGCCTTTGCCCTGGGCCAGGACCTGCTGGCCAGGTTGACCAGTGGCAAGGTGCATGTCTGCGCTGCTGCTGGTGCGTCCTTGCCGCTGGGTAAGGCGCCCAATATCCAGGGGTCGCAATTTGCTGGCCCTCACCCGGCGGGCCTCGCCGGCACCCATATACACTTTCTGGCCAGTGCGGGTCCGGATAAAGTAGTCTGGACCGTTGGGTATCAGGACGTTATCGCTATAGGCCGGTTGTTCCTCGACGGCAGACTGTACACCCAGCGCGTGATTGCATTGGCTGGCCCCCAGGTGGAGCGCCCGCGCCTGTTACGCACCCGGATCGGGGTGGATCTGCAGGCTTTGTGCGCCGGGGAGCTTAAGTCGGGCGAGAATCGCATTATTTCCGGGTCGGTGCTGGGAGGGCGTGCCGTGCATGGCGCTACCGCTTACCTGGGCCGGTATCACAACCAGGTATCGGTGCTGCTGGAAGGGCGCCACCGGGAATTTATGGGTTGGCTCTCTCCCGGCGCGAACAAGCATTCCAACCTGGGTATTTACCTGACCAGCCTGTTCGGCAAGAAACCGCTGGCGATGACCACCAACACCAATGGTAGTGAGCGCGCCATGGTGCCGGTGGGTAGCTACGAAACCATTATGCCCCTGGACATCCTGCCCACGCATTTGCTGCGCGCATTGATCGTCGGCGACACAGAGATGGCGCAGGCCCTGGGTTGCCTGGAGCTGGAAGAGGAAGACCTGGCGCTGTGCACTTATGTCTGCCCCGGCAAGTATGAGTACGGTCCCATCCTGCGGGACAACCTGACGCGCATTGAGAAGGAGGGTTAAGACGTGGGACTTAGAAAAGTACTGGATAACTTCGAACACCATTTTCAGGAAGGCGGGCGTTTCCAGAAGTTTTACGCCCTGTATGAGGTATTCGACACCTTTTTGTATGCGCCGGATTCCGTCACTAAATCAACGGCCCACGTGCGCGATGGCGTAGACCTCAAGCGCATCATGATCACCGTGTGGCTGGCGGCATTCCCCGCCATGTTTTACGGCATGTACAATCTTGGCTTCCAGGCTAATGAAGTCCTGGCCGCGGGGCAGGGCGTACCGGGCTGGCACGGCTGGCTGATTGAACTGCTGGGGGGCTACGATGCCAGTAACCTCTGGCATTGTTTGTGGTTTGGCGCGGTATTCTTCCTGCCTATTTATATCACCACCTTCCTGGTGGGGATTACCTGGGAAATTATTTTCGCGATAAAACGCGGGCATGAAGTGAACGAAGGTTTTTTCGTTACCTCAATTCTGTTCGCACTGACCTGTCCACCCGATATGCCCTTGTGGCAAGTGGCCCTGGGCATCAGCTTCGGTGTGGTGATCGGCAAGGAAGTGTTTGGCGGCACCGGCAAGAATTTTCTCAACCCGGCACTCACCGGACGGGCCTTTTTGTATTTTGCCTACCCGGCCCAGATGTCCGGTGACGCCGTATGGACCGCCGTAGATGGTTACACCGGCGCTACCATGTTGTCAGTGGCTGCTTCCGAGGGCATGGCGGCCCTGCAGCAGCAGTGGAGTTGGATGGAAGCTTTCGTGGGATCAGTGCCCGGCTCCATCGGCGAGACGTCTACCCTGGCGATTCTGCTGGGCGGTATCCTGCTGCTGGTAACCCGTATCGCATCCTGGCGCATCATAGCCGGTGTCATGGTGGGCATGATCGCGCTCTCGAGCCTGTTCAACATGGTGGGTTCTGACAGCAACCCTGCCTTTGCCATGCCCTGGTACTGGCACCTGGTTACCGGTGGTTTTGCCTTCGGCATGATATTCATGGCCACCGACCCGGTATCGGCCGCGATGACCAATACCGGAAAATGGGCCTTCGGCATCCTGATCGGCCTGATGACTGTCTTGATTCGGGTTGTCAATCCGGCGTTTCCGGAGGGCATCATGCTGGCGATCCTGTTTGCCAACCTGTTTGCTCCGCTGATGGATCATTTTGTGGTGCAGGCCAATATCAAACGGAGGCTCGCCCGTGTCTAGTAATGACAGTATCAAGAAAACCCTGATCGTTGCGTTCTCGCTATGCATCGTCTGTTCGGTGATTGTTTCCACCGCTGCGGTGCTGCTGAAGCCAACCCAGGAGATCAACAAGACACTTGACCGCAAACGCAATATTCTCGCGGCGGCGGGCATGCTGCAGGAAGGCGTTAGCGTGGAGGATCAATTCGCCCAGGTGACCACCCGCGTTGTGGACCTGCGCACGGGTACCTTCAGCGATGCTGTCGACCCCGAAAAATTCGACCAGCGCAAGGCCGCCAAGGATCCGGCAGAATCGATGGCGCTGAGTGCCGCGCAGGATCAGGCAAAAATATCCCGTCGTGAAAACTATGCCCTGGTTTACCTGGTGGAAGACGGACAGGGCGATATCGATAAAATCATCCTGCCGATCCACGGTTACGGGCTGTGGTCGACGCTCTACGGGTTTATCGCCCTGGAGGCCGACGGTAATACCGTGGCCGGACTGGGCTTTTACGAACACGGCGAAACTCCCGGCCTGGGTGGAGAAGTGGACAATCCCCGCTGGAAGGCGGTGTGGCCCGGCAAGGAAGTGTATCGCGATGATGAGGTTGCTATTGGCTTGATAAAGGGAGCCGTAGACCCCTCGAACGCCAGCGCGGCCTGGCAGATCGATGGCCTGGCCGGGGCTACCCTGACAGCCAGGGGCGTTACCAACCTGGTGCAGTTCTGGCTGGGTGAAAATGGCTTTGAGCCGTTCCTTAATAACTTGAAATCAGGGGAGGTCTGAGAATGGAATCTGTCAAAGAAACCCTGACGGGTCCGATATTCAAAAATAATCCCATTGCGCTGCAGATTCTGGGAATCTGTTCTGCCCTGGCGGTAACGTCCTCCTTACAGGTGACCCTGGTGATGTGCATTGCCCTCACCGTGGTGACCGCATTCTCCGGTTTGTTCGTGTCAGTCATCCGCAACCATATTCCGGGCAGTATCCGGATTATCGTGCAGATGGTTATTATCGCGTCCCTAGTTATCGTGGTGGACCAGTTCCTCAAGGCCTATGCCTACGCTATCAGCAAACAGCTGTCGGTATTCGTCGGGCTGATTATTACCAACTGTATCGTCATGGGTCGTGCGGAAGCCTTCGCCATGAAAAACCCGCCGGTGGCCAGTTTTATCGACGGTGTCGGTAACGGGCTGGGTTACAGCGTGGTATTGATCGTGGTCGCGGTGATACGCGAGCTGTTTGGTGCTGGCAAGTTAATGGGCTTTGAGATACTGCCGCTGGTGACCGATGGCGGCTGGTACAACCCCAACGGCCTGCTGCTGTTGCCGCCCAGTGCCTTCTTCCTGATCGGCCTGTTTATCTGGGCACTGCGCAGCTTCCATAAAGAGCAGGAAGAGGCGGCTGACTTCAAGCTGGCGAAACATACGCCGGTGCAGGAGGGCGCGTAGATGGAATACTATCTTAGCCTGTTTATCCGCTCCATATTCATTGACAATATGGCGTTGGCCTTCTTCCTGGGTATGTGTACCTTCCTGGCGATTTCGAAAAAGGTCCAGGCGGCCATTGGCCTGGGTATTGCGGTCATCGTGGTGCTGACCATTACCGTCCCGGTCAACAACCTGATCTACAACTACCTGCTGGCGGACGGCGCCCTGGCCTGGGCGGGACTGCCGGATATGGACCTGAGTTTCCTGGGCCTGTTGTCCTATATTGGTGTTATCGCGGCAATTGTCCAGATCATGGAAATGTTCCTCGACAAGTTTGTGCCAGCGCTCTACAACGCCCTGGGAGTATTCCTGCCACTGATTACCGTGAACTGCGCCATTCTGGGTGCTTCCCTGTTTATGGTCGAGCGAGACTACAACTTCGTCGAAAGCATGGTGTTTGGCGCCGGCTCCGGTGTGGGCTGGGCCCTTGCCATCGTGGCTCTGGCTGGCATCCGCGAGCGACTGAAGTACTCGGATGTACCGGACGGCCTGGAGGGCCTGGGCATTACCTTTATTATCGTTGGCTTGATGTCACTGGGCTTTATGTCCTTTGGCGGCATCGACATCTAGGCGAGACTGAACTGATATGGATATGACAATTGTTTACGGCGTCAGCATGTTCACGGCTATCGTGTTGGTGCTGGTAGCGATTATTCTCGCCGCCCGCTCGGCGCTGGTCAGTAGTGGCGACGTCAGCATCGAAATCAATGGTGAGCGCACCATAACCGTCCCCGCTGGCGGCAAATTGCTGCAGACCCTGTCGGAAGCCAACCTCTTCCTGCCCTCTGCATGCGGTGGCGGCGGTACCTGCGCCCAGTGCAAGTGCGTTATCAGCGAGGGCGGCGGTTCCATGCTGCCGACCGAAGAGTCGCACTTTACCCGGCGCGATGCCGCGGAAGGCTGGCGCCTGAGTTGCCAGGTCGCGGTGAAGCAGGACATGAAGATCGAAGTGCCGGAAGAGGTTTTCGGCGTCAAGCAGTGGGAATGCACCGTGGAGTCCAACCCCAATGTCGCTACCTTTATCAAGGAGCTGACCCTGCGTCTCCCGGAAGGCGAAAGTGTGGATTTCCGCGCCGGTGGCTATGTGCAGCTGGAATGCCCGCCCCACCACGTGAAATACAGCGATTTTGATATCGAAGAAGAGTATCGGGGCGACTGGGAGCACTTCGGCTTCTTCAAGCTGGAATCGATTGTCAAGGAAGATACGATCCGCGCCTACTCCATGGCGAACTACCCGGACGAAAAAGGCGTGGTCAAATTCAATATCCGTATCGCCACACCACCTCCCGGCAGTCAGGGTATCCCCCCAGGGATCATGTCCTCCTGGGTGTTCAACCTGAAACCCGGTGACAAGGTGAAGGTGTACGGTCCGTTTGGAGAGTTTTTCGCCAAGGACACGGATGCCGAAATGGTCTTTATCGGTGGTGGTGCCGGCATGGCGCCCATGCGCTCCCATCTGTTTGACCAACTGAACCGACTGCACACCAAGCGCAAGATTTCTTTCTGGTACGGCGCCCGTTCCCTGCGTGAAATGTTCTATGTGGAAGATTACGACAAGCTGGCCGCAGAGAATGAGAATTTCGAGTGGCACGTGGCCCTGTCCGACCCGCAACCAGAGGACAACTGGGAAGGACTTACCGGGTTCATTCACAATGTGCTGTACGAGGAGTACCTGAAGGACCATCCGGCCCCTGAGGATTGCGAGTACTACATGTGCGGACCGCCGATGATGAACGCTGCGGTTATCCAGATGCTCACGGATCTGGGTGTGGAACCCGAGAATATCCTGCTAGATGACTTCGGCGGATAACCGACCAAGCCACTCAACAGAGTGGCTTTTTTGTATTGTCCTGGTGCTCGTGTTGTCCGCCTGCGGCGGTCAGCGAGCGCCGCTGCAACTGGCGGGCAGCGCCATGGGTACCAGCTGGCACCTGAGCTATATGGCGCCGGCCGCCGGCATAGACCGATCGGTTGTGCAGGCTGGTATAGAGGCGCAGTTGGAGCAGGTAGAGCAGAGCATGTCTACCTATCGTGAAGACTCCGAAATCAGCCTTTTCAACCATGCACCTGTGGATACCTGGTATACGGTAAGCAGCGAATTCTACAGCGTGTTGTCTGCCGCTCTGGCAGTGGGTCGCGACAGTGCCGGCGCCTACGATGTAACAGTGGCGCCGCTGGTAGATTTGTGGGGCTTCGGACCCTCCATGAGCGAGGGGGCACTGCCGGGGAACGAGGCGATTGATGCGCTGTTACCACTGGTGGGGCAGCAACAACTGAGCCTGGATGGCGAGGCCCTGCGCATCCGCAAGCCGGTTGCCCTGACGCTGGACTTTTCTTCCATAGCCAAGGGCTTTGCCGTGGATCAGGCCGCTAACTGGCTGCTCTCGCAGGGGATTGATCGCTTCCTGCTGGAAGTGGGCGGAGAGATGCGTATGTCAGGGCTCAGCCACCGCGGCGATCCCTGGCACGTCGCCGTAGAACAACCCGACAGCGCTGTGCGCGATGTAGCCGCAGCGCTGAGCGTGACCGACCGCGCAGTAGCGACATCGGGCAGTTACCGCAATTATTTTGACATGGACGGTCGGCGTTATTCTCACAACATTGATCCACGCACGGGTCGCCCGGTAATCCACGACCTGGTGTCGGTGACAGTTATTCACAACAGTGCCATGATGGCCGACGCCTGGGCCACCGCGCTCACGGTGCTGGGGGCGGAGCAGGCGATGGCAGTGGCGCAAGAGCAGGGATTGGCGGTATATTTCATGCGGCGCAGCGAGGTGGGTTTGCAGCACAGCCACACAACGGAATTTGCACCCTTTCTTGCGGTCGAACAGTAGCAGGGCGACAGCGCCCCGGAGAACACGAAGATGACATTATTCCTGGTGAGTATGCTGGTTATTGGCCTGGTAATGGCGATTATGGCCGTGGGAGTGATCATGGGGCGCGCGCCGATCAAGGGTTCCTGTGGTGGCATGGGAGCCCTGGGTATCGACACCACGTGCGATCTCTGCGGTGGCGACCCGCAACGCTGTGACGAGGAAACCCGTGAGGGTGAGGTTGGCAAGGCCAACCCGGGCCTCTATTACCCCGCAGATCGCTAGGCAGGGGATGTATAACGCTTGAGTAACCCGGGGCAGGCTATTGCCAACTACGCACCGTTTATTGGCCTGCGTTACAGTTTCAGTCGCAAGCGCAATCGCTTTACCTCGGTGATCGCCCTGGTGTCCATGCTGGGCATGGTGTTGGGTGTTGCCAGCCTGATCACGGTGCTGTCGGTAATGAACGGTTTTGCCGGTGAATTGCGCGGTCGCATTCTCTCCCTGGTGGCTCATGGTTACGTGGAGGGCGACTCCGCGGGAATTCTCCAGTGGCGTGAACTGGCGCAGCAGCTGCAGGCGCACCCCGAGATCCTCGCCGTTTCACCCTACATCAGTAGCAAGGTGATCTTCGGCAACGGTAGCGTTTTGCGTGGCGCGGTACTGACTGCCATTGAGCCGTCCATGGAGGAGAACGTATCGGGTATCCCGCAAGCCATGTTATCGGGATCGCTCGATAGCCTGGACGCAGATACGTTTAATGTAGTGCTGGGTGTCACCCTGGCGCGTATGCTGGGGGTGCAGGTGGGTGATCGCATTGAGGTGACCCTGCCGCGTCTCACGGTAACACCGCTGGGGATATTTCCCCGCAACAAAAAATTAACGGTATCCGGCGTGTTTGAAATCGGCGCACAACAGGATGTCTACCAGGCTTATGTCTCTTTGCCCGGCGGACAGAAACTGTTGGGCAAAAAGGACGCGGTAGAGGGCCTGCAGGTGCGCACTGATGATCTGTTCGCTGCGCCCGCGATCATGTCCGAGCTGGCGCGTTCGCTGCCGGCTGGCTATACGGTCAAGGACTGGAGCCAGACACAGGGTTCACTGTTTGCCGCCGTGCGTCTGGAAAAAGTCATGGTAAGCCTGTTGTTGCTCAGCGTCGTTGCCGTGGCGGCGTTTAATATAGTCTCTACCCTGGTCATGTCCGTGGCAGAGAAACGTCGCGATATAGCCGTGCTGCGCACCATGGGCGCTCGCGCCAGTGGCGTTATGGCTATCTTCATTGCCCATGGCCTGGGGCTGGCGACGGTGGGCATTGGCATCGGTTGTGTGCTCGGTGTCATGCTGGCCACCAATATATCCGGTATCACGCTGTTTATGGAAAACCTGCTGGGCGTGAAATTATTCGATCCCTCCGTCTACTTTATCAGCGCCTTACCATCCGACCTGCAATGGGGAGATGTTACCGCCGTGGTACTGGCTTCCCTGGCCCTGAGTCTACTGGCGACCCTCTACCCCGCCTGGCGGGCGGCGTCCATCGCACCTGCAGAGGTATTGCGTTATGAGTGACGCGGTATTGGTGTGCGAGGCTCTGGGGCGTGTTTACGAAGACGGAGAGCACCGCGTGGCGGTGCTGGAGAATGTCAACTTCACTCTTCCCGCCGGAGATAAGGTCGCCATTATCGGCGCTTCCGGTTCGGGCAAATCGACCCTGCTGAACCTGCTGGGCGGGCTGGATAACCCCAGTACCGGACGTGTGCTGATGAGTGGCCAGGACCTGGCGTTACTCGCAGAACCCGCCCTGTGTCGCCTGCGCAATGAACAACTGGGGTTTGTCTACCAGTTTCATCACCTGCTGCCGGAGTTCGATGCCCGGGAAAATGTCGCGATGCCCTTGCTGATCGGCGGTATGCCCCGGGCCAAAGCCTGGCGCAAGGCACAAACCATGCTGGAGCGTGTGGGTCTGGGCCCACGCATGACGCACAGGCCAGCACAGCTATCCGGGGGCGAGCGACAGCGGGTCGCTATTGCCAGGGCGCTGGTGGGTGAGCCCGCCTGCGTGCTGATGGACGAGCCTACCGGCAACCTGGATCCCCACGCGGCATCACAGGTGCTGGCACTGATTGACGAACTGGGCGAGGAACAGGCGTCATTTGTGGTGGTCACACATGACCCCGCGATTGCGGCACATATGAATCGCACTGTGGAACTGCGTGACGGTGGCCTGTGGCCACTGGTATGAGGCGTATTGAGCGCTTGCGCATGGCGCTGCGCTATACCTTCGCGATGGGCAGGGGCAACCTGTCTACTTTCCTGTCATCCCTGTCCATGTTGGGGCTGGTACTCGCGATTGGCCTGCTCATCATAGTGCTATCGGTGATGAACGGCTTCGACAAGGAGATGCGCGAGCGCATCCTGTCCCTGGTGCCCCACATCACCATTTACTCTCACTTGCCTATAGCGCAGTGGCAGGAGCCCGCCGCTGTTATTGGCGCCCATCCCGCGGTGCTGGAGATCGCGCCTTTCACCCACTTCGACAGTCTGTTGCTGCGCGGTGGTGATATTGAAACTGCCAGGGGCATAGGCCTGGACGTGGAGGATGCGGCAGTTATAGGTCGCATGCTGTCAGCCATTGGCGAGGAGGCGATCGCCGAATTCCGTGAGCGGGAGGATGCTCTGGTGCTGGGCGTGGGCCTGGCCGGGAAACTGGGGGTCGTTCCTGGTGATCGGCTCACACTTATCGTGCCGGGCAATGGTCGTGAGGATAAGCTCAGCGCCGCACATTTCGAGACCGTGCGCTTGACTGCGCTGTTGGATACCGGGACCGAACTCGACCAGGCGGCGGCCCTGGTCCACCTGCAACTGGCATCCAGGATCGCAGGCCTGGATGGCGCGGTGAGCGGGCTGCGGGTGACTACCAATGATATTTTTGCGGTACAGCGTATCGCCTGGGAGCTGATACAACAGCTGGAACCCGGTTACTACAGTACCAACTGGATGATGACTCACGGCAACCTCTATGCGGCGATTCAGTTATCCCGGGACCTGGTGTCCATCCTGCTGTTTTCCATCATTGCCGTGGCAGCATTTAACGTGGTGTCCTCGCTGGTGCTGGTGGTATTCGACAAACGCGGTAATATCGCCATCCTGCGCACTCTGGGCGCTTCGCCAGCGGACATTGCCTGGATATTTATCCTGCAGGGCGGCATGATCGGACTGGTGGGTGTTGTTCTCGGCGCGGTACTGGGTGCGCTGGGCAGTATGGCGGTACCTGGCCTGGTTGCGGGTCTGGAGCAATTGCTGGATATGCGTTTTCTCAATACCGACGTGTACCCGGTTTCCTTCCTGCCCGTCGATTTGCGCCTGGATGATATCGTGGCCGTTGCGTCGGTGGCCTTTCTTATGTGCCTGTTGGCGGCTATTTACCCGGCACGTCGCGCCGCCGCGCTGGCGCCGGCCATGATCCTCAACCAGGATCGTTGAGTTTTTTTGCGGCGCGCCGCAGTTTGCGCTGGCGCCAGAGGCGCGCAACCCGCCAGCGCCACATCATACTGATAACAAAATAACCGGTACTGCCTAAAAACAGTCCGCAGATCACGCAGCCCAGTAAAAAGGGTCGCCAGATGCTCTGCAGGCTGTGCCCCAGCCAGTAAATACTCAGTTCGAATTCAATGTCCTTGAGGGGCACGTCGATGAGCATTGCACCGATCCGATAGGCCAGGTAGAAAAGTGCCGGCATGGTGAACGGGTTGGTAATCCATACCAGACCGACTGACAGGGGCAGGTTGCAACGCAGCAGTACTGCCAGAATCGCCGCCACCACCATTTGCCCTGGAATGGGCATGAAAGCCACGAACAGTCCGATAAAGAATGCCATCGAGGCGGAATAGCGATTGATATGCCACAGGTTGCTGGCATAGATCCAGTCTCCCAGCAGTCGCAGGGACTTGATCTCCCGGATTCTGGCGGGGCTGGGAATAATGGATTTGAGGGTTTTCTTGGGCATTGGCTTGCTGGTCAGATATGACGTGTCATTCCCTGTGGTCATGTGATTGACTGGCGGTCGTTATACCACAGGATTCCCGCTATGAGGGCGTGCCTGTCGCCGGCGGTATTATGCCTATTATTGACCGGCTTCACTAGGGAGCCATGTGATGCACTCATGGATGAGTGGTCTGGTAGTGGGCATCATCTCGGTGGGGTGGTGGCCCGCGTTGCCAGAGAATTTTTTCACCCCGCTGGCTAGCCTGGCGGGCGTGTTATCGCTGCGGCTGGTGCAGCGGGGCGCGAAATGCTTTTCAGGGCTATTGCTGGGTTGTGCGCTGGGCGTGGCCCATGGCAATGCTCTTTTACAGCACAGCCTGCCGCAGAGTTGTGTCGGCCGCGCGCTGACACTATCGGGCGATGTGGTATCGCTGCCCCGACGCAGCCAGATGCCTGACGGCACCCCGCGGCAGCGGTTCGAACTACTTGTGCGGAATTTGCAGCCCCTGCATTGTGCAGGCCCCAGGCGCGTGTTGTTGTCCTATTACGGACCGCAGGCAATGGTGCCCGGGGAGCGGTGGCGTTTTGTGGTGCAGCTGAAAAAGCCCTGGGGCCTCGCCAACCCCGGTTCCTTCAACCTGCAGTCCTGGTTTGCCCAGACGGGGATTGATGCGCTGGGCACGGTGCGTCGTGACCAGGCCCGGCAGATCGGTGCCGCCAATTCACTTTACCAGTCCCATCACCGCGCGCGAGGGCGGATCAGCGAACGTATCTCGGGCCTGCCCTTTGACGCCGATGTGCGCGCGATCCTGCAGGCTATTACGGTGGCTGACAAAAGCGGGTTAGACAGTCGGCTCTGGTCGCTGCTGCAGCAGTTTGGAGTGAACCACCTGCTGGTGATCTCGGGTCTGCATGTAGGTCTGGTCGCGGCTGCAGCCTATATGATCGGTGGTTCGCTGCAACGTCTGGGAGTCTGTATGGGGGCTGCCAATCGCAGCTTGCCTGGTTTATGCGCTCTGCTAATGGCCGGTGGCTACGCGGCGCTGGCGGGTTTTTCACTGGCCACGCAGCGGGCGCTGTACATGCTCATCGCCTTTATCCTTGCGGATCTGTTGGGTAGACGCAGTGCGGCCTCGGGTAATTTGTTACTGGCCGCTGTGCTGGTGCTGGGTCTTAATCCCCTGGCGGCCCTGGGCAGTGGGTTCTGGCTTTCCTTCGGGGCGGTGGCCGCGCTGTTGTGGCTGGGACAGTGGCAACGCGGCGCCGGTCGTGTACGCCGGGTTGCCGGGACACATATGTTTATGGCGCTGCTGATGCTGCCGCTGGGGGCCTGGTGGTTTGCCGGGGGGAGCCTGGTCGCGGCACCGGCCAACCTGTTGATGATTCCACTGCTGGGTGTCTGGGTCGTCCCGGCGGCACTGTTGGCCAGCTGTTGTTTCCTTCTGGGCAGTTCCATGGACCTGCTGTTGTGGCAGGTTGCCGCGTGGCCATTGCAACACATCTTGCCTGTAGCCCGCTGGCTGGAGCAGCTTTCACCGGGATGGATGTACTGGCATTTGCAGGGCGGTATGGGGGCTGTGTTACTGGCTATCTGTGCGGTTTTGCTACTGGCGATACCGGGGGCAAAGCGCTTGCGCGTGTTACTGGCGCTATTCCCGCTGCCACTGGTATTACCGCATAACACCCGCGAACCTTTGCCCCAGGAGCATACCAGGGTGACTGTGCTCGATGTGGGGCAGGGCACTGCCGTGCTGCTGCAGGCCGGAAACCGGGTATTGCTGTATGACACCGGGGGCGGGGACCCCGCTGGCAGCAATATGGCGCGTTCCGTGATCCTGCCATTATTGCGCCGGCGCGGCGTAAATAGGCTGGATACGTTTATTGTCAGTCATCCGGACCTGGATCACGCGGCGGGTGTACGCGATATCCTGCGATTACTGCCGGCGGCCAGGCAGCTTTATGGCGGCGCCCAGAGCGCTATGCCACAGGGGCGCTCCTGCGTGGCCGGCGAGTCCTGGTCCTGGCCCGGTGGCCAGACCTTCCAGGTGCTTTCCCCGGCAATGGAGGCCGCATTACCCAGCAACAACGCCTCCTGTGTCCTGTCGGTGGAGATTGACGGCTACCGGCTGTTGCTGACTGGAGACATCGAGGGCAGCAGGGAGCGGCAACTGGTGCGCTATTGGGGCGAGGGCCTGTACAGCGACTGGTTACTGGCGGCTCACCACGGCAGCAAGACCTCTTCGTCACAAACCTTCCTGAAACGGGTGCGGCCAAGCCTGGTTGTGCTCAGTCACGGTTATGCCAATCGCTTCGGCCATCCCCATCCTCTGGTAATGCAACGACTGCAGATAGCGGCGGATACGGTTATCAGCACTGCTGTAAATGGGGCGCTGGAGTTTACCGTCGTGCCGGGACAACCTGTATCGATGCGTGCGTATCGCCAGGAATTGCGCCGCTACTGGATGTAAGTTGCTGCGGTTTCTCACCCTCGCGGCCTGTGGGTATAATGACCCGATCAGAACAACAGCAAGGGGCGTTACTGTGCTTGAACTATTGGCAGCAGGTGGTTGGATAATGGTACTGATAATGATCAGTTCCGTGGCAGTGCTGGCTATCTGCATCGAGCGGCTGTACACGCTCAACCCGAAGAAAATTGCACCGCCGCACCTGCTGGCCACCGTGTGGAAGCAGCTGAAGGCGGGGGAAATGGATGCCAATCGTCTGCGTACACTGAAACAGTCGTCTCCCCTGGGCAGGATTCTCGCTGCGGGCCTGGGCAACGCCTATCACGGGCGGGACGTGATGAAGGAAAGCATTCAGGAGGCCGCCGGGCATGTGGTGCACGACCTGGAGCGCTATCTCAATCCACTGGGCACCATCGCGGCGATAGCGCCGCTGTTGGGCCTGCTGGGTACCGTGGTGGGTATGATCAAGGTATTTGCCGAGATCATGACCCAGGGCACAGGTAACGCCAGCGCACTTGCCGGTGGTATCTCCGAAGCCCTGATTACCACCGCTGCCGGTTTGACCGTCGCCATACCGGCGCTGGTGATGCACCGTTATTTCACCGGCCGCATCGACGGGATCGTGATAGAACTGGAACAGGAAACCATCAAACTGGTGGATGCCCTGCACAGCGAAGAAAATACGGAAGCACATTCTTGAAATTTCGCCGTCAGCGCAGGGAAGAGGTCGGTATCAACCTGACGCCGCTGATCGATGTGGTGTTCCTGCTGCTGATTTTTTTTATGGTATCCACTACCTTTACCCGGGAAACCCAGTTGAGCGTCGATCTGCCCGAAGCCGAGGGCAAGCCCAGGCCGGAGGTGCAGGAGCAGATCGAGATACTGATTGATGAGGCTGGCCAGTATCGGGTTAATGGGCAGGGCCTGGTCGACAGCCGCATGCGCACCCTGCAGGCCGCCATTTACAAGATATCTGCGGGGGATACCACATTGCCTATGGTGATTACCGCTGACGCCCAGGCAGCTCACCAGGACGTGGTCATGGCGATGGACGCAGCCGGGCAGATGGGCTTTGTGCACCTGAGCATCACTACCCGGCAACCCGCCGGACAGCGGAGTCCCAGGGGACAATGACCACCAGGCCCCGGGCGATGTACAGCAGTACCCGCCGACAGGGCAAACTTAACGACTGGGAGATTTACCTGCGGCTGTTGGGCTATGTCGTTCCCTATTGGTATTTGTTTGTGCTCAGCCTGCTGGGCTACCTGGTATATTCGTTGGGCAATGTACTGCTGGCGGACATGATGCAGTTCCTGCTGGATGCCCTCAACGAAACCAGTGATGTGGCCAACGGTATCGTCTCCGGTGTGGCTTATCGTCTGTTCTACTCGCCGGACATGGGGCGCCTGGAGTTCGCCCGGGTCGCAGTACCGATAGCCATCGTGCTGCTTACCCTGACCCGGGCGCTGGGCTTTTTTGTCGGTACGTATTTCATGAATCACGTGGCTCGTCATCTGGTTCACGAACTGCGCTGTGAGTTGTTCGACAAGATGCTGGTTGCGCCCAGTGCTTACTACGACGCCCACAGCCAGGGTGTCTTGATCTCAAAAATCACTTTTAACGTGGAACAGGTCACCGGTGCGGCCACCAAGGCGTTAAAGATTCTGGTGCGCGAAAGTCTGACGGTAGTAGCCCTGTTCAGCTATATGCTCTACCTCAATTGGCGCTTGTGCCTGGTATTTATTGCGGTGGCGCCCCTGATCGCCCTGGTGGTGCGAGTGGTGGGCAGGCATTTCCGGCGCTACAGCCGCCGCATCCAGGCCTCGATGGGCGATGTGACCCAGGTGTCCAATGAGACGATCGGTGCCTATCGCGAGGTGCGCATATTCGGTGGGCAGTCGCAGCAGCGAGAGCGTTTTCGCCATGCCAGTGACTACAACAGGTTACAGAGTCTGAAGCTGGCTTTTGCCGATGCGGTGAGTACGCCGGTACTGCAGACCTTGCTCGCCCTGGCACTGGCGGCGCTGGTATGGTTTGCCCTCAGTCCGGACATTCTCGCGGGATTTTCGGCGGGTTCCCTGGTGGCATTCCTGATTGCGGCAGGGCAATTGGGTAAACCGATGCGCCAGTTGAGTGGCATACAGAGCGTGTTACAACGCGGCCTGGCTGCGGCCGAGGATATCTTTGCGCAACTGGACCTGGAGGACGAAATCGATGCCGGTACGCACAGCGCGTCGCGGGTTAATGGAAATATCGCTATTAACGACCTGTCTTTCTCCTACCCGGGGACGGATCGTGTGGCGCTGCGAAACCTGTCGTTGAATATACCCGCCGGCAGTACCCTGGCGCTGGTCGGGCGCTCGGGCAGTGGCAAGAGCACCCTGGTACAGCTGATTGCACGATTCTATCGCCCCGACAGCGGGCAGATACTGTTGGATGGGGTGCCGATTGAAGATTACCGGCTGGCCAATATGCGCAGTCATATCGCCCTGGTTTCTCAGGAGGTCACCCTGTTTAACGATACGGTGTATAACAATATTGCCTATGGCGCTCTGGCTGATGTGCCGCGGGAGAGAATTGACGAGGTTGCCCGCCTGGCCTGTGCCGATGTTTTCATCGCCAGGTTGCCAAAGGGCATGGACACGATATTGGGTGATGACGGCGGAGGACTCAGCGGTGGCGAGCGGCAGCGTATCGCTATTGCCAGGGCGATACTCAAGGATGCGCCTGTGCTGATACTGGATGAGGCCACCTCGGCGCTGGATAACGAATCGGAGCACTATATCCAGCAGGCGCTGGACAATATCATGCGCCAGCGTACCACCATTGTTATTGCACACCGCTTGTCCACGGTGGAGAAAGCAGACCGCATCGCAGTCATGGATGCGGGTACTATTGTCGCGATCGGCAGCCATGATGAACTGCTGCGCCGCGGTGGTATTTACGCGCAGCTGTATCAGCAGGAGTTCAGTGATTGATGGCAGGCGCTGCACAGTGGCTGTCGCATGCCTGGTATACCGAAGCCTGGTGGCTGTGGCTGTTGCGTCCCGCCGAGGTCCTGTTTCGCACGCTTGCTGCCGCGCGACGCTGCTGCTATCGATTCGGCTTATGCCAGACATATAAACCCCCTGTGCCACTGGTGGTGGTGGGTAATATCACCGTGGGCGGCACAGGCAAAACTCCGGTAGTTATCGCCCTGGTAGAGGCCCTGGCTGCCCTTGGCCTGCGCGCGGGAGTGGTCAGCCGTGGTTATGGAGCGAACGCCAGGCATTTTCCCCACGTGCTGGATGAGCACAGTGTATTGGCAGATTGCGGTGATGAGCCCCTGTTGATTTATCGGCGTACCGGTTGTCCCTGCGTGGTGTCACCGGACAGGGTGCAGGCTGTGCGCACGCTGCTGAGCCTGTTCACGGTGGATATTGTGCTCAGTGATGATGGTCTGCAGCACTATGCCCTGGATCGCGATATGGAAATCGCACTGCTGGACGCCGATGTCAGGTTGGGCAACGGGTTCTGCCTGCCCGCAGGGCCCCTGCGTGAGCCACCCGGTCGCCTGGATACGGTTAACTATGTACTCTACCGCGGTGGTGATGACCCGGATTCGGGGGTACAGTATGACGTCGATGCGCTGGTTAACGTGCGCACTGGCGACCGCGTGACCCCATCGCCCGGTCGGTTGGGGGCCCAGGTCACCGCAGTCGCTGGCATTGGCCAGCCAGGACAGTTTTTTACTGCGCTGCAGACACTGGGTTTCACGCTGCGACAGCGCGTATTTCCCGATCATCATGTGTTCACGGCAGCCGATTTCCGCGGCTTGGAAGACCAGCCCATTATCATGACGGAAAAGGACGCGGTAAAATGCGGCGACATTGCCGGCAGTAACGCCTGGTACCTCAGCATAAGGGCGCGATTGCCACTATCAGTGGTCACTGCTGTGACACAACTGGCCAAACATTAAGCGCACCTGGGGAGCACCATGTCATTTACCGTTGTAATACCCGCCCGCTACGGCTCGACCCGCCTGCCCGGCAAACCGTTACTGGATATCGCCGGCAAGCCGATGGTCCAGCGGGTCTGGGAGCAGGCCAGCCGCAGTGCCGCTTCCAGCCTGGTTATCGCTACCGATGATACCCGCATACGCGAAGTCGCCGAGGGCTTTGGTGCACAGGTCTGCATGACATCTGCGCAGCACCCTTCCGGCACCGATCGCCTGCAGCAGGTTGCCCGTGAGATGGCCTGGGATGACGAGCAAATCGTGGTCAACGTGCAGGGCGATGAGCCGCTGATACCACCAGCGGTGATCGACCAGGTGGCCGCCAATCTCGCGACCAGGCCACAGGCGGGGATGGCGACCCTGTGCGAGCCGCTGGAGACATTGGAAGAGCTGTTGAATCCCAATGCGGTCAAGGTGGTAGCGGATCGGGAAGGGATGGCCCTGTATTTCAGCCGGGCACCGATCCCCTGGCCCCGGGATGCCTTCGCACAAACACGCGACGCGATGCCTTCGCAGGGACAGTGGCAGCGCCACATTGGCATCTATGCCTATCGCACGCGCTTTCTGCATCAGTATGTCACCTGGGAGCCCGCCCCACTGGAACTGCTCGAAAGCCTGGAGCAGTTGCGCGCCCTGTACAACGGCGAGCGTATTCATGTGGCTCCGGCGCTGCAGCCGGTGCCCGGTGGTGTCGATACGCAACAGGACCTGGACGCCGTGTGTGCCAGCCTGGGCGCGGCCGGTTAAAGGAACCTCCAGCGCGGTTATTGTCTTGTCCGAGGCCGGGCTGTGGCAAATTTCCCTGATTTTTTGTCACGAAATGAACCGTTTTTTAGCGGATCAGGTTATTATTGACGGCTAATTTATTCCCCCGCGCGATAGAGATAGTTCACATGGCAGCGTTTGGCACAGAGTTTACCGGGCAGATGGTCAGTAGCCACTACGAGAACGGGCAGTGGTCCGATCTGCAAGTGGTGCCTGTGGCTCCGTTTTCGCTGCATCCTGCGACACATGTGCTGCACTATGCCAGCGAGTGTTTCGAGGGTCTCAAGGCCTATCGCCAGCAAACTGGCGAGGTGCATCTGTTCCGACCGGACCGGCATATCGCGCGCATGACCAACAGTGCCGCACAGTTGCTGCTGGAAATTCCCGGGCAGGCGGAACTGGAGCGCTCCCTGCACATGGCCGTGGCTGCCGTGGTCGATGCTATTCCCGCTTACCCGGGCGCCCTTTACCTGCGTCCCACGCTGCTGGGTACAGAGCAGGATATCGGTGCGGCGGCGCGGCCTTCACAAAAGGTTCTTTATTATGTGCTGACCTCTCCGGTGGGAAATTACTTTGCCGGAGGCCTCAAACCGCTGCGGGTCAAAGTGGATGACCAGGCCATGCGCTGCACCCCGGGATTTGGCGAGGTCAAAACCGGCGGTAACTACGCCGCGGCCATGCGGCATGTGGTGCTGGCGCAGCGCGAACTGGGGGCGGACCAGGTACTGTTCGCGCCCGGTGGCAACGTTCAGGAAACCGGCGCGGCGAATTTCGTGTTGATCGAAGGCAATGAACTGTTGACCAAGCCGCTCGATGGCTCGATTCTGCCTGGTGTTACGCGAGATAGCATCCTGACACTGGCCAGAGATGCCGGTCTCAAGGTCACCGAACGGGATTTCAGTGTGGCGGAGCTGTTGGAACGCGCACCACATGGAGAAGCCGCCCTCACGGGCACCGCGGCCGTGCTTACCCCGGTGGGTGCTTTTCTGTATAACGGCAGGGAAATTACTGTTGGCGATGGCCAGATGGGGCCCTGGTCCGCCAGTTTGCGGGAGCAGTTGTGCGCCATTCAAAGCGGCGCAGCCGCAGACCCCCACGGTTGGCGCGCGCCACTGCAAGTGAGCTGACGCTGGCTGCCAATGCCTGTCAATTGCTCTGAATGGCCTGGCGCCTCGCCCGGCCTGAACATCTGCATGGGCTGCATTACATCTATATTGATCGTCGGGATTTAACAGCATATTGAGTGATAGACCTTTCATGGGAAAGCCATTGGTATCAGTGCTGTTTTGCTGTCTGGGCAATATCTGTCGCTCCCCCACCGCGCACGGTGTTTTCCAGGCCAAGGTGACACAGCAGGGCATGGCTTCGAGTATTTACACTGACTCCTGCGGCACCGGGGGTTGGCATGTAGGAGAGCCCCCTGATGCCCGCGCGACTACCGCAGCCCGCCAGCGGGGTTACGATTTAAGTTCACTGCGGGCCAGGCAGGTACAGGCCGATGATTTTCAGCGTTTCGATTACATCCTCGCGATGGATCACCAGAATTTGCAGGACCTCACAGCCATGTGCCCGGGGAACTATGCGGGGCGACTTGGCCTGTTTCTGCCCTTTGCCGAGAGTGCCCTGGAGGAAGAAGTCCCGGATCCGTATTACGGCGGTGCGCATGGGTTTTCCCATGTGCTGGACCTGGTAGAAGCCGCCAGCGACGGCTTATTGCGGGAGATCGCCCGTGCGCATCCTGTGCGGTGAAGCTTTACAGCCTTTTAACAGCCTGGGCCTACAGGCGAGTGCCGATGCCCTGGTCACCGTCGCTTCCACCGAGGAACTGCTGGCGGCCTGCCGCTGGGCACAACAGAGAGATTTGCCCGTGGTGCCGTTGGGGCAGGGTAGTAACGTGGTGCTGGCGGGTGACCTGCATGCGCTGGTCGTGCGTCAGCAAACTCCGGGTATAAAGCTGATCCAGCAGCGCGGTGATAGCGTTACACTGCGCGTAGGAGCGGGCGAAGATTGGCATTCACTGGTGCAGTGGAGCATGGACCAGGGGCTTTATGGCCTGGAAAACCTCGCTCTGATCCCCGGTACTGTCGGTGCTGCTCCGATCCAGAATATCGGCGCCTATGGCGTGGAGTTGGAATCTTTTGTGCACGCGGTTCACGCTATTGCGATAGCTACCGGCGAACAGGTTTCCCTCAGCGCCAGCGAATGCGAATTCGCCTACCGTGATAGCGTGTTTAAGGGACGGCTGCAGGATCAGCTGGTTATTACCGCCGTTG
>Ga0316187_10000707_pt1 | contig 27239 bp, 22 predicted proteins | sample CroRivburrow1_MG_FD_204927 | JGI IMG/M metagenome (GOLD analysis project Ga0316187, IMG submission 204927) | Coastal sediment microbial communities from Maine, United States - Cross River worm burrow 1 | ecosystem: Environmental > Aquatic > Marine > Coastal > Sediment | place: USA: Maine...
GACTACTGGAGCGATTCGATTCGCCGCAGCGTCTTGCTCGATGCCAAGGCCGACATGCTCATCTTCGGGATGGGCGAACGCCCCGTCTGGGAGCTCGCCGACCGTCTCGCCGCTGGGCAGACGCTCGAACAAGTGCGCGACATCCGCGGGACCGCCCACGTGCTCCGAAAGGGCCAGTGGGAGCACATGGAGCCCAGTCGCTTCATCCGCGATGGGAAGCCCGTGCTTTTGCCGAGCTGCGAAGAGATCAAGGAGAGCAAGGAGCGCTTCAGCGAGATGAGCGGTGCGTTCCAAAAGGAGACGAACCCGGGCAACGGCCGTCCGCTCATCCAGCCGCACGGTCACGAGGCCGTCTACCTCAATCCGCCTGCCGAGCCACTCAGCACCGAGCTGATGGACGAGCTCTACGACCTTCCGTTTACGCGCTACCCGCACCCTTCCTACGATGCTGGAATCCCGGCATACGAGACCGTCAAACACAGCATCGTCACCATGCGCGGCTGCTTCGGCGGCTGCAGCTTCTGCTCGATCACCGAGCACGAGGGCCGCGTGATTCAGTCGCGGAGCGCAGAGAGCGTCTTGCGCGAAGTCCGCGCACTTCGGCGAATGGACGATTTCTCCGGCGTGATCAGCGACGTCGGTGGCCCGACCGCGAACATGTACCAGATGGCGTGCAAGGACGAGCGAATCGAAAAAGCGTGCCGCCGACTGAGCTGCGTTCATCCGGGCGTGTGCGAGAACCTGGTCACCGATCACCAGCCCCTCGTCGAGCTTCTCAGCAAGGTTCGAAAAGAGAAGGGTGTGAAGAGGGCGTTCATCGCTTCGGGCGTCAGGTACGACCTCGCTGAACGGAGTCCCGAGTTCGTCGACGCGCTCGCCAAGCATCACACGGGCGGGCAGCTCTCCGTCGCGCCCGAACACGTCGACGAAGACGTGCTCGACAAGATGAAGAAACCGGGCGCCGAAAGCTACGAGCGATTTGCCGAGATGTTTTCCTGTGCCAGCGAGAAGAGCGGCAAGGACCAGCATCTGGTCCCGTACTACATCAGTGGTCACCCCGGCTCCACGACCGAGTCCATGATCGAGCTGGCGCTGTATCTAAAGAAGCGCAGCCTCCGGCCCAGGCAAGTGCAGGACTTCATCCCGACGCCCATGAGCATGGCCACGAGCATGTACGTGACCGGGCTCGACCCGTTCAGCCAAGAGCCCGTCTTCGTCGCGAAGAGCCTTCGCGAGAAGCGAATGCAAAAGGCCCTCCTGCAATACTGGGATGTCGACCAACACGACCTCGCCCGCGAAGCCTTGATCAAGGCCAAGCGCGGAGACCTCATCGGAAGCAGCGAGCGCTGCTTGGTGCCGCCAGCCTCCGGCAAGGGCGCGCTTTCGATTCATGAAAAGCGCCGTCGGCAGCAAAGCCGCCAAATGCCCGGCGGGCGAGTCGGGCGCCGCGCAGGACCGAGCGGCGGCCGCAGGCGAAAATAGAGCAGAAGCCTCGATCAGAGGCTGGAGATGGTGACGGGCGTGCCGTTGAAGGCAGCGTTCCCGGTCAGCACGTCCACCCTGAGCGGGTCGGTCACGTCGTTGATGCTCACGCCCGGTTGGCTTGCGGCCACGCTCATGTTCGTGTCGGAATGATTGTGCCCCCAGCCCTGCGGAATGCTGACGACTCCCGGCAAGAGGTCGTCGCTCACCTCGGCTTCGATGTGAAGTTCACCCGTCCGCGATCGGACCGACACGAGCTGTCCGTTTGCGATGCCGAGGGCCCTGGCGTCGGTGGAGCTCAGTTGCAGCGTGCAGGGGTTCTTGCCCTTCACGAGTCTCGGCGAGTTCTGCGTCCACGTATTGTGGCTACGCAAGAGCCGCCGCCCGATCATTTGAAACGGGAATTGCTCTTGAATCGATTGGGCTTCCGTGACCGCGGTCCGCAGCCGAGGGAGGTCGTCCAAGTACAATTGCGGCGCGAGCCGAACCATGCCGTCCGCGGTCTTCAAGCGCTCCTCGAGGCAGGGTTGCAGTGGACCGAGGTGAATCCCGTGAGGGTTCTCCCGCAGCATCTGTAGGCTCATCCCTTGCTCGCCGTACTGACCTTGGCGCAGGCCCATGTCGAGGAGGTCTTCGGGGGTGGTTCCATCATCCGGCGCGCCGGTCAGCGCCAAGGCCAAAGCCTTGAGGATCTCCCAATCGTGGCGCTGGTCGTCCGATTTCTCGAAGAGCGGCGGCGAGTACTTGGCGTTGTTGCTGACCGCAAACGCATTGAAGAACACGTCGTAGTGGGCGACCTCGAGGCCAGTCGTCGCCGGCAAGATGATGTCCGCGTACTTGGTCGTCTCGTTGAGATAGATGTCCACCGACACCATGAAGTCGAGCTGCCCGAGCGCTTCGGCGAGGCGATTGCCGTCGGGACTCGATAGCACCGGATTACCGGCAATCGTCACCAAGGCTTTGATCTGCCCGTCGCCCGGCGTGGTGATCTCCTCGGTCATCGTAGACACGGGAAATTCGCTATTGTAGTAGGGCAAGCCCCGAACGCGCGATTGAAAGCGCCCATACGAGCTGCGCTTGCCCTTCGGCTTGTTCCGCAAGAGGTCGAAGGCGGGCTCCGGAAACATCGCGCCACCCGCCCGGTCGAAGTTGCCTGTGACGATGTTGAGCACGTTGGTCAGCCACTGACACAATCCGCCAAACGATTGCGTCGACGCGCCCATTCGGCTGTAGCAGACCGCCGAGTCGGCGGAGGCCATCTCGATTGCCAGTCTGCGGATGTCGTGCGCGGCGATGCCGACTGATTCAGCGACCACTTCCGGGGCGAACTCACTCAGCGCGAGTTCGAGATGATCGAGACCCTCGATGATCGGCGCCAAGTGCCTGAGATCGACAAGCCCCTCTTCGAACACGGTGCGGATCATCGCGAGGAGCAGAAGGGCATCTCGCTCGGGACGGATGAAGAAGTGTTCGCTCGCCACGCGCGCCGTTTCGGTGCGCCGTGGATCGACGACCACCACCTTGCCGCCTCGCTCACGGATTGCCTTGATTCGCTTTCCGACTCCGGCAGCGGTCATCATGCTTCCGTTCGACACCAGCGGGTTCGCGCCGATGACCAGCAGAAAGTCGGTGCGGTCGATGTCGGGAACCGGAATCAACATGCCCGCGCCCAACATGAAATTTGATGCGACGTGGTGCGGAAGCTGGTCGGCCGACGCGGAACTGAAGCGGCTCTGACTTCCCAGTGCTTTGAAGAAGAGGGGCAACAAGATCGCGTTGCCGAAGTTGTGCGCGTTCGGGTTTCCGAGATAGACGGCGGCCGAGTTCGCCCCGTGTTCCGATTGGACAGCTCGCAGTCGGCTCGCCACTTCCGCGAACGCCTCCTCCCAGGAGATGTCCTGCCACCCCTCAGGTGTCTTCTTGAGCGGGGTCTTCAGCCTGTCTTTGTCGCTGTAGTAGTCCTGGAGCGCGACCGCCTTGGGGCACAGGTGGCCTTTGCTGAACGGATCGTCCTCGTCGCCCCGGATTGATAAGACCTGGCCGTCGCGATGCTCGATCGTCAGACCGCACATGGCTTCGCAGATGTTGCAGGTTCGGTAGTGGGTCTCGGTGCTGCCGCTCATCGCCTGAATGACCAGCGATACCAGCAACGACGGCGGGCGGTCAATCGAGGGATGCGTTTGTAACGAGCTCTGCCCCCGCTTGACGGCGCGGAGCAAGGCGCGGTACTCGACGATCAGAGTTCAGAAACCAGGCCGAGCACATGACGCAGATCGACTACCCCAAGAAGACGCGCGAGCTTCACAGTCATCACTTGGACTCGACCATCTGGAACGACTTTCCGTTTCGGGACGACGACATCATCATCGGGACGTACGCCAAGGCGGGCACGACCTGGATGCAGCAGATCATGTCGCAGCTCATCTTCGATGCGGAAGAAGGGCTCGAGGTTGCGCAGATGTCGCCTTGGCTGGATCTTCGGGTGCCACCTGCTGAAGTGAAGCTGCCCGCCCTCGAAGCCCAGCAGCATCGGCGTTTCATGAAGACGCACCTTCCTGTCGATGCCTTGGTGTTCTCTCCGAAGGCGAAGTATGTCTACATCGCGCGCGACGGGCGAGATGTCGTCTGGAGCATGTACAACCATCACTCGAGCGCGAACGCGGCTTGGTATGCGGCGCTCAACGACACACCGGGTCGCGTCGGTCCTCCCATCGAGCCCCCGCCGGAATCGATCCGGCAGTACTTTCGCGACTGGCTCGAGCGTGATGGTTTCCCGTTTTGGTCATTCTGGGAAAACCTGCGCTCCTGGTGGGCGATCCGGAACTTACCCAATGTGCATTTCGTTCACTTCGATGAGTTGAAGCGCGACCTGGCTGGGCAGATTCGCGCGCTCGCAGAGTTCCTCGAGATCGAGGTCGACGAGTCCAAGTGGGACGCCATCGTCGAGCACTGTGGGTTCGACTACATGAAGACGCACGCTGCCAAGAGCGTCCCCCTTGGAGGTGCGTTCTGGGATGCCGGCGCGAAGACGTTCATTTATCGCGGTACCAATGGCCGCTGGCGCGACACACTGACCGCGGCGGACTGCGCCGAGTATGAGTCACGCGCCGTGGAAGAGCTCGGAGACGATTGCGCGCGCTGGCTTGCCACCGGGGACGCTTCCGCGCTCGTCTGAGCTCGTAAGCAGGCTCATTGCGGCTCGCGCAAAGACTGCGCGGCCGCCCGGCTGCAAGTTCGTGCCTGCGACTTGCGCTTGCCCTGCGCTCCCAGCACGCTCGTAGGCAGTGGAAGACCAAGCGCAAGCAAGCTCAGTGTCACCGCCGACGACTCGAGGCGCCGAGCGCAAGGAGTTCTTCTTGGACCTGAAAGGCCGCGGCCGTATCCGTGTCGTCGAGTACGAGGGGCCCGAGGGAGCCCCCACGCTGATCTTGCTCCACGGGCTTGGCGCGACGGGTCCACTCAACTGGCTCCGTGCGTTTCCCGATCTCGCGGAGCGCTACCATGTCGTGGCCGTCGATCACCGCGGCCATGGCAAGGGGATCCCCACGCGTCGCTTTCGCTTGAAGGATTGCGCCGACGATGTTGCCGCCGTGGCGGACGTGCTCGGCATTCGCAAGTTCATCGCCGTTGGGTATTCGATGGGCGGGCCCATCGCGAAACTCTGTTGGAGCCGACACCCCGCGCGCGTACGCGGACTGGTTCTCTGTGCGACGGCTAGGCAGTTCTCGCCAGAGCGGTACGCCGTCCTCACGCGAGCGGTTTTGCCCGGCGCGGTCGTCGGTGCCCGCTTGGCGCCCAAGCTCGTACTCGGCCAGATTATCGAAAATATGGTTCGAGACATTCCCGCGCCCGAGGCTAGGGACTACGTGCGCAGCGAGATGTCAGACTCTGACCCCGCCGCGCTCGCGCAAGCCACGCGCGCCATCATTCGCTTCTCTTCGCGCAACTGGGCCTCGAACATCGCGGTGCCGACTGCGGTCGTCGTGACCACACGCGACAAGATTGTCCCCACCCGCCGTCAGTACGCTTTGGCTGCCGCGATCCCCGGCGCCAAGCAGTTCGAGGTTGAAGGCGACCACTTTGCTTGCGCCGACGTCCAAACCGACTTCGTGCCAAAGCTGGTCGCTGCGTGCGAATACGTCGACGCCGCCGCGGTGTAGGTCGTGCAACCACATCCCGTGCCGAGCGTCCTCGGGCTCTGCTATTCTGATCAGTCATGGCGAAACGGCGCGCGAAGGCTGCCCCGAAGCAAGCGAAGAGCGGGGCCCCGAACGGCGACGATGCGAGCCACGATGCCGGGGAGTGCATCTGCTGGGACGCCGGGGACCAAAGTCTGCGAAGGCGCCCGGCGTTTACGGAAATCCAAGCGAATCAAGGGCCGGTAGCCCCGTTTCGGGCCAGTTGGGCCCGATTCGTTCTTTCCGGAGACATCCGCCACGATTTGAGCTACGAAGTCAGCCCCGGGGTGATTTACCAGCGCGCCGCCATATCGGTTGCGGGCTACCGGGGCTACCGACAATCTCGAGCAGGAACGAATACAACATGGCTGAAGGTACTATCAAGCGACTCACGGACCGAGGCTTCGGCTTCATCGAAACCTCACCCGGCAACGACATCTTCTTCCACATGTCCAATGTGGAAGGTGTGCGCTTCGAAGAGTTGCGCGAAGGACAGCGGGTCTCATTTGACGAAGGCCAAGGTCCCAAGGGACCCCGCGCTGAAAACGTCCGCCCACTCTAGGGCGTTCGACGTCAAGCGCAGCGCCGACACTATGTAGGCGCTGCGCTTTCTACAAAGACTGGGAACGCGCCGACGCTGGCTGAAGCGAGACAGACCCATTTGGTCTTTCCCGCTTACCTAGCGCGGCGCGGACCAGTGTCGTCGAATGGACGACGATTCCAGTTTCGCGGCGATTCGCACTAGCGCCTCGATCGGCAGCAACTTGAATCTGCGTCGTTCGAAATCGCGCCAGAGCCTGGTCAGGATCGTGTTGCCAGCGTCCTCCTCGAGGTGCCAGTCCTCCAACATGGAGAACATGGCCGCCCGCTTGATTCGTTCCGCGGTGTACGGCGGCGCGCACGAGGTCGCGTTGTGTACGTTCAGCAGAATGTAGTCCGGGTCGTTCTGAAGGACTTCGAACAGAGACACCCCGAGACGGCCCTTACAGTAGAAGGACCGACCGGGCTCGATGTCTCCCGACCCATTGCCCATCGGGTAGTACTGAAGAATCCGTTCGGCGGAGAGGATGCACCTCCGCACCTCTTCGCGGCTTGCTCGAATCGGAATGACTTCCTTGATGGTGCGCTTCGTCATCTAGGTCGCTTCGCGCTTGCACCCGCGCCGTGTTCAGCCGAGTCCCTGATTCGGATTGATCAGATACTTCTCGCCCGTGGCCTGCTTTCCGTACACGGAGATAGCCTCGAGGGTCAGCGCCTCGGCCAGAGAGACTTCGCGCGTGTAGCTGCTCGCAAAGGTCGTCTTGATCTCGGAGGCGACGCGCTCGCGTAGCTTCTGGGATGCCTCCGGTCCGATCTTCTGAAGGAACGGAAACAACAGCCAGCCACCGACACCCCAGGCCATCCCGAAGCTTCGATTGAGGACGATGGGGCTGCGATCCAGTCCGCCGTAGATGTAGACCTGCTTGTGGATGGTCGTGCCGTACGGGCTGTACGGGGCACCGTTTGCGCTGGCGGCCGCTTCCATGCAGGTCAGGATCTGCCCCGCCAGCTTGCCGCCACCGATGGCGTCGAATCCCAAAGTCGCACCGGTCGCGATCAAGGCCTCGGTCAAGTCCTTCATGAACGTTGGTTCGCTGGAGTTGCACACGTGGACCGCGCCGATGGCACGCAGTCGCTCGACCTGTTCCGCTTTCCGCACGATGTTCACCAGTTGAACACCGTCCTTCGAGCAAACCTTCTGCAGCATCTGACCAAGGTTCGAGGCGGCGGCAGTGTGCACCAAGGCTGTGTGTCCCTCGCGACGCATGGTTTCGACCATGCCGAGAGACGTGAGCGGATTGACGAAGCTCGATGCTCCCTCCGCGGGTGTCGTGCCGTCCGGCAGCAGCAGCACCTGCTTCGCCGACACGCAGCGATACTGCGAGTACATGCCACCACCGATCATCCCGACCGTCTTGCCGATGAGCTTCTGGGCCGATTCATCAGCACCTGCGGCGACGACGATGCCCGCGCCTTCGTTCCCAACTGGCAACGACTTATCTACCCGCCCAGCCATGGCGCGCATCAAGTTGTCAGGAACGTTCGCGGTCACGACCGGACGATCGGCGCTGCCCCCAGCCCGCAGGGTCGTGGGGTCCGCGGCACCGAATAGGAGCCCGAGGTCCGAAGGGTTGATCGGGGATGCCTCGACGCGAACCAGTACTTCGTCGCCCTTGGGTTCCGCAATCGGAGTCGACGCGAGCGAAAGCTCGAGCGTGCCGTCCTGTTTGATCATCGAACGCAGCTGCAATGCGTCGCCGGAAGGTCGCTCAGTCATGTCGGACTCCTCAGATTGAATTCATCGCTCGCAGCGCGTCGTCGCTCGCCACCTAGCCGTCCGGCTCTCTTACCCCATCGCGCCCGCTCTGACACCTGGTCACGCGTCAGCCGGTACCCTTCGCCTCGAGCTCCATCCAGCGTCCCATCTTCGTCTCTAGGGCTTCCTGGAGCTCGCGCTGTTGCGCTAGGATGGCGGGCACTTCGTCTGCCCGTTCCGCGTAGAGAATCGGTTCGTTCAGCTTCGCATCGACTTCCGCGACCTCGGTTTCCAGGCGCTCGATCTCGCGCTCGATCCGCTCGAGCTCTTGCTTTTCCTTGTAGGAGAGCTTCGACCCTTTCGGTGACGTGTCGGTCTTCGACTTCTTCGCAGCCCGCTTTGCGGCCGGCTGTCGGGCAGCGCGCTGATCCCGGTAGTCGCTGTAGTTGCCGGCGTAGACGAGCACTTCGCCTCCGCCCTCGAAGGCGAGAATCTTCGTCGCGACACGATCGAGGAAGTAGCGATCATGGCTCACGATGAGTGCGGTCGATTGGGACTCGACGAGCATCTCTTCGAGCGCTGAGAGCGTCGCGACGTCGAGGTCGTTGGTCGGTTCATCGAGGACCAGCACGTTCGCCGGGGCCAAGAGCAACTTTGCCAGAGCGACCCGTGCACGCTCTCCACCCGAAAGCGAGGAGACCCGATCCCGGGTGCGATGCGGCTGAAACAGGAAGCGCTTCAAGTAGCTGCGAATGTCCATCGAGCGGCCTTGGAAGGTCACCTGCGGGCGGTCTCGGGCCACGTTCTGTTGAACCGACTCGTCCTCGATCAAGCCGCTTCGCCCCTGATCGAAGTATGCGAACTTCGTATTCGCGCCGACGACGACCTGCCCCTTCGTTGGCTCGAGCTCACCGAGGAGGGCTCGGAGGAGTGTAGTCTTGCCCGCGCCGTTCGGACCTACGATGCCGAGGCGATCACCCCGCGACAGGATCAGGTCGAGCGAGTCGACGAGTTCGAGGGTGCCGAGGCGAATCCCGAGACCCCGCGCCTCGAGGACCGTGTTCCCGAGTCGCTGCGTCTGCACCGCGAATTTCGCCACTTGCTCTGTTTTGGGTGCCGCCGCATCCCGGAGCGCTTCGGCTCGATCGACCCGTGACTTGGACTTCGTCGTGCGCGCCTTGGGTGACCGCCGAAGCCACTCCAGCTCGGTTCGCAGCATGTTCTGACGGTTGGCCTCGGCGCGATCGACCTGCGCCATCCGCTCGGCCTTCGCCCCGAGGTACGCGTGCCAGCCGCCCTCGTAGCTGTAGACCTTGCCCTGATCGATCTCGAGCGTCCGAGTCACGACGCGATCGAGCACGTAGCGATCGTGGGTGATCAAGATCAGCGCGCCGCGATATTGCTCCCGCAGATGAGTTTCGAGCCATTCGATCGTGTCCGCATCGAGGTGGTTGGTCGGCTCATCGAGAATCGCGAGGTCAGGCTCTTCGACCAGCAGCCTCGCAAGCGCGACCCGCCGCCGTTCTCCGCCGCTCATCTCGTCGACGTTCCGGTCGAGTTCGCGAAGCCCGAGCTGCTGCAAGAGCACGTCCGCCCGATTGCTGTTCTCCCAGCCGCCAAGCCGCTCGACCTCCTGCGCCGCCTCCATTTGAGGCTCGAGATGGGCCTCCCATCCGGGCTCCTGCGCCGCGATCAAATGGCTGAGCTCTTCGTGGCGCTCGTACGCGCTGGCCCAGGCGCCAAGCCCTTCGAGCACCACGTCCCGCGCTCGACGACCCGCGGGTAGCTCCGGCTCCTGCGACAGATAGCGAATGCTCGCCTCCCGCCGCCGCGCGACCCGCCCCTCATCGGGCTGCTCTTCCCCCGCAAGAATCCGTGCGAGCGTGGACTTCCCCGAGCCATTGTTTCCAACGAGGCCGAGTCGCTCGCCCGGGTGTACGGAGAGATCAACCCCGTCGAGGAGCCGCGCCTCGCCATACGCCTTGTGTAATCCCTCTGCGACCAAGATGGGCACGGGCCTCCGTGTGCTCGATCTCCCGCCCGTCGACAAGCCGCGACCGGCACGGGGGGCGCGGAGGAAGTGACTTTGAACGAGGCCGAGGTGGCGCCCCATGTACACGGGGTCAGCCCGCCCGTGAGTCAGGCCGTCTGCGGCCCCGTCACTTGATAGTTGACCCCGGGTCAACTAAGCTGACCTTCGGTCGATAACCGCAGCGAGGCACTCACTTGGCCCAGGGCGAAACCAGGCGCGCGTTTTCGGACGAGCAGAAGCAGGGGCGGCGCGACGCGATCATCGCTGCCGCCCAATCGCTTTATTCCGATCGTCGCTACGACGAAGTGACGATGGCGGCCATCGCCCGAGCGGCCGGGGTCGGGAAGGGCACGGTGTTCTTCTACTTCGGCACGAAGGAATCCTTGTTCCTCGCCGTCGCGCGCCTCGAGATCGAAGCGTTCTTTGGGGGCGTCGAACGTCGCCTCGCCGAGCGTCAGGAGCCAAGCGGACGCGAGGCGGTGGTTGCGGACTTGGGCGCCACTATCGATGCGCACCCCGCGATGGTGCGCCTACTCGGATTGGTTCATGTCGTGCTCGAGCACAACGTCACCTTTGAAGTCGCCCTCGAATTTCGACGCGGCCTGATTCCACTGCTTGCTCGCGTAGGCAAGCAGTGGGAGCGGCATCTGCGGTTTCTTCTTTCGGGGGAGGGGGCCCGCTTGATCCTTCGGGTCCATGCGATGGCGCTCGGCTTCGCGCAGCTCGCCGATCCATCGTCGACCCTTCGTGAAGTTCAGGAGCAACCTGGGATGGAACTCTACGACGTTGATTTTCGCGCCGCCCTATTGGACAGCGTTGAGCTCCTCCTTCGAGGAGCACAGGAAAGAGCATTGGCATGACCAGCATCAAGCGCACGTACTGCCGAATCTGCGAGGCACACTGCGGTCTCACCGTCGAGGTCGATGAGGCGACCCAGCGTGTGGGGGCGGTTCGTCCCGACCGCGAAAACATCGTGTCGAAGGGCTATTGCTGCGTCAAAGGGCTGGGCGCCGGTGCGATGCATGACGATGAAGAGCGCCTCAACTACCCCATGAAGCGCGTCGGTTCGACGTACGAGCGCATCAGCTGGGACCAAGCGATCGATGAAATCGGCGCCAAGGTGCGGGAGCTTCGCAAGGAGTGGGGACCTCGGTCGGTCGGGCTCTACACTGGCAACCCCACCTATTTCAGCTTCCAGAACATCTTGATGTCGGCAGCGTTCATCGAAGCGCTGCACTCGCCCAACCTCTTCGCGTCTCACTCCGTCGACAACAACAATAAGCTGCACGTGTCCACCGTCATGTACGGCCGTTCGATGGTGCATCCGATTCCGGACCTAGAGCACATCAACTTCTTCATGTGCATGGGCAGTAATCCGGTGGTGAGCCAGATGTCGATCATCCAGCTTCCGAACGCGCTCGAGACTCTCCAGAGCATCGAGGCCCGCGGCGGACGAGTCGTCATCGTCGATCCGCGTCGCACCGAGACGGCGCAGAAGGTCGGGGAGCACGTCTCGATTCAGCCCCAAACCGACGCCTACCTGTTGATGGCGATGCTGCACGTCATCGCCCATGAAGATCGCATCGACCTCGAGCCGGCCAAGGCGCTTGCGCACGGGGTCGATGAGTTCGTCGCGATAGCAGCAGCCTGGACCCCCGAGCGTGCTGCGGCAGTGACCGGGATCGACGCCTCGACGATCCGCGAACTGGCGCGCGCCTACCGAAACGCCGATGGGGCGGCCCTCTACATGTCGACCGGCGTCAACATGGGCCCGTTCGGATCGATCGCATACTGGCTCGTCCAAGGTCTCAACCTCATCACGGGCAACATCGATCGTCGGGGCGGCTTGCTCGTGCCCCGTGGTCCGTTCGACAGCCTCAAGCTTGCGAGTTGGATCGGCCTTGGTGGCTTCAATGAGCACCGCACGCTCCGGGGCGATTGGCATCAGGTGGCGGGCTGTTTCCCTGCGTCCGCTTTGGCCGACGAAATCGACAACGACGACCCGCGGCGCATTCGGGCGCTCTTCGTGTCGGCCGGCAACCCGGTTCATTCGATGCCCAAGGGCGCCGCCCTGGCTCGGGCGTTCGACAAGCTCTCCTTGCTGGTGTCGATCGACATCTATCGGAACGAGACCTCGGCCTATGCCGACTACTTGTTACCCGCGACCGACATGCTCGAGCGCTCCGACTACCCCGCTTCGCACTCGATGTTGCAGGTCACACCGCACGCTCAGTACACGCCGGCGATGGTGCGCCCCAAGTACGAGCGGCGCGAAGAGTGGCGCATCTTCTCTGACCTTGCGCTGGCCTGCGGCGCCAAGCCCTGGGGCAAGGTGGGCAATATCTTGCCTCGCATCAATCGCCTACTCTCGCGCTTGCCGGGCAATGCCGAGGTCACACCCGACCACGTCCTGGCTCTCCTGATGCGTTGGGGCGGGGAGGTGACACTCAAGCAGCTCAAGCAGGAGCCGGGCGGCGTACCGCTGCCTCCCAACGAGCCAGGTTCTTTCTTCGGCGAGCGTGTCCCCTCGGACGACGGAAAGGTTCAGCTCTACCCCGAAGACGTCGCCGCCGACCTGCCGCGACTCCAAGCGGAAGAGAGCCGCCTCGGTCCGCGCCCCGGCCAGTTCGTCTTGATCGGCCAGCGTGACCGCCGCTCACACAACAGTTGGATGCACAACAGCCCGCACATTCGCCAACCGGCCGGCAATCGCGCACTCATTCACCCTAGTGACGCAGCCGCGCTCTCGATCGCCGATGGCGACGAGATCGAGGTCGGCAGCGATCAGGGTGCCGTGCGCCTAGTGGCTCGTCTCAGCGACGAAATGCGCCTCGGCGTCATCGCGGTGCCGCACGGCTGGGGCCACAAGGGCGCCCCGGTGAAGCGAGCCGCAGCTCTACCCGGAGCCAATATCAACGAGGTCATCCCAGGCGGGCCTGCCCATCTCGAACCGGTGAGCGGGATGGCCATCATGATGGGCCACCAGGTCCAGGTTCGACGCGTCGAAGCCCGCACGAGCACGACCCCGCAGGGCATCTCCGCTTCGTAGGGACCGTTAGTAGCCCGTGCTTGGAAGGCGTTGTAGGGTCGCGGCCTTCAGGGGGTTCAGGGGCGATGCGTCACAAAGTCAGCATATTGATCTGCGCGTTCTCCGTAGCGCTCGTGTCCTTGGGTGCTTACGACGCTGCCGCGCAGGGCTACACGTATCCGACCCCCCCGCCACAAGACCAGCCCTACGGGGCGCCACCGCCAGCGCCGGAACCTCCCGAGAAGGTGAGCGCGCACCGGGGCTTTCAGGGCGGCTTCAACATCGGGGTGCCGATCTGGCTCGATGTCGATAAGGATGTGGTTCGGCCGGGCGCGGACCTTCATTTCTTCGGGGGCTACGACATGGGCTACGCCATGTTCGGGGTCAACCTCGGTGTCATGTGGACGCCGATTGACGGCAACCAGATCCCCGGTCTGTCCCCCGGCGAGAGCCCTGGACGCAATCCGCTCACACGCTTGTACGTGGCGCCGGAGGTGAGGGTTCAGGTGCCAAACAAGAGCCCGATCCTTCCGTACGCGGCAATGACCTTCGACATCAACTGGTGGCACTTCCGTGAGACTGGGATCGGTTGCAACTTCTGGTACTGCACGCAGGTCAATATCTTCCGATTCACCCCGGGCTTCACCGCCAAGTTGGGGATCGCGTTTCGCGTCAAGCAAGGCGCCCACATCGATCTTGGGGTCAAGTACTCCCTATCTGGACCGGGCGATTTCTTCCTGCGGCGCGAGCAATGGTTCACGCCCTACCTCGGCTTCTTCTTTCGCTGATCACGTGGAGACTCGATGAATACAGCCATGAAAATTTTTCTGCTGGTCGCGATGTGCGGACTCGCCGGGTTGACGGCCTGCAAAAAAGGCAAAGACGCGGAGACCGCTGTGGACACGCGGCCGACCCGGCCGCCTTCTCCGTCGGGGACCATGAGCCTCCACGGTACGTACTGGCAGATTGACTCGCTTGGCCGCTTTCGCGACTGCACCAGCGGTGAGCAGTGGATGGTGGCGCAGGAAGGCGACAACAAGGCGCTCGAGCAAGCGTACGCACAATCCGTGGTTACGCCGGGGTCGCCCCTCGTCGTCACTGTGGAAGGCGGAATCGACTACAGGCCTCGCCCCGACGGATCCGGCCGCGAGATCATGCTGATCGTCGCGCGTTTCGTGCAGCTGGGACCGGGCGAAACCTGCCCTTAGCGCCAAGCCGCTGGGTTCATCGCAAGTTGCATCAGGGTCACGGAGTGCGAGACCGGGAGCACAGCTCTCGCAGATTCCGAATCAGCAGATTCTGCCGGATGAGCGTCGGCAGTGAGCCGAAGAAGTCTTTCGCGGAGCCTTTGCCCGCGTGTTGAAAGACCTGCCTGCCGACGGCTGGGCTGGCAGGCTTGAAGTAGGAACGAACGCTGGCCGCTGACTCTCCGTGCTGCAGCTTGGTCAGCGCCTTCTTGGTTGCGGACACATCGTTCCAATCGCTGCGAAACGCGATCAGTCCCTCGCGATCGATGATGAACACCGAGTTGGGCATCGCGCCGTAGAGCTGGTGCGCAGTTCCGTCGAGGTCGTCCACCAGTATCTCTCGGTTCTCGTGGAAGGTTCGCTTCAGGTCGGCCGCGCTCGCGACCTTGTCGGCGTCGCTCTCGTGTTGGCACACATTCGAGCCGGGATGCGCCTCTCGGACGTAGAGCACGAGAAACTGACAATCAGGAAACTCCGAGGCAACGCGGTGCATCCCCTTCACGCGGGTTTGATAGATGGGGCAGGTGATGCTCCCCATCTCCAGCACGGTGATCGCCGCGCTATAGTCTGACAGCCGCACTTCCCCGCCGTCCAAGCGCCTGGCTGCGAAGTCCGGCGCGACACTGCCGATTTGGGGTCCTTTGAAATCCAGGAGCTCGTAGTGCTTCGCGTCGAAGGCGTCGTAGTTGTATTCGTCGCTCATCTCAGCGCACCTCCGCCCCAAGGGGCTCCGGCAAGTCGAAGCAGCTGTTCATCGTCATCGCGATCTCCTTGTACTTGCCGGTGTTGGGATCCACCGTGAACGGTTAGCGTGAATGCAGTGCCCGGTCTATCGTCTGACGATGCCTAGCGTCAGAGTCGAGGAAACAGTGGAAGTCGCCCGGGACGCTCTCTTCGCCGTGTTCGCCGACCATGAAGGCTACGGGCGCTTTCGCGGTGTGAAGAAGTGCGAGTTGACTCGTACTGGCCGCAGCGAGCGAAACGGACTCGGTGCGATCCGTCGTGTGCATCTAGCTGGCCCCGTAGTGCTCGACGAAGAGATCGTCGCCTTCGACGCGCCGAACAGCTACGAGTATCGCATAATTCGAGCCAGGCCCATCTCTGTAAAGCACACGCTCGGGCGAGTGGAGCTCGAGGCGCTCGACGCCAATCGCACGAGGGTCCTTTGGACCTCGACCTTCGAGATTCCCATTCCCATCATAGGAAAAGCGATGAGCGAGCGCGTTGCTGTGCAGTTCACCCGGGCGTTCAAGGCGACGATTCACGCGGCCGCGGCGCTGGCCACCAAGCAAGCAGCCTAGCAATTGAGCCCCGCCGAGCGGACAAGGCCCTTGGATCGCCTATGCTCCGGCCATGACGACCAAATGGGTGTACACGCTCGACGAGATCGAGCAGGCGGAAGCAGCTGTCGAGGGCGATTGGGACCGTGTTCGGGGGCTACTGGGTGGCAAAGGCGCGAATCTCGGTGAGATGAATCGGCTTGGGGTTCCGGTTCCCCCTGGCTTCACGATTACGACAGAGGCGTGCAATGCCTATCTCGCACGGGGCGGCGAGTTTCCGCCGGAGCTCTGGGAGCAGGCGCTGGCGGCGCTTCGCACCATGGAGGAGAAGACCGGAAAGCGATTCGGCGACCCCACGAATCCATTGCTCGTCTCGTGCCGTTCCGGAGCGAAGTTCTCGATGCCAGGGATGATGGACACGGTGCTCGATATCGGGCTGAACGACGAAGTCACGGAGGGCATGATCAAGCTCACCGGCAACGAGTCCTTCGCCTTCGATTCGTACCGCCGGCTGATTCAGATGTTCGCTACCGTTGTTCTCGGCGTTCGCGACGAGCCATTCGAAGATGTCCTCGCGCACTACCGCGAGGCGCGGGGGGTAAGCAGCGATGCGGACCTCACGGCCGAAGACTTTCGAGGGATCGTCAGCGACTTCAAGGAGCTCGTTCGACGCCACGCCCGAATCGAGTTTCCGTCCGATGCACAGGAACAGCTTCGGATGGCGACGCAGGCCGTGTTCGACAGCTGGAACGGGAAGCGTGCCCGCGACTATCGGCAAGCCGCCAACATCGCGCACGATCTCGGCACCGGCGTCAACGTCATCACCATGGTCTACGGCAACCTCGGCGAGGGGTCTGCCACGGGTGTGGCCATGTCGCGTAACGCGACGACCGGCGAGAACGCACTCGAAGGGGACTACCTCACCAATGCCCAAGGGGAAGACGTGGTCGCGGGGACGCGGCCGACCAAGCCGCTCCAAGAGCTCAAGATCGAGATGCCCGTGATCTACGAGCAATTCGAGAGCATCGCCCGACGGCTCGAGCGCCACTACCGGGACATGCAGGACATGGAGTTCACCGTAGAGCGGGGCAAGCTCTGGATTCTTCAGACCCGCAACGGCAAACGGACGGCGCAAGCAGCCGTTCGCATTGCTGTCGACCTCGCCGGTGAGGGTCTCATCACTCGAGAAGAGGCGGTGCTGCGGGTTGCGCCCGAACAGATCGAGTTCTTCCTGCACCCTCAGTTCTCGACGGAGGAGAAAGCCGGCCACGACGTCATTGCTACCGGTTTGAACGTATCGCCCGGGGCAGCGACCGGGGTTGTCGCGTTCGATCCTGATCTCGCGGAGCGATGGGTGAACGATGACAAGCGGGAGGTGCTGCTCGTGCGCCCGGAAACGAAGCCGGATGACGTCCACGGAATGCTCGTCGCGGAGGGCATTTTGACTTCGAGTGGCGGCCGCACGAGCCATGCTGCGCTCGTCGCGCGACAGTTCGGAAAACCCGCGGTGGTCGGGGCCGCCGAGTTGAGCATCGATCTCCGAAAGCGAGTCATGCACGCGGGCGACGTCGAGATCCACGAAGGGGAGTGGGTCTCGATTGACGGCACGACGGGCGAAGTTTTCAAGGGAAGGCTCGACACGGTTGTGCCCGACATTCAGGACGTTTGGCTATCGAAGCTCATGACCTGGGCCGACGAGTTTCGACGCCTGGGCGTGCGTGCCAACGCGGACTACCCGGAGGACGCACGAAGGGCGCGAAGCTACGGGGCCGAGGGCATCGGTCTATGTCGTACCGAGCACATGTTCTTCCAGCCCGAACGTCTTCCGACCGTACAGCGAATGATCACGACGCAGACCCCGGCTGAGCGGCGCGAGGCGGTTGACGCCTTGCTTCCGTTCCAACGCGAGGATTTCGCAGGCTTGTTCCGTGCGATGGATGGGCTTCCCGTCATCATCCGACTCATCGACCCACCGCTTCACGAATTCTTGCCTAGCTACGACGAGCTGACGCGTGAGCTCGCGGACCTTCAGATACGTGTCACCAACGCTCGGACGCTCGATGAGGTCGAAGACATCACGGCCAGGCTCACGGAGACGCGATCCATGCTCGACAAGGTCGCGTCGCTCAAAGAGACGAATCCAATGCTGGGCCTTCGCGGTGTTCGGCTCGGCATTCTCATTCCTGAGCTCACGCGAATGCAGGTGCGCGCGATTTTCGAGGCGGCGTGTGAGGTGACTGCGGAGGGGATCAAGCCGATTCCCGAGGTGATGATCCCACTCACCAGTCATGTGAACGAAATCCGACGGCAGCGCGAGGTGCTCGAGGCGGAGGCACGAGCCGTCATGGAGGAGCAAGGTGTCGAGGTGCACTATCAGTTCGGCACGATGATCGAAGTGCCGCGCGCCGCGCTGACGGCCGACGAAATCGCCGAGTATGCGGAGTTCTTGTCGTTCGGAACCAACGACCTCACGCAGACGACGTTCGCGATGAGCCGTGACGACGCCGAGTCGGGCTTCCTCATGCGTTATCTCAGTGAAGGCATTTTGCCGGCCAATCCCTTCGGAACACTCGACGAGGTGGGAGTCGGCAAGCTCATGAGTATCGCGGTCACGGGGGCCCGAAAGACGCGGCCGGATATCAAGACCGGCGTCTGCGGAGAGCACGGTGGGGATCCGGCGTCGATCGAAATCTGCGATCGCCTCGGCCTCGACTACGTGAGCTGCTCGCCGTACCGAGTTCCGGTCGCTCGACTGTCGGCGGCGCAATCGGCGTTGCGTTCCCGGAGCTAGTTGTAGAATACCAATCAGGCGAAGTGCCCCCCGCGCGCGCTTGGCGTTGCGGAGCTACGGCTCCTTCGTGTCGCAGACGCGGACGATGAAGTTGTCGACGGCGCTATCCTCGCGCGTGCCGTTGACGCAGGTGATGAAGCCGAAACTCAGCTCTTCACCGTCCCGGGCAGGCGCTTGCGGGCTGTCATAGCTCGGCCATAGCCGCAGTTGAGTCTCGTCTATCTGCTTGTCGACCCAGCCGTCCGCGAATTTGACCATGATGCTCTCCGGTCCGGACCAATAGAGGTCATCGCCCTGCTTCACGACCACACTGAATCGCGTCTGCAAGCTGGAGAACTCACTGCCCGGCGTCGAGGCCTGGAGGCGCATGTAGATCTTGGTGTACGGCCCCATTTGAGTAGGGTCGTACCTGGCATCGTCATTGAAGCTCACCACGCAGGTCGAGGTCCCAAGCGTACTGGTGCCGTTCGATAGGTCGATGGAGTGGTATCGGCCCGGGTTTCCTCCCTCCTCGGCCTGGCGAGTCGCGTAGGTGGACTCCGGTGGGCTGGTTTCGGTCAGCTTGTCGACCCAGCCACTGCCAAAGGTTCCATCACCAAAGTCATGCGGCTCCCCAGCGGTGCAGTCGGGCAATTGCTCGAGTCCGACGACGGGGTCCTCTCCACCGGTTCCGCCATCGCCTGCGTCACCACCAGCGCCACCCGTCCCGCCGGTGCCACCGTTGACATGTGGGGCCGTCCACTCAATCTCACACCGCGATAGGCCGGAAACTTTCGTGGAGGTGCCCGTTGCGGCGTCGTCATCGAACGTGCCAGTCACGAATACTTCGTCGCCGCTGCCGCTGGACGCGCCGCTTGCGATTTCAAAGGTGCTCCCGGTGATAGGTACAGGCTGATCGTGGCTGTAGTCGAAGCCGCAGGGCTCTCCGTCCTGGTCCGTACCGGCCTCGTTCCCTCCGAGGATTTCATAGGAATGGCCAGTTCCTCGCTCGCTCAAATCACAGGCCAGGTCCTTCGTGAGCTGACTCCCTCCATCGCTCATGTACAGGCATGTGCTGGATGTGATCCCCTCCTTTTGATACAAGCCGTCCGGGCTTCTCCTGAGAGCTTCCTGGGAGCAAGCCGACCATCCAACGCCGGCTAGCAGAAAACCAACGAAACCGATTTTTCCAAGCCGCGTCATCACGGCGACTCAAAGCGCAAACTTCGTGCCAAGCCGCAGTGCGCACTGTTTGGCGCTTTTCCGAAGTCTGCATGCGCAGTCAATGCGCCAAGGCTTCCGATGCGCGAATCATAGGCGCGCACCCTAGGCCGCTGCTTGCCCTCACTTAGGCTGCCGCAACAGAGATGGCGCGCCTAGCCGTGCTCTATGCGCACGGCGGCCGGAGACTTCCTTCGACCGAGCAGCACCAAGATCCCGCCGAGCGGGAACATCAATATCCCATAGACCGCAGACGGAATCGCTAGCTCTGCCGAGTCGAGCAAGGTGAGTGTGACCATCAAACCGATGGTCGCGTTCTTGATGCCGACTTCGATGGCGATGGTCAGCGCATCGCCACGGCTTACGCCGAAAAGCTTGCTGCTCGCGAATCCGATGGCAATGCCGCCGAGGTTGAGAGCCGTGGTAGCGGGGCCCGCCTGTGCCATCAGGGAGAGGATTTCGTTGCGTGTGCCGTAAACGATCGCAGCGATGAGCAATAGCAGTACGACGAGACCGAACTTGCCGACATACGGCTGCGCCTTCTGCGCGAACGGCAGGGACCGATGGCGCACAAACATGCCGAACAGAACGGGAAGGACGGTTACGACCAAGAGTGTGAGTACGGTTCGCAGGACTGGAAGCTTCACGGCCTGCGCCTCGGCCCCGATCGCGTACATGTCGAGCGCGAGGTTTGCGAAGAGTGGAATGGTGACGATCGTCAGCATGCTCGCGAGCACCGTCAGCGTGATGGAGAGGGCGACGTTCCCGAGGGCGAGGAGCGTGAAAATATTCGAAGTCGTGCCGCCCGGACACGAGGCGATGATGACCAAGCCCACCGCGATTGCCGGCGAGAGCCCCATCAGCTTCGCCAGGCCGAACGCCAACAAGGGGATGAAGACGATCTGAGCGACCGTGCCAACGAACATGGCCCTCGGCTGGGTGACGACCTGGCGGAAGTCGCGCGGAGTGAGGCCGATCCGCCAAGTCCTAGCGGCAGGGTACGCACAGCACCCCAATTGCGCAGAACTTCGCGCCATGTCGACTTCCTAGAGCTCCGAAGGGCGGTTTGAAGCTACTATCAGCACCACCGGGGAGAAATCATGCAAACCACGACCGATGAAATCGCACCCAATGTGTTTCGCATCAGCACCTTTGTGCCAGAGGTCGGGCCGACCGGGTTCACCTTCAACCAGTTCCTGATCCGCGCGGATGAACCTCTGCTGTTTCACACTGGACCTCGCGCGATGTTTCCTGCCGTACACGGGGCCGTCGCAAAGCTGATTTCCATCGACTCGCTGAGGTGGATCACTTTCGGGCACGTCGAGTCGGACGAATGTGGTTCGATGAACCAGTGGCTGGAAGCGGCACCGGAAGCTATGGTGGCGCACGGCGAAGTCGGTTGCATGGTCTCGCTCAACGATCTCGCGGACCGACCTCCGAGAGCGCTCCAGCAGGGCGAGGTGCTAGACCTCGGCGGTAAACGCGTGCGCCATCTCGATACGCCGCATGTGCCCCACTGTTGGGAAGCCCGAGTGCTTTTCGAGGAAGTGACAGGCACCCTTTTTTGCGGGGATCTCTTCACGCACCTAGGCAAGGGTCCGGCATTGACCTCGAGCGACATCGTCGAGCCTGCCAAGGAAGCCGAAGCCGTATTCAAAGCAACCTGTCTAACGCCGACTACCGGAGCCACGATCCGCTCCCTGGCGGACCTCGAGCCAACGGTCTTGGGAGTGATGCACGGTTCCTCGTACAACGGGAACTGCTCCAGCGCTCTTCGCGACTTGGCCAGCGTGTACGACGAGATGCACGCTGCGGCCGAGTAAGAGCAAGGCGGCGCTGTCAGTTCTTCTAATCGAGGAGTTCGACCTCGCCGATTCGCCAAGTCTTGTCGAAGTACGCTTCTAGCGGGCTATAGAGACGGAGAATCGTGAACCAGCCCTTGCCGGGAACAGTCTGGATCCAGTTTGCCTCTTTGCCCTCGGGGGCTTCGGGGCCGAAGTAGATGTCGTACGAGCCATCCTTGTTGGGAACCGCTGCGGGCGAGGGGTAGGACTGGCTGCCAGCTCTTGGGAATCGCTGCGGCGTACGCAACATGGAGCGCGTCTGGTTGTCGTACACGGTGAATGACCAGAAGTTGTTCTCCGGGATGTTCTTCGGAAGCCTCACTTTGTAGGTCTTCGCGCCATCGAAGTAGTTCTTGTCGCTATCGACCGCGGCGATGAGGTACTGAGAGCCCACGTTGGTGAGGCGCATGCACATGGCCGGTGTGACCCCGGTGGCCACGGAGAAGAATCCGAAGCGGGCGTCGAGCATCCGATAGGCGCCCGGGGGGTACGGCTCGATCCCGTCCTTGGTCACGGCGGGTGGCGGGGTCTGGTAGTTGTAGCCGCCCTCCCAGAGCATGTTGTACCAAGCCGAACCCGGATAGAACGCCCAATCGTTCCGGAAGCGCCAGTTCAGCGAACGCCCGGTGGCGGCCCCCACGGCAGCGGCCTCGCGGAGGATCTTCTTCATGCGTGCGTCCGGCGTGAAGGGCTTGCCCTTCACGATGCCGATGGACGCGAACGCGCCCATGATCTCGAGCGACAGAGTGCCACCGGGCTGTTCCTGTACGACCTCGTTGAGCAGGTCGTAATAGCTATCGTCGCTCGGCGGCAAGGTGTTGAGCGCCAGTCCTGTGCCCTCAACGTATGTGATCGCTTCGACGGGCGCAGGCTTGCCGGGCTTCACCTTGCCTTCGAGTAAGGTCGCCATACTCGTGCCGTAGCCGCCTGGGGTGTAGGGGTAAATCTTCAGCGCCTTCTTGATCGTCTCCACGGTCGGCTCGGGGTCGTTGTCGGTGAGGAAGCTGCGACCGAGGCCCACGATCCGGTAGGTGCTGCTCTGCGCGACGTGGTAGCCGCTGTCCGGCAGCGGCCCGTCGTAGTCCGGCGGGAGCAGCAGGAACTTCCCGCCCTCGCCGCGATCGGGACCCGAACGGCCGAAGTCGATCAGGTGCTGGAACCAGAAGTCGTCGAAGAGGCCGAGCGCGTCCGGCGGCGTCTCGATCACCATGGGGCCGTCCGCCACGTCGATCATGAAGATGTAATAGATGGTGTCGGCGTTCGCCGTCAGAAAGAGGGACTGGGAGTCCATCAGGCCCGAGAACAGAAGCACGCCCCCGTTGTCCTCGACTCCGGCGGCGACCAGCCCCTTGTACATTGCCTGCAAGGACACGAGTTGATAAGCGCTGAGGTACGCGTCGAGCGCTCGAGTGAAGTCGAGGTTGTCGAACACCTTTTGAACGGTGTCGTCCGATGGTGCGCCATCTACGAAAGTCAGCTTGCCGAGCCGAGTGTCGACCTCATCCGGCATCGCGATGCCTCCCGGGATGTCGCTAGTCTGCGCTGTTGTCGGAGTCGTCGGCGAGTTGGCTGCGGAAACCGACTCGGGCGTGGCGGCCGCGGTTTCGGCTTGCTCGGAGCAGCCAGCTACGGCCAGTAGGCCGCACGTGGCGAGTACAGAGGCGAGAACTAGTTTGGCTTGGGGCGAAATGCACATCATGCGTTCCGATTTGCTCCGGCGGGCACCCATCCGTCAAGCAGAGCTGCCAAGGGACGAAGGTTCGCCCGAGGTTGATGGACACAGAAGTGCGCAGCTAGCGCTCGACGGTCACGCCCTTCCAGAACGCAACGTGGTCCTTGATGTTCGCCGCGGCTGCCTTCGGGTCCGGGTAGAACCAGGCAGCGTTTTCATTGCGCTCCCCATCGACGACGACGTGGCGGTAGCTGGCGGTGCCTTTCCAGGGGCAGCCGCTCTGATGCGTGCTCGGCTCGAAGAACTCCTCCTTGAGCGTGCCAGGCGGGAAATAGACGTTCCCCTCGACGAGCTCGAACTTTTCGGATTCCGCGATCACTTGCCCTTGCCAGATTGCCTTTGCCATGGAGCCTCCTAATACGAGTCTTTAGGGCTCAACTCGCTGCGAGCCAGGCTGCTGACGGTTCCTGGGCCGGAAGATCGGCTAGCTCACGACGCCACTGGCGACTGTCGCGACGTTGGTGATGCGGAACGAGCCCTTGCCGAAGCGCTGCTCGATGATTTGAGCTAGCGCGTCGCGCAGCTTGCCCTCGCCCTCTGAGCCGACGCGCTCCAGGAGCATTTTCACCGGGGGCGCGCCCGAAGTGAGCACGTGCCACATGTGTTCGATGCCATGGACCTCGACTTCCCGTGCCACGAAGTCGACCTCGACGTTCTCGAAACCACCAGCCTCCATCTGTGTTTTGAACCCGGCGGGGTCTGCGAGGCTGAACACTGGGGGCGGCGCTGGTGGGGGTGGCAGGCCTGGGAACGCGGCGCGCATGGCCCCCATGAGAAGTCCGAATGCCTCGAACTTATCGGGACCGGCCCAGGCGCTGACCATCGCGCGACCGCCAGGGCGAAGCACCCGGCGCAACTCTTCGAAGCCCTTGGCGCGGTTCGGAAAAAGCATCAAAGCGAAGCTGCAGGCCGCTCGATCGAAGCTGTTGTCTTCGAGCGTGAGCGCCTGACCGTCCATCACTTCGCAGCGGACGTGTTCGGCACCGGCTGCCCGCACTCTTTCGCGGAGAATTTCGACCATGTCCGGGGCGAAATCGGTGGCCAGTAGTGACTTGACCCGCTTGGCGAGTGCCTGCGTGAGGGCACCCGATCCGGCTGCGACCTCGAGCGCTTCGGTGCTGGAATCGACATCCAGGCGCTCGACGAACTCGTCCGCGAACGTCTCCATCATGATTGGTGCCACGCGCTCGGCGTAGCCACGGCTTGCAGCGTTCCAAGTCTCTGGAGTGTCAGGCGTTCCCGGCGTTGACATGCGCGCGAGCATACACGCGTGCACCGAGGCGACCAAGCCCGGGGTCTCGACCCTCGCTAGAATCCCCCAAAAGCGCGACCGATCCGATGCTACGCGAGGCGCAAGATGGGATGCTTGCTCGCCTCTCGGCCAGTGGTACCTTCAAGTCTTCACGAGGATGGCGGCGTCGGCGAGCGGATGAACCGCCCTCAGGTCTGCCTCAGGCGAGAGGCGCTTGTTGTCCCAGGCTGGACTAGAACGATCAGGACGATGGGCTGCGGTCCTCCTCGCGTCCTTTGCTGCGCACGGTCTCGCACTTTCGCTGGTGAGCGTTGCCCCGCGCAGCGGCGCTCCGGGGGAGCCGAACGTGGTGGACATTACGTTCACTGCGGCGGAGTCATCACCACCGGCAGCACCTGACGAACCGGCCGCTGAAACGCCCCCAGCCGCAGTCGAACCCATGGTGCAAGTGCCGGCCATCGCCTCTCGACGACCCCAACGGGCCCCTGAAGCGCGCCAAGTTGCGCCGCTCGAGCCAAAGGCGAGCTCTGCTGCTCCGCCCGAAGTGATGCTCGCGCTCGATCCCGGGACGGCAGCGCGCGCCTTCATGGTCGCCGAGCGAGCCGCGCCACCCGAAGCGTCAGACGCCGAACGGGAGCCGACCGAAGCTGCCGAGGAAGGACCAAGGAACTATTTCGAAGGCGTCGGTGGCAAACAGCACCTCTCCGTCCGCGAGCCTCCGAAGCTCCGACGCCACAAAGACGGGACGCACCGCTACAAGGGTCATGCCTTCAAGGCGATCGTCGAGAAGGATGGCTCGGTCACCTTCGAGCAAGGATACGGGCAGGGCACCACTATTCGTTTCGACCTTGCTGACGCCATGATGCGAAGGCGGGGCGAAGACCCGTACCGAGTCGAGAAGAACTGGTTCCTCGAAGCGACCGAGGAGCTCCGTGAGGGACTCTTCGAACGCTGGCGAGCGAAGCAGACCCTCCTCGCGCTCGAAAAGCTGCGCGCCCGTCTCCTTCGCATTTCCGAGAGCGAAGCACTGACTGGCGACGAGAAGGGTGATCGCGTGATCGCTCTGTACCGCGATACCTCCGATGGCCAGACCGGCGCCTCGGCACGCAGCGCGATCGCCGACTTCGTTGAGGACAGGATGCCCGGCCTCGAGTTACCGGTCAGCGCTCGCTAGACCCCACTTGCAGGCGGCCGCCCATTCGGGCTCATGCCAATTGCTACGGCGCTCGCGAAACCAATTGGCCGGGGCGGGGGAGCTCACGCTGGGCAGGGCTTGATCTGCTGCATCAGCCTGCTCGTGGCCGCTGCCCGAGCTTCGAAGCCCTTGGCTGCATAGAGGTTCGCGGCGCGCTGGTAGGCGATGGCTGCGGCGTGGTCTCTTCCCATCCGGTGCAAGAGGTCGCCCTTTCGATGAGACCATCGCGGCTCATCGGGTTTCTGCTGCTCGAGCCGCTCGTAGAGGCCGAGTGCCTCGGTGACTCTACCGAGTCGCAGCGCCTTGGTGATCTGGTTGCAAAGGTCCGCCTTGCTATGGCTGCTAGCGCCCATCGACTTCCTCGCGATTCACTTCTATCGCGCCGCACCACACGACGCGGGGGAACGCTCAGAAGACACCCATTCGAGGGGGACGTCCATACGTAATTCTTTCCTAGCGCCATCTCGGGACGGGTGTCCCAGCCCTTGGGGGGCCGAGCGCCTTCCTAGTTGCCTAAACCGCTTCACGAGCTTGCCAGGTGGCCAGCTGTGCTCTGCTAATCAGCTGGCCAAGTCCGCCGCTATTTGAACATGGGCTCGTACTCGGTGTCGTACAGCTCATTGATCTCGTCGTAAATTGGCTGAACGACCTCCGGGTACGCAATGACCCCGGACTTGGTGAAGTCGGAGAACGGAATCACCTTAGACGTGTCGGGCGGGTTCCTCTTCTTCATTGCCGGGCTTGGCCAAATCTCTTCGTCGATGGCGGACATGCGCACGCGAATCTCGTCCTTGGTGACGTTGAAGACCATGTAGTCCAGCGCCAGCGCGAGCGGGCCGTCGTAGGTCTTGCGTACACGGCGCATCACCTCAGGCTGTGTGTCGAAGTCGTTGTAGAAGTGATAGCCGACCGCGAGGCGAGGTCTCGTCGTCGACATCATCTTGCCGAACTGCTCGGGCGAGGTGTGACCCTGCGTCCCGACGTTCAAGGCTTCGAGGGGCGCAAACCCTTGCTTCTCGACGAGCAGCACCGAGGGCAAGAAGCACTCGTGAATCGAGATGTCGGCGCCCTGCGTGTGTTCGGCCCACCACTTGTTCGGAATGGTGTCGCTCGAATACGCGAACTTCAGCCCGTTCCACTCGAGAATGAAGCTGACGGCACCGTCGAGGCCATGCACCGCCGGAATGCTTCGAATCGTGACGCCCTTCTCCTCGTAAATGACCTCGTTGACTCCGTCGAAGGCGAACTCGGTCACGTCCAATTGCCCGCCGCGAAAATCGATGACCCCACCTCGGGTGCCAATGTCCCAGATGTACATCTGCTCCATGAGGTCCATGGCGTGCGCGGTGCCGTACTCCGGGGTCGCTCCGCTCGGACCCCAAATGCGGAGTGGCGTCAGGCGATTCATCACCGTGCCGCCCAGCCAAAACGACGGGAGGTCGCCCATGTGGTCGACGTGCAAGTGTCCGATGAAGACCTTGTCGATCAGGTCGTACGGGATCTTCTGCGCTGCGAGCCTTTCGTGGCAGCCGCTCCCGATATCAAAGAGGAACTTCTCCCCGTTGCCGAGCTCGACCAGCCAGCATGCTGCGGCTTGCTTCGGCCGCACGCTTGGCATCCCTGTGCCTAGCGCCACAACGCGCATCTCGTTCTTGCCGATCGATTCCGTCGCCGGATAGTAG
>Ga0316187_10000708_pt1 | contig 27191 bp, 20 predicted proteins | sample CroRivburrow1_MG_FD_204927 | JGI IMG/M metagenome (GOLD analysis project Ga0316187, IMG submission 204927) | Coastal sediment microbial communities from Maine, United States - Cross River worm burrow 1 | ecosystem: Environmental > Aquatic > Marine > Coastal > Sediment | place: USA: Maine...
TATATGATTTGATTTGGTGAATCAAATAATGTTGAAAATACACATTTTAATGTTATTACCTTTTTATCAGGATACTTTAATTGAGGCAGGATGTGATGAAGTCGGCCGCGGATGTTTGGCGGGCCCTGTTGTTGCTGCTGCGGTCATCCTACCACCAGGATATAGCAATCCTGCTTTAAATGATTCTAAAAAACTATCAGCCAGGAAAAGAAGTGAGCTTAGCAAGGTGATTATGGCAGAGGCTTCAGATTATGGGATTGGAATTGTTGATAATATTGAAATTGATCACATAAATATTTCCAGAGCTTCTATTAAAGCGATGCACCTTGCACTGTCAAATTTAAAAATGAGTTTTGATTTTATTTTAGTTGATGGCAATAGATTCTATCCTTATAAAAAGAAGAAACATGTTACTATTATAAAAGGAGATGGAAAATATATGTCGATAGCTGCTGCCTCCATAATAGCTAAGGTATATCGGGATGATTTAATGTGCTCACTGGGAAAGCAACATCCTGAGTATCTATGGCATAAAAACGTTGGCTATCCAACGAAAGATCATCGAACAGCTATAAAGCAATTCGGTATAACCGGCTTCCACAGGAAATCATTCAGATTATTACCGGATCAATTGGATTTGTTCTGATTATGATATCATAAATTAGTTATTATCAGAATTAAACATCAAATAATAATTTTGAGTAATCTTTAAGAAAACTTGTTTAGAACTTTTTTTCGGATATTATTTATTCAACCAATCTTTGAATTCACCTGATTTTTCAACACTGACAATTGCTTCCATTGAATGGGGTAAAGGTGGAGCCAGTATAAGTTTGACCCGGCTTTTTGTATGCCCGGTCATTTTTTGAATTGAATTAAAACTTACAATAAATTTCCTGTTAATTCTAAAAAATACTTTTGGATCTAATCTGCCTTCCAATTCAGTGAGGTTGAAATTTATAATATGTTGTTTGTTGACATTACTAACAAGGTAGGTGTATCGGTCTTCACTGAAAAAATAAGCAATTTCTTCTACTTTAATTGAAAGATAACTATCTCCATAATTTACCCGGAACCTTTCCTGATAACCTTCCTGCTTATTTATTAGCAATTCTCTTATCGCTACAATTTCAGATAAGTTAAGGACTGTTTTTAATTTCTCATATTTTTCAAGGGCCATGACAAGTTCTTCTTTTCCAATAGGTTTTAAAATATAATCGATACTTATTTCTTTAAATGCCTGAATTGCATATTGATTGTAGGCAGTAATGAAAATAATGGGGATCTCTCTTTCGACTTTTTCAAAAATTTCAAAACAGGTTCCATCTGCTAGTTGAATGTCTGATAAAATCAAATCAACTTTTTCATTATTTAAAAAATCTATTCCTTTTTTAATTGAACCAATTTTATTGACAACCTCAAATTCTGGTTTTATTTTAAGCAGTATGTTTTCCAGATCATTGGCAGCAAGTGGCTCATCTTCCAAAATTAGAACTCGTGTCATATCTTTACTATTTTGGTGGTAGTAATGGGATTGAAGAAATATAATATTCTTTAGTTTTTTTGAATACTGGTTTCAAGTCAGTAATTAAATTATACCTCTCTAATAAATTCATTTGGCCTATTCCTGAACTTTCGAATAAGTTTTTCTTGGGTTGCATTGAATTTTTAATTACCAGATAATCCTTATCATCAACATAAACAAAAATCCTGATAGGGAAGTCCTTAGAAACAGCATTGTGTTTAAATATATTTTCTGCTATTATCTGCATGGAATAATTTGGAATAGTATACTCAAGATATTTATTATCAATATTAACATTTGTTTCCAATCCATCAATAAACCTTATGCGTTGAAGATCCATATATTCTTTTATAAAATCCAGTTCATCCTGCAATTTGCAGAAGGCTGAATCACTGCTTTGCAAAATGTATCTATATACATTAGAAAGTTTTTTAACGTACTCTCTGGCCTGGTCGTTATCTGGGATCAATGCATATAGAATATTCAAAGAGTTAAATAGAAAATGAGGATTTATATGCGAACGCAGGTTTTGAAGCTGTGATTTGATCAATTCCTTCTCTTCCTGTTCAGCCTTTAGTTGGAGCAACTTGTTTTCAAAATTTAAACGAATGTTGGTGGTACGAAGCTGATAGATTTCGATAGCTTTCTCAATTATACCTTTTACTTCTAGGTAGTTAATTGGTTTGGAGATATAATGAAAGATCTTTCCCTTATTGATTGCGTCTATTGTTGCATTAAGATCTGCATATCCGGTTATTAGTATTCGTATCGAATTTGGATGTGATTTGGAAATCTCTTCAAAAAACACTGAACCTGTTTTATGGGGCATTCTTTGATCACTGAGGATTATAGGTATTTTCGGATGATTTTTAAGAATATCTAGTCCAGCCTCTGCACTCAGAGCTAATTGGATAGAATAATCCCTTCTAAAAAGAGCCTTGAATCCTTCAAGGTTATGCTTTTCATCATCTACATACAATATATCAAAGGTTGATTCGGCCATTTTTTCTATTAACAAGAAAGTAGAATTATTAATAATATCAAAAAAAAATCAGCAAGGAATGATCCTTGCTGATTTTTCTTTTTAAAAAGATTTATTTTTTATCGAGCACAAAACTCTTTAAGGAGCTTCTGGCGGCTGGTTGATTTAAGCTTTTTTAAAGCTTTCTCTCTAATTTGTCTGACTCTTTCTCTGGTGAGCCCCATTCGTTCTCCAATTTCTTCAAAATTCATAGCATGATCATAATTTATGCCAAATGACATTTTAATAACCTCCATTTCCCGTGAATCAAGAGTTTGTAAAGTTCTTAATGTTTCATGCTGCAAAGATTGTGTGTACTCCATTTTATAATCAGTACCTTCAATGGAATTGTTTTCCATTACATCATATAAGTTACCTTCTCCGTCATCTCCAAATGGAGCATCGAGAGATGTTTTGTTGATGTCTGCATTTAAAGTATTATAAATATCAGAAGGTTCCTGTTCTAAAATTTCAGCAAGTTCTTCAGGGGTTGGTTCCCTTTCATATTGTTGCTCAAAACTCGAGTATGCTTTCTTTATTTGATTAAAATGACCTTTTTTATTTGCAGGAATTCTTACTATTTTCGAATGATTATTAATTGCCTGAAGGATAGATTGTCTTATCCACCATACTGCATAAGAGATAAATTTAAAACCTTTTGTCTCATCAAATTTTTGAGCTGCTTTAATTAAACCTATATTTCCTTCATTAATCAGATCATTCAATGGAATGTTTCTGTTCTGATATTGTTTTGCGACTGAAATTACAAATCTAAGATTAGCCTTTACCAACTTTTCAAGTGCGACATTATCACCTTGTCGAATTCTTCGAGCCAATTCTGCTTCCTCTTCCGGAGTGATAGTCTCCTCCTTACTGAGGTCATTGAAATACTTCTCAATGGTGTGGCTTTCTTTTCGGTTGGTAATTGACTGTGTAATTTTTAATTGCCTCATACTAAAGTTTTTATTTTATTTCACGTATTAATTTTTCTTCTAACAGAATATTCGGGAAAATCGGAATTAAATGGGGGATATTTCGGTTGAACAAGAATAATTGTAGTACAATATTTTTGTATTTTTCCAACAATATATCAGCACAAATCCTTATATAACTCAATTTCCTATTGTCTTATACTCAGCCCTTTAAGGAACGTAAAATTTAAAGATTTGTTTTAAATTTTTTAGATTATTTTTACTATCGTGTAAAAATGCACTCCTATATGAAGGCGCAAAATTAAGAGTATTTAAATTAAAAGCAAATGTTACTTGATTTTTTTTTAGCATAAGGAATTGAAAATGAGTTATATCAATAACATTTCCGTTTTACGATTCCTTTATAAATCCATGTGCGAATACTTTGTATTCATCAAATATTGTTCTGACCGTACCTCGCACAAAACGTTCATTATTTAATACGTTTGTATCAATCAGGCCACTATTATATCCCTGCCAAACAGCTTTTCTTTGTTTTCTGTCAACCATTAAAATCATTAGAGTTCCTTCTTTTAGTTTATAGCTTATACGATCAAAATCTTCTTTGATAAATCCTTGTTTCTTCAACCATTCTTCGAGCTCAGGTTGGTTCCAGCCTTTAAAATTGAAATCACTAAAAAAAATTTTGTATCCAATTAAAAGGCTTGGTTTTTTATCATCTTGCTTATATCCTAATAGCGACATGCGATGATTAATAGCCTTTCGAATCAAATTGTCTGGGATTAAAGTATCCATATCAAAATGTTGTTGGTCAAGGAAAGTATATGTTGTATAATTTTTAAATTTTCCATAATAACTATAATCTGATTCAACAACAAAATCCTTTGATCCAAAACAGGATGTTAAAAATGAAAGTAAAATTAATCCGGGAATTATATTAAATTTCATGGTAGTATTATTTTAGGTTCATAATAGGCGATTTATAATTTATACTCTGGAAAACAAAAGATTATAATTTAGGAAAATGTTTTAATATATTAAAGAAAAAGAAATGAAAATATCTGAGATATACCTAATTGTCATCCATGTGACCAAATTTCAATCCAATTATTATAAGAAGTATAGTGGAATGGAACTTTAATCTTCTGAAAAATGCTTGAGAAGTTTTCGATACTTCGACAGAACGTTTGCTCTGGATACGAAGCCGATATATTTCCCTTCTTTTAGAACAGGCAAATTAAAATGACCACTTGATTGAAATTTCTGAACAATATCCTCCATTAAATCGTCGGGGGAGACAAAATTTACCGGAAAATACATTAATGAACTAACAGATGTTTCATCATATAATTCAGGTTTAAAGATTACATGCCGAATATTGTTTAAATGAATTATACCATGTAGATAATTTTCTTTATCTACAACCGGGAATATATTTCTATTGGATATTTGAATCACTTTTACCAGATCCCCCAGAGTGGCTCCTTCATCTATTGTTTTAAATTTTGTTTCAATTAAATCTTTTACCTTCATTAGGGAAAGAACAACTTTATCTTTGTCATGAGTAAACAATTGACCTCTTTTGGCAAGTTGGTAAGTATATATTGAATTTTTTTCAAAAATCATTATGGTAGCATATGAAAGGGCAGTTACAATCATTAAGGGTAAAAACAATTCATAACCTCCAGTAATTTCGGCTATAAGGAATATTGCAGTTAATGGAGCATGCATTATTCCTCCAATAACTCCCGCCATTCCAACGAGGGCAAAATTAGATTCTGAAACTTCCTTACCTCCCAGATTGTTGAGTAACAAAGAATATAATAATCCTGTATGAGCTCCAATAAAAAGAGAAGGAGCAAAAATACCCCCTATGCCACCACCTCCAAATGTTACAGAGGTTGCTACACCTTTTAAGACGATAACGGCAACAAATACAATTATTATCGCAGACGTACTATCCTGAAATTTATCATACAGTGTATTTTCAAATAAATGGTTAATGTCTCCGTGTAATATCGAATTTATCGCCTCATAGCCTTCACCATATAATGAAGGTAATAAGAATATTAACAGGCCAAGAGTAAAAGCTCCTAAAGCAAACCGGTAAAACCAACTGTTTATTGATTCAAATTTCTTTGCAATGAATAAGTAGATTTTTGTGAAATTTAAAGATACAAAGCCACATAGAATGCCAAGGATTATATATAACGGGATATCAGAAAGTGAAAACTGGTCGACAACGCTGAATGGATATAATACTTTTTGACCAAGAAAAAAGTATGAGGTTATTGCTCCGGAAACCGCAGCTATTAATAAAGGTAGAAGCGCAGCCATTGTAAGATCGATCATCAGCACTTCAAGGGCAAAGATAATGGCAGCAATTGGCGCTTTAAATATAGCAGCAACTGCTCCTGCAGATGCACAAGCGATAAGCAGAGTGATGTTTTTATAATCTAGTCTTAGAAAACGACCAATATTAGAGCCAAAAGCTGCACCAGTTGATACCGTAGGTCCCTCCAATCCAACTGATCCTCCAAATCCTACAGTTAAAGAACTGGTTATAATGGATGCGTACATCTGATAAGAACGAATAATACCTGTGTTTTTTGATATGGCATACAATACATTGGGAACACCATGCCCTACCTTCTTTTTTAAAATAAAGTTTATAATTAAAGAAGTTGCGAATAAACCGATGGCAGGGTAGGCGAAGGATAATATTTTTGTAAGATCACCAGATACGCCATTGGTGAGCATATCCTGAATAAAATGTACTAAATTTTTTATTATTACTGCTCCTATTCCCCCGGCAAAACCAACAATTCCGCTTAGAAATATCATAAACCTACTATCCGAGATCTTTCTTTTCCTCCAAATAAGCAATTTCGTGACCAAGGGTAGTTTCTTCATTAAAAAATCATTTTTTGAATTGGCAAATTTGCATACAATTCTACATTATTTTGCGTTTTTCAATGTATAAAAAAGGTAAAACATTTCAATTGCTATTTCATGACATCTTTCAATATACTTTTCAGGTGCTTCAGGGGAGTCGTTGTATGCGGTAGGGTCAAAATAGTATAAGGAGGTTCGAAAATTATTTCCTTTAACTACCGGAAGGTTAATATCTGCATTAGAGCACAGAAAAACTGAACCAAAGTTTAAATCAGGATTCGATTTACTATTATATTTTTTTGAGGTTACGATTACTGGAGTCACATTGTATGAATACTTTATCTCATATGTGGGATTTTGTTTTTCAGAAGTTTTATATATGATAAAACCAGCTTTTTCCAAAGACACAATCGCATCGGTGGAGATTTGTGAACTACTTATACCACCCGAATAGACTTTAACATTGTCTATTCCATAATAATAAGCAGCAGCACTGGCCCATGCTTCAGCCATTATTGATCGGGTTGAATTATTCGTTTCAAGAAATAAAATTTCAGATTCCTTTTCAAATTGTAAGGAACCAATTATATAGTTGGCGATTTCCTCAAGAATAACACGTCTTTCACCAGGGATATTAACATATTCAGAATATAAATTTCTGGAGTAGTTAAACAGGATAGGGTATAATTTGTTTGGACCCTTTTGTTCTTGACCAAATGTCAGTTGTACGGAACAAAAAATAATAAAAATGAGCACTATTGATTTTAATATGTAAATCATGGATCATCAAATCATAAATATATTTCAAATATATCATATCAGAGCCTTCTTTTCTTCCATTGACTGAAAGTATTATTTTTGCTGTCTTTAATTATTTGGTTTTCTTTCTTATTCATGAATAAATGAGAGGCCATCGCAGCAGCTAATCGTGTGGTTCTTTCGGATGTTTGTTTGTCAATCTTAGTTGAACATTCCTGTATGTAGTTAGTATTATAAGATCCATTGATGAAATCTGAATCATTCATTACACTATGACCAAATTGCAAGGTGTTTGGTACACCCATTATTATAAATTCTTCAATAGAATATTTCATCCGTATAATGGCTTCTTCTCTTGTACCGCCAGTTACAATTAGTTTAGCTAACATAGGATCATATTGGATAGGAATTGACATTCCTTCTTCATATCCATCATCTACCCGGATTCCAGGACCTTTCGGAGGCCGGTATACATCAAGTATCCCAGTGGAGGGTAAAAAATCATTTTCAGGATCCTCCGCATAAATTCTTAATTCAATCGCGTGCTTTTTTATATGGATACTATCCTGCTTTAGTAAAAGCTTCTTGTTTTCAGCGATACGAATCTGTTGTTTTACAAGGTCAATTCCTGTAATTTCTTCAGTTACTGGATGCTCAACCTGGAGCCTTGTATTCATTTCAAGGAAATAATAATTCAAGTTGGAATCTATTATAAACTCCACTGTACCAGCATTACTATAGTTAGATGCTTTGGCAATTGCAATTGCTGAAGCAGCAAGTTTGTTTCTAATTTCTTTGGTGATTAGTGGAGATGGTGATTCCTCGATTAGTTTTTGATGTCTTCGTTGTATAGAACATTCTCTTTCATTCAGATGAATGTAATTTCCGAAGTTATCTGCAAGTATTTGAATTTCAATATGATGGGGTTTTTCAATAAATTTTTCAATGTAAACTGAGTCATTACCGAATGCACTGTATGCTTCACTTCGGGCTCTCAAAAAGCTCTCCTTCATAGATTCCTTAGAATCTACTTTTCTCATACCTTTCCCACCACCTCCCGCACTTGCTTTTACAAGAACAGGATATCCTAGCTTATCTGCAACTTTCAGAGCTTCCGTTACCGTTTCTACTGGTTTTATACTACCAGGTATTAAAGGGATGGAGGCTTTAAATGCAACTTCCCGAGCTAAAATCTTATCACCCATGAGTTTCATAGCAGCTAATCCTGGTCCGATAAAAATAATTCCAGCTTTTTCAACCTGTTCATTAAAATCAGGATTTTCAGATAAAAATCCATATCCAGGGTGTATCGCATCGACATTTTTACTTATTGCTATATTCAAGATTTTTTCAATGTTCAGATAGGAGGCTGATGGATCAGGATCTCCCAGGTTATAAGCTTCATTTGCCAGTCTTACATGAGGTGAAGTTCGATCAACTGTGCTGTATATAGCAATTGTTACAATACCCAGCTCCCTGGCTGCTCGGATTATCCTTACAGCAATTTCTCCCCGATTTGCAATTAAAAGCCGTTGTATTTTTCTGCTCACAATAGTATTATTTCATTAAGTTTTGTCAAATTATTACTTTTTTATCTTAAATCAGCATATTTAATATGTACTTTTTGGCAAGACGTGAATTAAATACTAATTTCGCAACAAAAATAGGTTGATAATTTAACTTGAGAGAAGGTGGATATTTTTGATAAATTGAACATTAACCAAAGCCCCCTAGGGCATTATGCCCATGTTGATCCCGGATATTTTATGTTTCCGAAGCTAGAGGGGGAGATTGCTCCACGAATGACATTTCGTGGTACCAAGGTTTTAACTTGGAGCCTGAATAACTATTTAGGCCTTGCTAATCACCCGGAGGTCCGGAAGGTTGATGCCAAAGCTGCAGAGGAGTGGGGATTGGCCTATCCAATGGGTGCCCGGATAATGTCTGGTAATACGGTATATCATGAACAATTGGAAAATGAGCTGGCTGAATTCGTCAATAAGGAGGCTGGTTTATTGCTTAATTATGGATACCAGGGAATAATGTCTATTATTGATACCTTGGTTGACCGTAAGGATGTTATTGTGTATGATGCAGAATCACATGCCTGTATAATTGATGGTGTGCGATTGCATATAGGTAAAAGGTTTGTGTATCCTCATAATGATATAGAAAGTCTTGAAAAGCAATTGCACAGGGCAGAAAAAATTTGTAAGGAAACTGGTGGAGGAATACTTGTAATTACAGAAGGTGTTTTTGGAATGTCTGGAAATGTTGGAAATTTAAAAGATATTGTTGCTTTGAAAGACCAATTTCATTTTCGACTTCTCGTTGATGATGCTCATGGTTTTGGAACTATGGGTAAAACAGGAGCAGGCGTACCGGAAGATATGGATGTCCAGAATGAGGTAGATCTGTTATTTTCGACATTCGCAAAATCAATGGCAAGTATCGGAGCTTTTATTGCAGGAGATAAAGCTGTAATTGAATTCCTTCGGTTTAATATTAGATCACAGATCTTTGCTAAATCTCTTCCCTTACCAATCGTAATTGGTAATTTGAAACGATTGGAATTACTCAGGACACAGCCTGAATTAAAAGATAACCTTTGGAAAGTAGTTAATTCTCTTCAAAGTGGGCTTAGAAAACGAGGATTTAATCTTGGTACAACCGCTTCATGTGTTACCCCAGTCTTTTTGAGTGGAGGTATTGTTGAGGCTGGGAACTTAATTGTTGATATTAGAGAAACATACAAAATCTTCTGTTCGGTAGTGATTTATCCTATTGTTCCTAAGGATGTAATTATGTTGCGATTAATACCTACTGCAGCTCATACAATGGAGGATGTAAATGAGACCATTGCTGCATTTGAAGCAATCAGTGATAAGCTTCAAACAGGGAAATATCAGCATGATGGAATTGAACAAGTAATAAATGATTAATAAAAAAAACTGGCTTATTTATTGATTTTTAAGTATTTTCATTAAATTGCCACTGAAAAATCCATATTTTTAACCAATAACTGAAATAGCAAATGAAAAAATTTGATGAGCTTCGAGATTTAGTAATGTCTTTAGAGTCTGATTTTGAAAAATTTTATGACAAAGAAAATCAGGCCGCCGGAACACGCGTTCGTAAAGGTATGCAAGAGCTTAAGAATTTAGCTCAGGATATCCGCGTAGAAGTTCAGGATATCAAGAATAAGGGATAATTAAAATCTTTTTATAATAAGAAGGGCAGATTTTCTGCCCTTTTTATTTTATTGACGTATAGGCTGCTTTAATCTCTTCAAATAATGGGGCAGAGGCTTTCATTAGCGGAGGACGCACATCCGATTTGCAAATTCCCATTATCTCAAGTAGACATTTGATTCCGGCCGGATTTCCCTCTTTATACATTAATGTATTGACGTCAGAAATATTGTGCAATTCACGTCTGCTTTCACTAATATTATTTTTTAGTCCACTATTTACGATTTGAACCATTTGGCGAGTAAGAGCATTAGCTATTACGCTGATTACACCTTTAGCTCCAATTGAAATCAAAGGAAGGGTTAGAAGATCGTCTCCGGAGATCAATAAAAAACCCGGAGCTTTGTTTTTGGCGATATCAACACATTGATTAAAATCACCCGAAGCTTCTTTTACGCCAATAATGTTAGGATGTTGAGAAAGGATTAGTGTTGATTGTGCGGTTAAGTTAATTGAAGTCCTCCCTGGGACATTATACAAAATAACTGGTTTTTCTGACTGATCAGCAATCATCTGAAAATGATTAATCAATCCATTTTGAGTTGGTTTGTTATAATAAGGACATACAGATAAGACCGCATCATATTCTTCTGTTTCGAAACTTTTAATCTGCTCTATGACATCAAGAGTACTATTTCCTCCAAACCCAACTACTATTGGTAAATCATTTTTAAGGTTATTGACAGTCCTTAATATCGCACGCTTTTCTTCCTTGTTAATGGTTGCGGATTCACCGGTTGTACCCTGTACAACTAAATAATCAATGCCCTCATTTAATGTGTGCAAGACTAATTTTTCAAGACCATTAAAATCAATATTCAGATCTTTATCAAAAGGAGTGACTAAGGCTACACCGGTTCCTTTAAATTTGTTTGGCATGGTTTATAATAGATTTGGTATAATGTAATATTTGGTCACATAATTGTTCAATACCTTCTCCACTTTTCGTTTTAATCATGAACTCATAAAGATCTTTTTTCTTGTAATCTGCCCTCGAAACTCTGCATCGAGCAATGCTTAATGCTAAAAGGTACTCAATAAATATGTTTTGTGTGGTATCAAGATGAAATAAGAAATCTAGTTTGGTTTGAATAAAGCGACTTGGTAAATTGCTTTTAATGCTGCCATAATTGGAAAAATCTTCTTCGTTAATAAAATGATTCTTTCTGCTGGCTCTGTTAATTTCACCTTTTTTATAACAGATTAATTTCACCTTCTTACCACTTTGCTCTAATTCTTTTTTGAAATTATTAATAATTTCTTCCTTTTTTTCTCCTTCCCAACTATAAATAATACCCGCAGTTTTTGAAATGTCAAAAGAAATATTTTCCCTTAAGGTCTTGTTTTTCTTTAAGGCACGCAGGGTTCTAAATTTTATAAAAATTTTCTTTAAAAACATGTATGTTATAATTTCAACATATCTATAAACTCGTCTTCATTAACAACCTTTATATTAAGGTTTGATGCTTTTTCCAGTTTGGCCGGTCCCATATTTTCTCCAGCAATAAGGTAATCAAGCTTGCCTGAAACTGAAGATAATACTTTCCCTCCATGATCTTTTATTAACTTTTTTAGCTCATCACGGCTAAAATTTTTAAATATTCCCGAAACTACAAAACTTTTCCCATGCAGACTTTGACTACTTTGATTTTCTTTCAGATCATTTATTTCAAAATTAATACCTGCAACTTTTAGTTGGTCAATTAAATTTCGGTTCTCCTGAATAGAGAAGAAATCATCTATGCTACCTGCTATTTTTTCTCCTATTTCAGGAACTTCAATAAGTTGTTCAAAGGATGCATTTATAATACCATCAATATTTCGAAAATAATGAGAAAGCTTTTCCGCCACTGTTTTTCCGACAAATCGAATTCCCAATCCAAATAAAACATTTTCAAAAGGCCTGGTTTTCGAATTTTCTATCCCTTCAAGCAATTTCCTTGTTGATTGTTCTTTAAATCCATCAAGAAGCATAATTTTCTCTCCATTTAGATTATATAAATCAGAAACGGACTTTACAAAACCAGCTTCAAACAATGCTTCAATTGTTTTTTCACCAAGACTAGAAATGTCCATTGCATCTCTTTGAATAAAGTGTTGTATTCTTCCTGTTATCTGCGGAGGACAACTGTTTGAATTAGGGCAATAATGATTGGCTTCACCAGGTTCTCTAATTAGAGTAGTCCCGCAAATGGGGCAGTTTTCAATGAATTCAATTGGCTTAGCCCCAGGACTACGCCGATTAATATCAACTCCGGTGATTTTCGGAATTATTTCACCTCCTTTTTCAATATAGACGAAATCACCAGTTCGAAGATCAAGCCTTGATATCTCATTGGAATTATGAAGGGAAGCTCTCTTTACTCTGGTGCCCGCTAACAAAACGGGCTCAAGTTCAGCTACTGGAGTAATAGAGCCCGTCCTACCAACCTGGTATGTTATATCCATTAATTTAGTAGAAGCACTTTCAGCCTTATATTTATAAGCTATAGCCCATCTGGGAAATTTTGAAGTAAAACCTAATTCCTCCTGTTGCTCCAATCTATTTACTTTGATAACTATGCCATCAGTATCGACAGGTAGTTCATGTCTTTTTATTTCCCAATATTTTATATATTCAAAAACATCCTCAATAGATTTACATTTTTTATAGGTCTTTGAGACCTTAAACCCCATGCTTTCCAGAGTATTTAATGCTTCTTCGTGTGAATCTTCCTTTGTACCATAAAGCCCGTAAATATAACAATCAAGATTCCGGGAAGCTACTATTGCTGAATCCTGCATTTTAAGAGTTCCTGAAGCAGTATTCCGTGGGTTGGCAAGTAATGGCTCTCCGCTTAATTTCCTATTATTATTTAATATATCAAAAGCTTTTCCGGGCATAAAAACTTCTCCTCGGACTTCAAACTGTTCGGCGGCTAGATTTTTTGCTACTATTAAAGGGATGCTTCGAATAGTCTTCACATTTGATGTGACATTGTCGCCCTTCTCACCATCGCCTCTGGTTACAGCTTGTGTGAGCACACCTTTTTCATATTGGATACTTATAGCTACTCCGTCAAATTTTAATTCGCAGATAAAGTCATAATCAGCATGTCCTAAATTTTTTTCGATTCGTTTATTAAAATCAATGATCTCTTGTTTTGAATAAGTATTACCCAATGAGAGCATAGGATATTTATGATATACAGTTTCAAAGTTTTTAGTTACAGTGCCCCCAACTCGCTGAGATGGAGAAAAATCTTGCTTTAAATCTGGATAAGCTTCTTCTAGAGAAATAAGTTGACTAAGTAGCTGGTCAAATTCATAGTCTGAAATTTCAGATTTATGATGTTGATAATACTGATTATTATAATGATTAATCTTTTCAATCAAATCCAGAATTTGACCTTTTATCTTTTCTTTTTCAACCATTTATTATTTCTTTTATAGATCGTATTCTAATACGTTAACAAAAGTATAAAAATTAATTATGTATTTTTTTTAGTTTTGCATCAATCATTTTTTAAAAATCAATGAAAGGAAAAGAAGAAGTAAGACAAGATATTTTGAAAGTGTCCAAAGAATTATTTTTTGAAAATGGATATAGAAAAGTCACAGTTGATGAAATAGCTGCCAAACTTTCAATTAGTAAGAAAACCATATATAAGTACTATGAAAGTAAGCAGGATATACTCATAAGCACATTTGAAGATTGGAAAGAGAAATTAACGGCTGAAATAAATTCTGTGTTGGATAAAGGTGATATTTCCTTCGTAGAAAAACTAAAAACAATGATGACACTGATTGGAGTTGGAATGGGAAGGATGAATTCTATTCTTGTATCTGATGTTCAACTATATTTTCCGGATTTATGGATTAAAATAAATAATTATAAGCACGAAGCGGCATTTTTGAGATTTAACCGGTTAATAGAAGAAGGCAAAGAAAAGGGACACATAAAGAAAAATATTGATAAAAATCTTGTAGTCGCCTTATATGCCTGCGCTATTGAAAAATTACTGGATCCAAATTTTTTAGACAATTTGCCGGATGATCTTCGCAAGAGTTTGCCGGTATATCATGCTGAAATATTTGATAGAACACTGAAAATAATATATGAGGGAATACTTACTGAAGAAACAATACAAGACTATAATAATAGATAATTTCATATCCATTAAATGTATGATAATATCCTAATTTTAAGTTAAGAATGATCGCTATAGAATAAATTAATTTGATCACAAATCCGGTCTATACTGTCTTCAGAAAGTCCCGGATATATTGGGAGGCTGAGTTGTTTATTAACTATATCCTCTGTAACAGGAAAATCTCCGGTTTTATACTTAAGAAACTCCATGCTTTTTTGTAAATGAATTGGAATTGGATAGTGAATGCTGGTTTCAATCCCATTTTTCTCTAAATGAGTTTTTAAATCATTCCTGCTATTGCATTGGATAGAGAAAATATGATAGGAGGAGTTCGAATTTTTTGAAGGTGTGATCAAGGTAAGTTGATCCGTTTTTTGCAATTTTCTTGTATATTGTCTGGCTATTCTTCTTCTTTCAGCTATCCATTTGTCCAACCATGCAAGTTTTTTAAGAAGTATACCTGCTTGTATCTCATCAAGCCTAGAATTATAACCTATAATATCATGTTGATATTTACTGGAAAACCCATAATTACGTAGCTTTCTGCACAGTAAATCCAATTCCGTATCATTAGTTGTAATGATCCCGCCATCTCCCAATGCGCCTAATGTTTTTATTGGATAGAAACTGGAGGCATTTATTTTACCAAATGAACCGGTTTTTTTATTATTATAAGATGCCCCAACAGCTTGTGCATAATCTTCAATAATAGGAATATGGTGAAGGGCAGCGATATTGTTAATCTCTTCTATCTCACAAGGATTTCCGTATAGGTGAACTGGGATTATGGCTTTGGTTTTCCTATTTATGTATTTTTCCAAGTTTTCAGCATTGAGGTTGTTAGATTCGGGATTTGCGTCGACCAGAATCGGTTTTGCTTTGAGCTCTATAACAGGTAAAATTGTTGCTATAAAAGTGTGAGCAGGAACAATCACTTCATCACCTTTACCTATTCCTAATGCCATCATGCTTATTTTGAGTGCATCATATCCATTGCCAACACCAATAGCATAATCGACACCAATATATTCTGCAAATTTCTTTTCAAATGATTTCACATGTTGGCCAAGAATATACCACTTCGAATTATAAATTTTCCGGATGATCTCACTTACATCTTCTTTAACATTGTCATTGATCTTATCAAAGGAAAAATATGGAATCATTGGAAGCATTTTATTAATATCCTGAAATTGATATTGGTTTTAGTAAAATTAAAAGAATTTCTATTGTTAAATCTGGATTATTTGTATTTATATACATAATTTTTGGATTGGAATTTTGTATCCAACTTGTGTGTTATCATTTTATAATGTAAAAATAATCTGATCATTGAAATCTCTAGGTGGAGTATTACTTAATTCTTTTAGATTAAGTTCATATGGGACCTGAGGTTTTAAGCAGTTTGATTCATTATTTAAATTTAATGAAGTAATAGTAATTTTATTTAAAATTAATTCTTCCAACTATCTTAATCCTGAATTGGAGAATAAAGCCGATATTATATATTTATTCAAAGTTTTTTATAATATTTGAGAACATTAAACTAGGGGTATAAAATATATTAATGTTAAAAAGCCTTTTTAAAATCATAAATGTCCAGAGAGAAGAAGAGGAGAGGCCTGCATTATTATTGCTGGGGTATGGATTTTTTATGGGCATTTTCCTTGCAACATATCGGGTTGTTGTTGAGACTTTGTTTTTGAGTTCTTTAGGAGAACTATTGAAAGAGGCGTTTTTCTTATCAGGTATATTAGGTGTTATATCTACCTGGTTATATACAATATTACAAAAACGAATTTCATTTGCACGGCTGGCTGTATTTAACCTGATTGCAGTTTTCTTATTTATTTCTTTCATTTTTTTAAATATTTCACAGGAATCCAATAAGGTATTTATATTTATTCTTTATGTAATGTTATTTCCGGTAACCTCCATTATGCTTTTAAGTTTCTGGGGCCTTTTTGGAAGAATCTTTGATATACGACAATCCAAAAGAATAATTGGCAGCATAGATGCTGGTCAATTGATTGCAACAATTCTAGCCTTTGTTTCTGTTCCTTTCTTTATCGAGTACGTCAGTAATGTAACTGATTTGCTGATTGTTAGTGCATTAAGCATCGTTGCCTGTCTTTTTTTATTGGTATTTGTTAATAAGCAAATACGGTTTGTTACAATGGGGGAGGAGAAGACTGGACTCGATGTTTATCGTTTTGGGAAGTTATTCAGAGACAATTATGCAATTGTCCTTTCTATTTTTATTGGAATATCAGTGATCTCGGTAACTTTTGTTGATTATACTTTTCTTAAAATCACGGAACAACAATATCCGGATGAAGTTAGTCTGGCGAAATTTCTTTCCTACATGTATTTGTCCATTATGGTGTTTACACTCATTATGCAGACGTTTGTGAATGATAGGCTTATCGCATCATATGGATTAAAAACTGCCCTTTTGATATTGCCTGTAATTCTGGGTCTTTTCACAATAGGAGCAATTGTAACTGGAAATGTATTTGGATTTACCACAACTTCAGAGAGTTTCATATGGTATTTCCTCTTTGTTGGATTGAGTAAATTTTTCTCTAACTCCATAAGGGAAGCTCTTGAAAATCCTACGTTCAAGATATTTTTTATGCCATTGAATATTAATATAAGGTTTGACGTACAAGCTAAAGTAGAAGGAGTAATCAATGAATTTTCACGTCTTATCGCTGGTGGTATGATCATGATTATTGGAGCTTTTGCCTTCTTTGATATAATACACTATGCATATTTTTTATTGGCCATTGTAATTGGGTACTTTTTTATTACCGGGAGACTCTACAACGAATATCGAAATAATGTAAGGAAAAAGCTGGAGAGTCACGAAGAAGAATATGATGAAGTTGAAACTGAAGTTGTTGAAATAGAGACTATTTTAAATAATTTGAAAGATGTTCCAGATGCCGGGCTTAAAATATTCTGTTTGAAAGTTATCGAAAAACTCGATAGAGAAAAATTCGTTGAGTTTTTACCAAATTTGATTAATTCAGAACAAAAGATTGTTAAGAAATTTTCACTTAGAAAATTAAATGATCTTAGAAGCCTTTCTGGTGCAACAAATCCTAATAAAATAAAGATTATAGAAGATACCGAGAAAGGTAAAGAGGATATTGGAAAATGGTTGAATAAGTTATTGCATAATGCTGACGATTTACCCCTTATTGAAAACATCTCTAAACTTTCAAAATCAGAGGATGTTGAAGACAGAATAGATGTTATCAATATGATAATTAGTAATCCTGTTGATGAAGTTATCCCTTATCTTATTGAACTACTTGTTGATATGAATTATGGGGTACAAGCTGCAGCTATTGTTGCTGCCGGCAAAATTAACAGACCTGATCTATACCCATTCATAATAGATAAGCTATCTTCTTCTACATATGGTGACCTGGCAGCGAATTCTTTGATAATTGTAGGTGATGATATTATTCAATATCTTGAGGTGATTTTTCAAAGGAGGGATCAGGATCTTCAAACTCAGCTTCGAATTATCAGGATATATGAAAAGATAAAGAGCGAAAAATCAAAGGAAGTATTGTGGGCGAAAATTGATTACCCGGATAAGAAAGTAGTTTCACGGGTATTGTTAGCCCTGGCAAATTCCGGCTTCAAAGCTGAAGGATATCAGTCTGTTAGGATAAAATATGTAATTGAATCTGATGTGAGTGATATTATATGGAATATACATGCTCTTGACAAAATACATGATTCAGAATTAGGGAATATGCTTCAGAACTCTCTTGAAGAAGAAAACAACAGTCATTTTCATCATATATATATGTTGTTATCAATGATATATGATCAATATTCAATTAAACTTATAAGATCAAATATTGAAAGTGGTACAAATGAAGGGATAACATATGCGCTGGAGTTATTAGATGTATTATTAAGTGAAGATTTGAAAGATAGAGTTATTCCACTTTTCGATGATATTTCTAACCAGGAAAAGATTAAAAGATTGCAGATCTTTTTCCCGCATATACTGGGTGATTTTGATGATATAATTAAGCAGATTATAAACAAAGAGTTCAATCAGATAAATAGGTGGTCAAAAGCACTGGCAATATATTGGGTCGGAATAAATAAAGAAGAAAAAATGTTGTATGAGTTGATTTCTAATTTATTCAACCCGGATCCATTAATAAGAGATACATCAGGTTGGTCTCTTTATCAGTTAAATCCGGATTATTATGAAGAGCATTCCCCAAGGATAGGAAAAGATAAAAAGGCTGAAATGGATAGTATGATATTGAAAAAAGAGGAGATACGGCATCTTAACATTAGCAAGCCTTTGACAATTGAAAAGGCCTTTTTTCTTTCTAAATTGCCAATTTTTAAAAACTTGCCAATTTCATTTGTAATTAATTTGATGGACTACACGGAAGATCTATATCTTAGAAAAGATCAAAAATTAAAAATTACCGAAGAGACTAATAATTATTTTTATATTTTATATGATGGCTATGTGAATCTTGAACAAAAGGAGGTAACAATTAATAATTTGACTAGTGGTGAATTCCTTGGAGAATTTCTGATAGAAGAAATATCGGAAAATGAGCTTACGATTCATCCTTTAGTAGATACAGTGATGATGAGAATTTATAAGGAAAAGTTGTACGAGATATTTAGTAATGACCATGAAATTACATTGGAGTTCCTGGATTTTATAACAAATGGAATTCCTGATATAAATCTGGACAAGTCTGCCTAATACTTCAGAAATGAAGAAAAAATCCAAATAATTTATATTTTTTTTAGAATTAATAGCCTATATTATTGAAAATTAGTGAAATAATTGTATTATTTGGGGTATAATGAAAAATCCAATTGATTTATAATGGTTGAATCCCAGGTTATTGTATTGTATGCTAATCTGGATGATAAACCGGGGAGTGATGAATCGCAGGGTTGGGTTAGCATGTTTTTGGACAACCTACAAAGGCTATTGATACGTCTCTCAGGGGAGGAATATACCTTCATTCAATTGAATGAGTACGATCTTGAGCCCGACACTTTCCCAATTAAATCATCCATAATTATACCCATATTTTCTAAAAATCTATTACAAGCTCCGATTTTTACAAGCTATTTATCTGTACTTGAAGGTGAATTAAAAAAGAAAAAAAAGGGAAGTCCTAAATTTGAGTTCTTGAGTGTTTTTAGGAACCGGGTTGATATGAGTGAAATTCCTTCCTATCTTAAGAGTAATAAGCTGTATAAGTTCTTCAGCGTCGATTCACTGACTGATTATGTAAATGAAATTTCTTTTCATGATGATCCTGAAAAGGATCATAATTATTGGATGAAGTTGTTTGATATTGCTTTGGATATCAAAACCGGCTTTGAAAAAATGAAATCCCCTCTTTTAAAGGCCAAAAAATTGGTTTCAGAAATGAAGCCACAGGGGATTTATATAGCGCAAACAGGATTAGACCAGGAAATAGAAAGGGAAAATCTTGTTAGGGAATTGCTCCGTAATGACTTCCAGATTTATCAGTTGGATTCTGCAGACCAACCATATGTGGATTTAGAAAGAGATATAAATGAGAAATTAAGTAAATGCCAATTGTCTGTGCATTTGGTTGGTGAAGATTCAGGTTCGCTAATCAAGGAGCACGGACAATCTATTCTTGAGATTGAAAATCAATTAGCCTCAGAGCATAGCTATCAAATTAATGATCATCCAGGTATTAAATATGTGGATCGTTTTGATAGAGTTATCTGGATTTCCCCAGATTCGGATAACCTGAGTGTTAAACAGCGAATTTTCATAGAGAACATAAAAAAAGATCTCACATTAATTCAAAATGCTGAAATTCTTGAATTTCCAATTGAGACTCTGAAAAATTTTATTTTAAATAAAATAAGTAGCAGAAACACGACTTCATCCTCAGGATTATGGCAGGTAAATGAGAAGAAAAAAAGTATTTATCTAATTTGTGATAAGTCTGAGAGAAAACAATGTAAGCCTATTGGTTCTTTTTTGGAGGGTGAGGGTTATAAAGTAATTTTTTCGAACTTTGACGGAGAACTAGTTCAGATTCGTGATTCCCATGCCAGAAATTTGCAGGAATGTGATGGGACATTAATATTTTATGGGAATAATAATAAGAATTGGGTTAAAAGTAAGCTTTTTGATAGCGTAAAAGCGCTAGGATTAGGAAGGGATAAAGTAAAAAATCCTACAGCAGTAATAGTAGATTCTGACAAGAAAATGGATCTGGATTTATATTTTGAAAAGGAAGGCTTAATTTTATTTGATAACGACAGCATAGATAAGGATTCATTTAAACCATTTTTAAATCAATTAGAGGAAAGCTAATGGATATTAAAGAATTGGATATCGCTTTATCAGGTAAGGTAAAAGATGCCCACCTGGTTAATCCATTCCCTGGGCTTCGCCCTTTTGGGTTTGAAGAAAGTCATTTATTCTTTGGACGAGAGGGTCAGAGTGATGACATTCTTGTAAAGCTTGCTCAAAACAGGTTTACAGCAGTAATAGGGGCTTCAGGTAGTGGTAAGTCATCCTTGATGTATTGTGGATTGATTCCGGTATTATATGGAGGATTTATGACCGATGCTGGATCAGATTGGGTAGTAATAACAGCCAGACCAGGTAATTCGCCTTTGGAAAATCTTGCCGAATCGGTTGTAAAGTTAACTGAAGGGTATGAAGAATTAAGCCCTGAGGAACAATTTGTTGAAACAAATATTACTAATGTTATACTGAAAAGTTCTTCGATGGGCTTGGTTGATGCATTAAAACCTTATAAAATAGACAAAGGAAGGAAAACGAATTTTCTTATACTCATTGACCAGTTTGAAGAGTTGTTTCGCTTTTTAAAAAAGGAGAGCGATGTTGAAACAGCGAATACTTCGGCAGCGTTTGTTAATTTATTAATGAAGTCTGTTGCTCAGACAGAAATTCCTATATATGTTGCGTTAACCATGCGCTCTGATTTTATTGGTGATTGTGCTCAATTTCCAGACCTGACCCAAATCATCAATAAAAGCCACTATCTGATTCCACAAATGACCCGGGACCAGCAGAAATTAGCTATTGAAGGTCCGGTTGCTGTGGGGGGAGGAAAAATAACAAAAAGACTCACACAGCAGCTTCTCAATGATGTAGGCAATAGCCCTGATCAGTTGCCTATTTTGCAACACGCTTTAATGCGAACCTGGTACTATTGGATTCAAAATCGAGAAGACGGAGAACCTCTTGACTTACGACATTATATCGCAATCGGGAAGTTGGAAGAAGCACTTTCACAACATGCGAATGAAGCATTTTCAGAACTAAATAAGAGGGAGAGAGAGATTTGTGAGATTATTTTCAAATCGTTAACCGAAAAAGGAAGAGAAAATTTTGGTATAAGAAGGACCGCATATATTAGTGAGTTAGCTTCTATTGCTGAGGTTAGTGAGGATGAAATAATCGAAATTATTGAAAAATTCAGGAAACCGGGAAGGTCCTTATTAATGCCACCTTCCAATGTTCCTCTTCGCTCAGGTACAATAATTGAGATCTCTCATGAAAGTCTGATGAGGATATGGGACAGGTTAAAGAATTGGGTTGAAGAAGAATTTGAGTCAGCACAAATGTATCGGCGATTGTCAGATGCAGCAGCTATGTATCAAGTCGGAAGGACAGGATTGTGGCGGCCACCGGATCTGCAACTTGCATTAAACTGGCAGAAAAAACAAATGCCCTCTAGGGCATGGGCACAGCGATATAATCCGGTATTTGAAAGAGCAATGCTTTTTCTTGATACCAGTAAAACTGCTTACGAAAATGAACAGCGTAGTAAAGAGCTATTACAGAAAAATATGCTCAAAAGGGCAAGAAATGTGGCAGTAATATTTGGATTGCTCTTAATAATATCAATAATCTTTTTTGTTTTTGCCTTGATTCAAAAAGTAGAGGCGGATGAAAAAACAAAGGAAGCTTTGCAAAACGCTCAGGAGGCTGGTAGAAATATGGAAATTGCCCAATACCGACTGATGGAAGCTGAGAAACAACGTTCGAATGCCAATCAACAGGCGCTTTTAGCTCAACAAGAACAGCAGAAAGCTGAAGAGGCTCAAAGAATTGCTGAACAGCAAAGACAGATGGCACTTTCTCAGCGACGAAGGGCTGAAATGGAACAAAATAAGGCAATTGCGGCTGCTGAGGTTGCTGACAATGAAAGGGAAAATGCTGTGGTATCTGAGCAGAGAGCCATTCAGGAAGAAAACAACGCCTATAGATTGCGAATGTTATCAATCGCCCAGGGTATGGCCGTCAAATCACTCCAGGTACAGGATAATCAATTAGAGGGACTTATTGCCCAACAAGCTTATATGTTTAACCTGAGGTATGATGGAATAACACACGATCGCTATATATATAATGGTCTGTATTATGCCCTAAAGAATTTAACTTTTGCTGAGGATGATTCAGTCTTTTCAATGAAAAAACATGTAGGAACAGTTAGAGGGTTGTCTTTTTCTGCTGATGGTAAATACATATATTCTGCAGGTACTGACGGACAATTGCTGAAATGGAATTATCTAAATCAGAAAGAAGAACCTCAGACCATCTTGGAAAATGATGCTAGAAATAGATTGGTGAAGTCTACAAAAGATGGGAAATGGCTAATACTTGCAAGTGACTTAAAGGGAGTTCAATTGTTTGATCTTCAGAAAGATCGTAAGAAGCCAACTTCAAGTAAAGGATATGATAGTCCGGTTCGAGATATTGTTGTCGCAAATAATAGTAAATTCTTCCTGACATTAGGAGACGACAGAAGTCTCAGACTTAACGATTTTTCAGGAAGCCAGCTTGTTAAGAAATTCAATTCTAATTTCAATAAAATGGCTTTAAGTGCTAATGGTAAGATTTTAGCTTTGTCAAGTCGGACTGGAAAAGTTGTATTACTGAACATGTCAAACGTAGATCAGCAGATAACAATGCTGGGTGCGAACAGTAAGGCTGTTACTACCATTACCTTTCATCCCAAAAGAAATATATTAGCAGTTGGGTTTGATGATGGTATGGTATCTCTTTATGATATAAATAGTGGTATGGATAAAGCAAAGAAAATATACGACTTGCCGGGACATACTTCAGGAATTAGTAAATTGTTGTTTAATGATTCTGGTAGTTTACTGGCAACTGCGAGTTATGATGGATCTGTGCAACTATGGGATTATAACGATCTTAATACATTACCTCTTATTTTTAGTGATCACGAAGATCAGGTTTGGAGTCTGGCTTTCAGTCCTGACAGCAATTACTTAATGTCAGGTTGTGAAAATGGAAATATAAAGGTCTGGCCAACAAGGGTGGACATTTTATCGAATCAGATTTGTGATCATATAAATAGAAATATGACAAATCCAGAATGGAATAGGTATGTTGCATCCGATATTCCTATTGAAGAGACATGTAATCAAGATAATTTGCCATAGATTTTTATGCGAGGGTATCTGTTGGATAATATAAAGCGAATTTGCCAATTGACTCTGTTAGCAGTTGGCATATTTTTTAATCCAAATATATTTGGCCAGGATGTTTGCACCCAAAATTTAATGGACGCAAGGGAAAGCTTTGCTGATGGCAGATTTTTAGAAGTGGATTCCCTGTTGAGAAATTGCATAAAAAATGGTTTTACTAAAGTTGAAAGAATTGAGGCCCTTAAAATCCTGTCCTTAACCAAGCTTTACATGGATGAAATGAGTGAGGCGGATTCCTTGTACCTGAAGCTTCTTCTTACAGATCCTGAACATCAGGTAAATGAATTACTGGATCCTCCGGATTTAATTTTTCTGCATAATAGTTTTAGAACAGAACCTATTTTCTCATGGGCAGTTGGAGCCGGAATAAATTATTCTTTCCCGACTATTATTAATGAAGATTATCCCTTTCCTTCAACTACTATAAAGTATAATGATGGGCCAGCTATACCTATGCAGCCTAAAAAAAAGTATACACCTTTAGTTGGCTATTCCTTCACTGCGGAGATGGATTTTGTACTATTAAAGGATTTATACGTAGGAATTGGATTGAGTTTTTCAAAAAATAGATATAGGTATTCTACAGAGTACTTAAAAAGCCTCTATACAACTGAGAATACTGATATTTTGTATTATGAGGCTATTTATATTCAGAATCTTAATTGGTTCCATATACCATTAAAACTAACCTATCAGTTTGGTAAGTTGAAGTTTAAACCATATATATCAGCTGGAGCATCTTATGATTACCTGTTGATTTCAAAAAGAAAAGATCTCATTCGCGAGAAGATATCTGGTGAACCTGAAACAAAAATTGAACAGGGATCTTCAAACGATACTTTTTCAAAGAACAGAAATAATTTCTCCATGCTATTTAGCGTTGGGATGATGTATAAAACCAATGGGATTGATTATATAGTATTGGAATTGAGCTATGCACAAATGTTTAATAATATAGCAAATAGCAATGAAAGATATGGTGATATTGACACCCAGACAGACATTATATTTTATGCTATTGCTCTGGACTCTTTTAGCTTAAGTTCTTTTAATATTACTTTAAAATTTTTACGACCATTTTACCGTCCCAGAAAGATTGATAAATAGAAATTGAATGAAATTAAAGGGATTCTATAGTATAATTAGTGTTTTAATCGTTTTCGTATTTTCACACTGTGATAATAATGAATCAGTAATTCCAAGGGATGAAGCCACTTTTATTCATTTATATGGAGGTGAATTTCAGGATAAAGGGATTGATATATGTGCTCTTCCGGACGGAAGGTTAGCTATATTGGCATCAACGACTGAAACTCCGGCTGTAATTGGAGAGGAACCAGTACGAGATGTTGTAATCATATTAACGGATACAGCAGGAAAATCTTCAGAATTATATACTTTAGGAAAAAGAACAAAGGATGAATCACCTTCCAGCATGGTTTATCATGAAGGACACTTGTATATTGCAGGAACAACAGATGATAACAACCCTGGTGATAAAGATTTTTTATTTATGAAATTCTCAATATCTAACGGATCCATGACAAATTATTTATCCATAGGATATCAAGGTATTGATGAGACTTGTTATGATAATGCAGTCTTTGAAAATGTAAGTGGTGAAAATAATACTACCATAAGTGGAATTATCATGGTGGGAGAATCAGATTCTATTGATTTTCGATCGAGTTTAGATATATGGGTTACGTTTGAAGGAGATTCAATAGGCAGGAACCAATTGGACGGGGTGCTGCCTAATGGAAGAACTAAAAGCGTTTTGGTGGAATCAGGAAGTTTTCAATACACATTTGTTGCTGAAGAGTCAGATTCCTATACTCCTACAGGTCAAAGTATCATTATTGCTTCTAACGCATTTTCAAATGGTAGAAGATCAAGAAGTAAAAAACATTTAACAGGATTTAATGGATTTAATTATGCTGATAAAATTTTATCCGTAAACTCTAATAGTGCTTATTTGGTTGATGGGTATAATTCGACTTCAGGTCTTTCAATTAATTCTGATACTGCTGGATTGTTTAAAAGGCAAAACGATATAAATTTCACTTCCATTTCGACAATAAAAATTGATACGCTGGATATGGAAGTTAAGGATATTTATGAAACTATAGATAATGGCTATTTATTATTGGGAACTAGTACCAATACGAGTACAAACCTTAATACTATTAAACTGGTAAAGTTCAATTTTAATTTAAATGAAGTGCTTTGGGTACAGAATTTTGGAACCAATCAGGAGTTTGATGATGCAGGTTCATTGATTCAAATGAAAGATGGAAAAATATTTTTTACTGCAGCCGTTAGCTTCCAGAGAGGAGAGTCCAACACGAAAATAGCTCTGTACAAAACCACCGCAGATGGGAAACTGGATTTTTAATACCAGTTTATATGATTATATTTATATTTTATTGTACATTCTGTAATTTTTTTTAGAAAAATCCGGTTACCTATCGTATTTATTTCTTATTTAGAACTGAGGAAAAATATGTTTGTAGGGTTGGTAAATAAAACTGGTTGATGATATTCTACTTAAGGGCTAATTTTTTGAGACGTTTTACATTTAGCGTCTTATTGATTTTGTTTTCACTTTCTAGCTATGGACAGTGGTTGGCAGGCTATGAAAATCGTAAATTAATAACCATTCCAAATGCAAACATAACAGGAGGCCCGCATACAGATTTTCCAGTACTAGTTGATCTTTCATCCGACGCTGATGTGCCCACTGATGCCTACAATGCACAGGGTTTTGACATCGTATTCACTGATAATGATGGTCTTACACTTTTGGATCATACAATAGTGGTTTATGATCGCACAAATTATAAGGCTTTTGTCAGGATGGACCTTCCCGCAGGGGCTGATCATACATTTTATGCCTATTATGGAAACCCTACAATAAGTACAGACCCTTCTACAACAGATACCTGGTCAAGTGACTATAAAGGTGTCTGGCATATGGAGGAAGAACCGTTTTTAGCAACATCTATTAATGATGGCACTTCAAATGCCAATAATGGTACTCCTAATAATTTTATAGCACCATCTACCATAGCAGGTAAAGTAGGACAGGGCATCAATTTTATTGGAGGGAATAGTAATTTTGTCCAG
>Ga0316187_10000710_pt1 | contig 27186 bp, 23 predicted proteins | sample CroRivburrow1_MG_FD_204927 | JGI IMG/M metagenome (GOLD analysis project Ga0316187, IMG submission 204927) | Coastal sediment microbial communities from Maine, United States - Cross River worm burrow 1 | ecosystem: Environmental > Aquatic > Marine > Coastal > Sediment | place: USA: Maine...
GCTATGTCAGCCAGTTCTTTCGGGGTCATGACAGTGCCGTTGCGACGTGCGTCATCTCATTCAGCTGCCATGAACACAGGTGCGCGGGACTTGCCGGCCTTGAATGCGTCGACGAGCATTGCTTCACTTGCCTTGGCGTCGGCAACATGGCGTTCCTTCACATGGCCATAGCCGCGAATACCTTCCGGCACAGAGGCAATCTCGACGGCAAGATCCAGATTGGCAGCTTTGAGCCCCGGCAGGATCGCGGCGATTGTACCGCGGTAATCAGTGATCAACCGGCGTTCCATCCGGCGTTCCGCGGTGCGGCCGAACGGATCGAACGCCGTACCGCGCAGGCCTTTCAGTTTTGCCAGGACACTGAACGCCCGCATCATCCAGGGACCATATTCCTGTTTTTGCAGATGCCCGGTTTCCGGGTCGCGCTGTGCCAGCAGAGGCGGGGCAAGGTGATGACGGATTTCATAGTCACCCTTGAATTTGGCCGCCACGGACTGGGCAAATGATCCGTCGGAATACAGCCGGGCCACTTCGTACTCGTCCTTGTAGGCCATCAGCTTGAACAGGTAGCGCGCAACCGCGGCCGTGAGTTTTTCAGAGCCCCTGATTGTCTTTGCCTCCTGTACCCTCACCTCGTCGACAAGATCACGATAGGTCTGCGCATAGGCGGTGTTCTGGTAGGCGGCAAGAAAACCCGCACGCCGGTTGATTTCATCGTCCAGTGTCTTCGACTTTTCCTCGACCTGCCGGGTTCCAGCCGACAGCACAGCCTCTACCGCTGCCAGGTCATGCGCAGCGCGCCTGCCCCACAAGAATGCCTGCTGGTTCATCTTGATGGCAACGCCATTGAGTTCAATGGCGCGATTGATAGCGTCTTCGGAGACCGGTACAAGGCCCTGCTGCCAGGCATACCCCAGCGTGAACAGGTTGGAGGCAATGGAATCGCCCATCAGGCCTGTCGCAATGCGGGTCGCGTCAATGAACTGGGTCGCACCCGGTTTCGTGCGGGCTTCAATCTGCACCTGCATCTGCGAACCCGGCAACTGGAAGTCTGCATTACGGGTGAATTGCGCCGGCATCACTTCGTAGGAATTGACGACGGCATGTGTGCGTTGCCGTGAAGCACCGGACAAAATCCGCTCTGACGCGGAGGTCACGATATCGCATCCCAACAGAACATCGGCACCGCCTGCAGCAATCCGGATGGAGGCTATTTCAGACTGGGATGCCGCCAGTTTCAGGTGAGTGACCACCGCGCCGTTCTTCTGCGACAGGCCCGCCATGTCGATCATGGCGACGCCCTTGCCGTCGAGTGTCGCCGCCATGCCGATCAGATGGCCGATGGTGACGACGCCGGTGCCGCCAATCCCGGTAATCATTATCGCCCAGGGCTGGGTCAACGGCACGATCTGCGGCTGCGGCAAAACCGGAAACGGCGTTGCCTCGGTGTTGACCGGGTTCGATACACCCTTGATCAGTTCGCCACCTTCAATGGTCACGAAGCTCGGGCAGAATCCCTTCAGGCAGGAAAAGTCCTTGTTGCAGGCCGACTGGTCAATCTGCCGCTTGCGGCCAAATTCGGTTTCCTTCGGCGCAATGGCCACGCAGTTGGACTGTACGCCGCAATCGCCGCAGCCTTCGCACACCAGTTCATTGATAAACACCCGCCGGTTGGGATCGGGGAATGTGCCGCGCTTGCGACGTCTGCGTTTTTCAGCAGCACATGTCTGGTCGTAAATGATGCAGGACACACCGGTCACCTGCATCATTTCTTTCTGGACCGTTTGCAGTTCGGAGCGGTGATGCACGCTGACATGCTCGGGGAAGCCCACATTGGATGGATACTTCCACGGCTCATCAGTCACTATGGCCATCCGGTCAACGCCTTCAGCGCGCACCTGATTGGCAATCTGGGGCACGGTCAGTCCGCCCTCATGGGTTTGCCCACCGGTCATTGCGACAGCGTCGTTGAACAATATCTTGTAGGTGATGTTCACACCGGATGCGACGGCGGCGCGGATGGCCATCAGGCCGGAGTGATTGTAGGTGCCGTCACCCAGGTTCTGGAACACGTGCTTGCGGGTCGAAAACGGTGCCTCGCCAATCCAGTTGGCCCCCTCGCCGCCCATATGGGTGGCGCCTTCGGTATTGCGCTCGGGGATGTACTGCACCATCCAGTGACACCCGATACCGGCATAACCACGCCCGCCTTCCGGCAGGACGGTTGACGAATTGTGCGGACAGCCGGAACAGAAATACGGGATGCGCTCGGCCAGGTTTGGCGAGTTGCTGACATTGGCCATGGAGGCCTTGATGACACCGAGGCGCTCTTCGACCTGTTTCGACTTGCGCTTCTTCAACAGTCGTTCGGCAATCGCAATGGCTATCTGGTTGGGCTCCAGCGTGCCCCATGCAGGGAACAGGGTCTGGCCCTTTTCATCCTTCTTGCCGATGACGATCGGCGCGTTCGTATCGTTGCACAGCTGTTCACGAATCTGGCTTTCCAGCAGCGAACGTTTCTCCTCAACCACAATAACCAGATCGAGACCGTCGGAAAACTCATCGACGATTTTCGGATCAAGCGGCCACACCATGGCCACCTTCAACAGCCGCAGGCCAAGTTTCGACGACGCCACTTCGTCGATACCGAGATCATCGAGCGCCTGGCGCACATCCAGATAACTCTTGCCGGTCGAAATGATCCCGATCTTCGCCGTCTTGCCCCCCGACATGATAATCTTGTCGAGCTTGTTGGCCCGTGCAAACGCAACGGCTGCATAGCGCTTGTGATTGTGCAGCCGGTATTCCTGTTCAAACCGATCATCGGACGGGCGAATATTCAGCCCACCTTCCGGCATATCGAAGTTTTTCGGAAAGGTGATTTTGACACGATCCACCGAGCCGTCGGCAATGCCCGCCGACTCGATATTGTCGTGCACACACTTCAGGCCGACCCAGCATCCCGAATAGCGCGACAAGGCAAGTCCATAAATGCCGTAGTCCAGTATTTCCTGGACGCCTGCGGGATGCAGGACCGGGATCATGGCATCCATCATGGCAAATTCAGACTGGTGGGGTACGGTGGAGCTTTCAGCCCCATGGTCATCCCCCATCAGGGCCAGCACACCGCCGTACCTGGATGTGCCTGCGGAATTTGCATGGCGCAACACGTCGCCCGAGCGATCAACACCCGGTCCCTTGCCATACCAGATTGAAAACACGCCGTCATAGGCACCCTCACCGCGCATCTCCGCCTGCTGGGCACCCCAGATGGCGGTTGCGGCAAGGTCTTCGTTGATGCCCGGTTCAAATCGAACATTGGCCGGCTGGGTATACTTCACCGACTTCAGGAACTGCTGATCCAGTCCGCCGACCGGCGAACCGCGATAGCCCGTTACATACCCGGCGGTATTCAGGCCGTCGCGTTCATCGCGGGCACGCTGCATCAGCGTCAGCCGCACGATGGCCTGGGTTCCGGTCATGAAAACCTGGGACTTAGAGAGGTCGAATTTATCGTCGAGCTTTACCGGCTTCAACGCCATTACTCATAACTCCATGTGAATCGAAAAGGTCAGCAATGCTGACATACTTTTTCACCAAGCGTCAAATCAACTTTCAGGCACAGTGTGTGCCAAAGCCCGGGCTTCGGCAAGCACTGACCCCGGTTGAATAAAACGCTTGCCGCCGTGCAATCGGTGATCTAGGTTTTGCGGCACGGGGTTGTATTGGCCACCCCGTCAGGCAAGTCGCCCAAGCGCCGTTCACTCTGCTATGGAGGGAACCCGCAAGATGGGCGACTTTTTTATTTCCGCTGAAGACCTTTCACACCGGCTGGCAACGGCCGAACCGGTTCGCATCTTCGATGTGCGCCGACCACCTGCCATCGAATCCGCCTCACGGTTCCTGCCGGGCAGCCGCTGGCGCAACCATATGGAAGCGCTTGACTGGGCCGGGGACTTGTCCCGGCAGGACCTGATCGTGCTGAACTGCATGCACGGGCACAATGTATCGCAGATCGCCACCGCATTGTTGAGGGAACAGGGCTACAACGCACGGACATTGGCAGGCGGAGTGGACGGGTGGGTTGAAGCCGGTCTGCCGACCATCGCCCAGAGCCGGCTGTCTCCGGTGGATGCAAAACCGGGTATCTGGGTGACACCCATCAATCCCGAAATTGACCGCGTTGCATGCCCGTGGCTGATATCGCGCTTCATTGACCCGGACGCGATATTTCATTTTGCACAATCACAATGGGTAATTGATGTCGCAGACGAACTTGGTGGCATTGCTTTCGATACGCCGGGTGCCGTCATTGAACATGATGGCGGTCTTTGCAGCCTTGACACATTGCTGCGCGAATTTGATCTGCATGATCCGGTTGTCGATCAACTGGCTATCATTGTACGCGGTGCCGATACGGACAGGACTGATCTAGCCCCGCAAGCCGCTGGGCTGGCGTCGATCATGCAGGGCAATTCGATCCTGGGTAAAACAAACCGTGATATCCTGCGGCTCGGTTTTCCGGTTTACGACGCACTGTATGCACGCCTAAAACAGTCGCTTGATGCAATCCACGGCTTGCAGCCGATGGCCGAATAAGGGGTGGTGGCAATGTCTGATCGACCCGCAACTTCATTTCGTGAGGCCGTGCTTGTTTTTGCACGCATCGGCTGCCTGTCATTTGGCGGCCCGGCAGGGCAAATCGCACTGATGCATCGGGAACTGGTTGAACAGCGTTCCTGGCTGAGCGAGCAGGATTACCTGCGTGCGCTGAATTTCTGCATGCTGCTGCCCGGCCCCGAAGCCATGCAGCTGGCAACCTATGCCGGGTGGCGCCTGCACGGGGTACGCGGCGGACTGATGGCAGGCCTGCTGTTTGTGTTGCCGGGTGCTGCCATCGTGCTCATCATCTCGGTCCTGTATTCACTGTTCGGCAGACTACCCATCGTGGAAGCCATGTTCTTCGGCATCAAGGCAGCGGTCCTGGCCATCGTTCTGGAAGCCCTGCTCAGGGTGTCGCGTCGGGCGCTTAATGTCCCCTGGCACTGGATGATCGCCGTTGCCGCCTTTCTGGCCCTGTTCGTTTTCGCCATACCGTTCCCTGCTGTCATCGCGGTTGCAGGCCTGACCGGCTATCTGATGACAAACCGTCATGCGTCAGATGGCGCACCACGACAGGTTACACCGGTTCGCGCGCTGCAAACCGTGCGCACTATAGCGATCTGGCTGGTCATCTGGTTTGCACCGATCGCAACCATCGCCCTGATAACCTATCCCGACCATCTACTGGTGTCCGTGGGCCTTTTCTTCTCCAAGCTGGCCGTGGTGACCTTTGGCGGCGCCTATGCGGTACTGGCCTATATGGGCCAGCAGGCGGTGGAAAACCACGGCTGGCTCACTGCGCCGCAAATGGTGGACGGGCTCGGCCTGGCTGAAACCACTCCCGGCCCGTTGATCCTGGTGACGGAGTTCGTGGGCTACATGGCCGGATTCCGTGCATCCGGGCTGCAGGGCTCGATAACCGGGGGCCTGGCGGCTGCCGCAGTCGCCGTGTGGGTGACCTTTGCGCCGTGCTTTTTGTGGATTTTCGCCGGCGCGCCCTACATTGAACGCCTGGCCAACATGCCCCGGTTGTCCGGCGCGCTCAGCGCCATTACGGCAGGTGTTGTCGGCGTCATTGCAAACCTGGCACTGTGGTTCGGCCTACATGTGCTGTTTGGCGAACTGACAAGGGTCGAAACGGGCCCGGTCACCATGGTCTGGCCCATCTGGTCCAGCATGAACATTGCAGCGGTCGGGCTGTTTTTCCTGTCGGCGGTGATGTTGTTGAAATTGCACGCTGGCCTGGCGAAAACACTGGGCGTTTGTGCACTATTGGGAGCAGCGACCGGCTTGATAGCCTGATCGGCTACATATCCAGAACGAAAACATGCGTAATGACGGCCCGCATACCTTCGCGCATATTGAAGGCCGGGGAAACATCCAGGTAATCTGCCAGAGAAAACAATCTCCGGCCATTTTGAGTTAGATAGGATGCATTGCGAATTCGTTCTGGATGCAAATAGCGACGCTGTACGCGTGTGCTGTGGCCATCGTCAGGATCATGCAGAATGATCACGTCGCGATCAGTGCCACCGTTCTTGTTCACGCCAAATCCAGCCATGGTTGTCATGTGGCTGCTAGAATACCGCCAATCGCCTCTTCGATTTCCTTCTTTAAAAAAACTGACAGTCATCCAGACGCCGGAACCGCGTGCAAATTCAGAACGTACCCGGTGCATGTCTGGCGCCCCAACATTGTTGCGCGCCACATTCGCGAAGCTGTCAGGCCCAAAAGCTTGTATCGAAGGTCTATAGCCTGATTGCCTGATGAAACCGGCTAGCCCGGTGATAAATTTCTGAAGTCCGGTACCACCCTTGGGCGCAGTCGACATCAGCTTGTCACTACCCAGTTCACTTGCAACGCTTGCAACTTTCTCCAACGTTGTCAGGCCCTGGATCGGCAGTAAGTTCTTGTAGCCGCGATGCTCTGCCAGCCACACCAGCACATTCGCTGTCGCAACCGGAGCACAGTAACTAACGCCTCCATTGGGCAAACCCAACCGTCGATCCTTTTGCGAAAAATCCGGCATTCTGTCGAGACGCGACGTGTCGTAAGCGGCAGCCTGCACCTCGCCGCTCATGCCGGCAAAGGCAATCCAGCTCGCCGCAGCGATGGCAAGCACCACATCTATCATCCGACCGATAAGCATCTTCCTGCAAGCTCCCATCTGGAAATCCTGCAGTCAGGATACGCCGTTGCCTACCAAGCAGCGCTTAAGCGGTTAAGTACAATTTTAGCTGTTACCCGTCTCATTGACTGGCCAGTCCCAGAAACCATTGCCACGATTGCGATAGTGGCGCGACAGGACCATCTTGTGCACCTCTGATGCGCCGTCCACCAGCCGGGCACATCGTGCATACCGGTAAATCCACTCTATCACGGTATCGTTGGAATAGCCTTTGGCTCCCAGCAGTTGCAGCGCCGTGTCGGCAGCATTGTGCAATGTATCGGCAACATGGATTTTCGCCATCGATACGTCCTTCTGCGCTCTGTCACCCTGGTCGATCAGCCAGGCTGCATGCATGGTCAACAGCTTGCCGGTCTGTATGTCGGCAGCCACATCGCCCAACATCATCTGAATGGATTCGTGCTCAATCAGTTTCGAGCCGAATGCCTCGCGGTTCGAGACATACTCATCGGCAATCTCCATGCAGCGTTTCGCCATGCCAAGCCAACGCATGCAATGGGTGAGACGCGCGGGGCCAAGCCGCATCTGGGTCAACCTCAGGCCATCGCCTTCTTCCATCAGCCGGTTGGCCATCGGTATCTCTAGCCCGTCGAATTCAAGTTCACACACGCCACCATGCTCGTCCGGCCCCATGTTCGAGATGCGGCGGACTATTCGCCAACCCGGATCATCCTTGTGGAACAGGAAGGCTGACAATCCATTGCGCGGATCATCGGACGTACGCGCCATGAGAATAAAGTGAGACGCAACGGCGGCACCGGAAATATACCATTTGCGCCCTGAAATGACGTAGCGATCGTTCTTGCGCTCGGCACGGGTCAGCATCATGCCACCGGGATCAGAGCCGGACCCGGGCGCCGGTTCCGTCATCACGAACGATGAACGCACATCACCGTCAATGATGGGCTGAAGCCACTTGTCCTTCATGTCCTCGCTCGCCAGCACCTTGTTGAGAACCGACATATTGCCGTCATCAGGCGCCTGGCAGTTCAGGATCACCGGCCCGAAAATCGACCGCGCTGCTTCTTCGTAGAATACTGCCCATTCGGCAACACCCAACCCCAGGCCTCCGCGTTCCTTCGGCATTTGCGGTGCCCACAGACCCTCCTTGCGGGCTTTTTCGCGCATCGAGGTGAGCAGCGACAGGCGGATATTCTCAAACTCGTTGAAATTGTCCTTGTTGTCTTCAAGCGGCAGCACCTCACCGGCAATGAAGTCGCGCACCCGCAACCTGAGTTTGTCCAGTTCCGGTGAAATTGTGAAATCCATTGTTCTGCCTTTCGGGCCCTGAAGTGTCGTTTGTGGATCGGTTGACTGGGTTAGAGCCTAGTCAACCGGCAGAAGATGTCCGCCATCCACCACCACGGTGGTTCCGGTCATGTAACCTGACGCCTTGTTGGAAGCCAGCAGCAGCAAGGTGCCGTCCAGATCCGATACATCGCCAATGCGGCGTTGAGGAATACGCCTGATCATCGGCGCACTGTCGTCTGATTCAAAATATTCCTTGTTGATCTCGGTCAATATGTATCCCGGCGCAATGGCATTTACACGAATATCGTAGCGCGCAAACTCCAGCGCCAGATTGCGCGTCAACTGCAGTACGGCACCCTTGGACGCAGCATAGGCGGCCACCGTGCGTGCGGCCCTGAACGACAACACCGAGGCAATATTGATGATGTTGCCCTGCCTGCCTGCATCCTTCATCCGGCGCGCGGCTTCCTGGGCAGCAAACCACACACCGTCCAGGTTGACGGACATGACCTTGCGCCAGTCGTCCGGCGTTATGTCGAACACCGGCTTGTTGCCGGCAATACCGGCATTGTTGACCAGGATCGTGACCGTTCCAAATGCGGCTTCGGCTGCATCAAAGGCGCCTGCGATTGCACCCTGGTCGGCCACATCCAGCTCAACGGCATGCGCCTTGCCGCCTGAACCCGATATGGTCTCCACCAGCGATGCCAGTCGGTCGGCACGGCGTGCCGCAACCACGACACTGGCACCGTTGGCCGCCAGCACCTTGGCAAACTGTTCCCCCAGTCCAGACGACGCACCTGTAACCAGCGCGACTTCGCCGGACAGGTCAAACAATTTGCTGGCGTGCATGATGACCCCGTCAGAAACTCAGCGACACGTCGGTGTGATGCGACATGCATGCAGCAACATCCAGTGCGATGCCTTCCGGCAATCGCCTGAGAGACCGCAGACCGATTGTATTCCTGATCGCAGCTTCGTATTTGCCAACACTGTCACCGAGTTCAGCCTTGGCTGCCGTGCGCCACCTCACCTGATCGTCATAAACCCGGACTGTTTCAACCAGCAGGTTCTTCAATTCCGGCACATCGTCCGGCGACTTGGCCGCATGGCGCGACACCTTGCGCAACGCCTTGTTGATGTCATTGCTGCCGGCCACCGCACCAAGCTTCGAATTCAGCGTTTTCGCGACCTCTTGCACGGCGCTGGCATCACCGGCATCGGCCAGCTTTGTCATTTCCGCAAAGTCCGGCGCAAGTTCAACCAGCGCATCGGTGGTCTCGAGGATTTCCGCAAGCGCGATAACCGGTTTGTATGACTGGTCAGTATTGCGCCTGTAGGTCGTGCGAGCCTTCTTGTCCGTATTGAGCAGCTTTTTGAAAGCCTTGTTCCTGTCCACCCAGTCGGCCGGTATCATGGCCTCGAGGCGCTCGACTTCATCGGTATCCTTGTCAATTCTTGCCTGCAGGCGTTCGCGGGCAGCCTTGGCAACATCGTCATCGCCACGGGTCCGGCTCAATGTGGTCCGCAGCAGTTTCACTTCGGCCTGCGCCTTGCGAACATCACGCTGGATCTGCCGCACCCGAATATGCAGGGGAGAGTACGCAGGTGTTGCCTGTTTCAGAATAACTTCGGTTGCCTTGATGTCGTCCAGCAGCTTGAAGGTGTTTTCGGCCTTGATGAGCCCATCGCTGAACGATTTTGCAAGCTTGGGCGGCAGATCAGACATATTGAGGGTTTTCGCCTCGCCAATGGCGGCCCTGATGCTGTCTCCATCGGTCTGGAACTGGGTAAACACTGTTTCTTCTATGCAGGTCTGCAGTTTCGGGTTGACCGGAGGCGGTGCCTGTTCTCCGAGCAGTGACAGTCTGGTCGGCAGATAGTTCACCAGGCTCGGGAAGTACCCGACGATCCCGAGCGCCAGCAACTGCAATGCGATAAACGGTATGACGCCTTTGTAAATCGATGTCGTCTTTACGGCTGATGGTGCCACGCCGCGCAGGTAGAACAGGGCGAAACCGAAAGGCGGTGTCAGGAACGATGTCTGGATATTCAGGCCGATCATCACGCCAAGCCAAACCGCAGTAATGTTCGCCTGCGGATCCGCCAGCAGGATAGGCGACACGATCGGCACAACCACAACGGCGATCTCGATAAAGTCCAGGAAGAAACCGAGCAGGAAAATCACCGCCATCACAATGATGAACTGCGCCCAGAAGCCGCCCGGCAGGCTGGTCAGAAATTCCTTCACCAGCTCTTCGCCGCCGAATGCGCGGAATGCCGCCGTCAACATGGCCGCGCCCAGCAGGATGATGAACACCAGGGAGGTTGTCTTGGCGGTTTCAAGCATGACGCCATGCAGCGTGTTGTTGATCTGCAGAGCGCGTTTGCCGCTCCACAAAAGCGCAACAATCAACGCACCAAGCGCGACCGCCCCGAGGCCGATCCCCAGCGCGTCGGCTGAGGTCTGGATGTTCTTCACGTTCATGTTGAACTGTGATGACAAGACAAAAATGCTGGCCACGGCAGTCAGGGCCAGGATGGCTGGCCAGTAGGCACGCGGCTGGCCTTCCTTGAGCCTGTAGCCTGCCATGATCAGGGCACCGGCAGCACCAATTGCGCCGGCCTGGTTCACCGTTGCAACGCCTGCAATGATGGACCCGAGCACGATGAAGATCAGCACCAGTGGCGGCACCAGCGTCATCATTGCCTTGGCAATCAGGGTACGGTCATAAGCGCCTTCCAGCGGTACTGCAGGCGCAAGTTTCGGCTTGATCAGCGCCAGCACCAGAATGAACAGCATGTACAATCCAACCAGCACCAGTCCCGGAATGAACGCGCCCAGGAACATGTCTCCCGCGCTGGTCGAGGTGACGGAAAATTCGGACGGCATGGAGAATTCGCCCGTCGTTGCCTTGTACAGCGCCTTGCGCGTCGTATCTGCCTGATCGACGGCGCTGGCCAACTGGTCGGCCAGGATGATCAGCACGATGGATGGCGGAATAATCTGTCCCAGCGTACCCGAGGCGGCAATTGTTCCCGTGGCCAGCGGATGCGAATAGTTGTTGCGCATCATCACCGGCAACGAGATCAGCCCCATCGCCACGACCGTCGCACCCAGAATACCGGTCGTTGCCGCCAACAGCGCGCCAACAAACACCACGGAAATGCCGAGACCACCCGGGATCGGGCCGAACAACTGGGCCATGGTGACCAGCAGGTCTTCCGCGATTTTTGATCGCTGCAGCATGATGCCCATGAACACGAACAGCGGAATGGCGATCAGCGTGTCTCGCTCTACCTCCCAGTAAATGCCCCGGAAGTTGGTGACACCGGCACTCAGCCACTGCGACGGTGAGCCTTGTGCAAAATAGGCTGCGCTGTCGCCGGCAAACAGATAACCGGAAACCGCTGCGGCACTGATGGTGAGGATGGCTGCACCTGGCAGCGCAAAAGCCACCGGATAACCTGAACCGAGTGCCGTTGCCATGACCAGCACCAGCATTGCAAGAAAGAAGAGTTCCATATCCGAATTGCCCTCAAAGCGTCAGTTCAATGCGCGCCAGCGTCTGCGACCTTGCGCTTGCCGGGTTCATTACGTTGATCAGCCACGGCATCCAGCAGGTAGCCGGCAAACTGCACCATCATCGTCACCGCGAAAACCGCCAGGAAACCAGCCATCAGGTATTTCACATACATGCCAAATCCCGATTGCGAGACTTCGAAATTCAGCAACGGTGAATTGATCACGCTGGCCTTGCCCTCCATGCCGAACCACAAGACCGCAAAGCACAATGACATGCCCAGCAGGATTGATCCTATGTGATTGACGATGCCCTTGGTCCTTTCGGCAAACCCGGCATACAGCACATCCACACGCACATGACCTTCCTCGATCAGCGTGTAGGCGCTGGCAAACAGAAACAGCGCCGCATACCAAAACCGCACCAGGTCACCCATAAAGGCTTGTTCATAGGAGAAGATGAAGCGGGTGAATACGATCGTCAGTTCTGCGACGACGACAAGTAAGGTCAGCCAGATAAACCCCAGTGTTCGGATAAAGTATGCGAACACGAACGACATGATCAGCAAGGGGACATGCACCCAAAGCCCCCGGAACACAGGCCGCCCGAGCTCGGCGGTCATATTGCTGCCGACGATGCTTTCAAGAAAGCCTTCCACCCGCAAAAATGAAATCAGCGCGTCAACAAGACCAATCAGCAGCACCGAGAAGAACGCCCAGCGGATAATGTAGGCCGTCACCCCGTAAAGCCGCCTTGCATCGGCCCGCAGCGGCAGTTCGCGCGAGTTGCGCACATACCAGACCGCACCAGCCAGCCCCACCGCGTAAAGCGCGACCTGAAACCAGGCAAGCGCGCCACCGCCTGAGGAAATCGAAGTGGCCCCTGGCCAACCGAACCAGTAAGTCAGAAAATTGTTAAACAGGAAAACGAACATCAAGATCGTGACGGCCCATGAAAACGTCCGCCAGCCCAGCGTCGATGTCGACGCCTGATATGTTTCATCGCTCACAGTCAGCACCCACCCTTGATCACCCCGGCAACACCCTCATCAATATACGCCGCTTGCCGATTATCGGGCTTGTGGGCGTAAAGGGTGGAACAGGAATCCTGTTCCACCCAGTTGATCGATTGTCAGATCAAAGACCTGATTACAGGCCCAGAACGCGGTTGCGTTGCTGGAAGTAAGCGCCTTCAGACAGCTTCATCCAGCCGCCAACGTCAGCACGCGCTGCAACAAAGCTTTCATGAGTACGTTTTGCCAGGTCGGAGTGTGCAACTGTTTCTGCAAACACTTCCTCAGCAGCCGTACCGAAGCTGTCGTAGATGTCATCGTTGAATTCACGCAGCTCAACGCCGTTTTCCTTGACCAGCTTGGTCAGGTACGTACCGTTGTTTGCGTTGTATTCGGACATTGACCATGTGTGCTCTTCGCCACATGCAGCCCTGATGATTTCCTGATCGGTCTTGCCAAGATCAGACCACCACTTTTCGTTCATGCCGAGAGACAGCGTTGAGCCGGCTTCATGCATGCCAGGGTAGTAGTAATATTTGGCAGCTTCATAGAACTTCATGAAGTAGTCATTCCAGGGGCCAACCCATTCGGTTGCATCAATTGCGCCCGAGACAAGGTTTTCATAAATCTGGCCACCCGGCAGGGACACGGGAGATGCACCCAGTTTCGCCATGACGTCACCGCCAAGGCCTGGAATACGCATCTTCAGACCCTTCAGGTCATCGGCGGAGTTGATTTCCTTGTTGAACCAGCCGCCCATCTGAACGCCGGTGCTGCCGGCCATCAGGCATTTGAGACCGAAACCGGAAGCCACTTCATCCCAAAGAGCCTGGCCACCCATGAAGTTGATCCAGGAATTCTGTTCATTGTGGGTCAAACCAAACGGTACTGACGTGAAATACGCCCAGGCAGGGTGCTTGCCCTTCCAGTAATAGTCGGCAGCATGATAGGCCTGCGCGTTACCCGATGCGACTTCGTCGAACGAGTCAAAAGCACCTACGCGCTCACCGGCAGCAAAATACTGTACCGCGATGCGGCCTTCGGTCAATTCTCCGATACGTGCGGCAAGACGCTGCGCACCTGTACCCAGGCCCGGAAAATCCCGCGGCCACGTAGCCACGATAACCATGTCTTTCTTGGCTTGCGCAATGGCAGGCGCTGACAATGTAGTTGCAACTGCCGCAGCCCCTGTGGCGATACCGGCAGACTTGATAAACTTACGACGATCCATTCGGATACTCCCTTGTTTTCGAATGTGTCCTGGTTCAGCAGAATCAGGCATATTCATAAGACTAAACACGCCCTGTCGCGACGCGTTCAATCATTGAAGCCGACCATTCCGGCCTGCATGACATGAATAAACCCCAAACTTTTCACAGACACAACAGGAAGATGCAGTTTTTGAGATGACATTCCGGCAATGTGGTGAACACGTGAACTGGCAATTCGATTGCGAATGGCGACATTGAGAAACTGTTGGACATGTTGACTGCCGCCAGTTTACCAAAGCCCAATTCGTTTTCAGGATTCAGTGCATGTCGACAACATCCAGACCACCTCTAGTAGGCGTGCCCGCCGATGTATCGGAAAAGGACGGGCTGCTTTTCCATTCGGCCGGAGACAAGTATCTGCGTGCCTTGATGGATTGCTCCGGCGCCATGCCGGTCATCATCCCGGCCATGGATGGCGGCGTGGATCTGGACCAGCTGCTCGACAGGCTTGATGGCGTGCTGGTCACGGGCGCTACTTCCAATGTTCATCCCCCCAGGTTCGGTGCCAAACCAAACGCAGATCATGAACCCTATGACCAGCTTCGCGACAGCCTGACGCTGCCGCTGATCCGGGCGGTACTGGACCGCGGCATGCCGCTTTTCTGTATTTGTCGCGGTTTTCAGGAGTTGAATGTCGTGTTTGGCGGCACGCTTGACACCGAGGTTCAAAGCAAATCCGGCAACCTCGATCACCGGGCCGCAGACAGCGACGACATTGCAGTGCGCTATGGCCCCGCCCACCCGATTGCCATCGAGCCGGCCAGCATCCTGCATTCAATCCTGAAGAAGTCCGGTACGATTGTGAATACGGTTCATCGTCAGGCCATCGCCAGGCTGGGCAGCGGGCTGAAAGTCATGGCGCGTGCACCTGACGGCATCATCGAAGCTGTAACCGTGGAAGATATGGACAGTTTTGTGCTGGCCGTCCAGTGGCATCCGGAATACCGGGCAAAGGACAATCCGGACTCGGTGCGTTTGTTCCAGGCATTTGGCCAGGCCATGCAGCGCTATGCTCAGCTTCGCCACCAGCCGGACGCTTCAGGCAGGTAACCGATTTGACGCACCCTGCACGATGGTCACTTCAACTGCCTGCAAATCCAGTCAATGATGGCAGGTGTTGACCCTAGATTTTCAGGTCAGTTTATTTTACCAGTTTGTCAGACCCTGTAGCTGGCGCCGGAGTGAGCATGCCCATCATCACCTGTATTGAAGACCTGCGTGTCCTCGCCCAACGCCGTGTTCCACGCATGTTTTACGATTATGCGGATTCAGGTTCATACACAGAGACAACCTATCGCGCCAACCAGTCTGATTTTTCCAGGATCAAACTGCGCCAGCGGGTAGCAGTCGATATGGACAACCGCACCACCAAGTCAAAAATGATCGGTGAAGACGTGACCATGCCGGTCGCCATTGCGCCAACCGGCCTGACCGGCATGCAACATGCTGACGGTGAGATTCTGGGCGCCAGGGCTGCCGAAAAATTCGGCATACCGTTTACGCTTTCCACCATGTCCATCTGTTCGATTGAAGACGTGGCGGAGCACACTACCAAACCGTTCTGGTTTCAGTTGTACGTGATGCGCGACAGGGAGTTTTCAGCCAACCTGATCGACCGGGCAAAGGCTGCGGGATGTTCTGCCCTGGTGGTCACGGTCGACCTGCAATTGCTCGGCCAGCGCCACAAGGACCTGAAGAACGGTTTGAGCGCGCCGCCAAAGCTGACCATCGCCAACATGATCAACATGGCGACCAAACCCCGGTGGGGCCTGGGTATGCTGGGCACCAATCGCCGTACGTTCCGCAACATCGTCGGCCACGCCAAGGGCGTTGACGATATGTCATCGCTCTCCAGTTGGACCAACGAACAGTTTGATCCCCAGCTCAACTGGAAGGATCTTGAGTGGATCAGGAAACGCTGGGACGGCAAGATCATCCTGAAAGGCATTATCGATCCTGAAGATGCTAAAATGGCACTGCAGGTTGGCGCCGATGCGCTGGTCGTGTCCAATCATGGCGGCCGCCAGCTGGACGGGGCCCTGTCATCCATCTCGGCACTGCCGGCGATCATCGATGCGGTCGGCAACAAGATCGAGGTCCACATGGATGGCGGCATCCGCACAGGTCAGGATGTGTTGAAGGCAAAGGCACTGGGTGCTGCCGGTACCTATATCGGGCGCGCCTTTCTGTATGGCCTCGGCGCCATGGGCGAGCGAGGCGTGACCACTGCGCTGGAAATCATCCAGAAGGAACTCGACACGACGATGGCATTGTGCGGCTTGCGCGACGTGAACAAATTGTCGCGCGACGTGCTGCTCATGCCGGACCGATGGTGGTGAGTCGAGGAACCTGAACCAGGGAAATATTCATCCCCCTGGATGGATGAAATTTCTCTGGCACCTGGGAATCGAGCAACTTTATGGATTCAATTGAGCCGATGTCGCTCTTGTCAGGTTCATCAAATTCACCACCGACACCAGTCAGACGGACCAATAATAGGGCCGCTGGATTCTACATGTAGCCAATCCATTTGCCGCGGCCATCCAGCTCGACCGTCCCCGTCTCGGAACTGTTCACCTGGCTTGAGACACCGCTGGTCGGTCCCCACAGGTGAGCGGCTGCCAGGAGAAGAAAAATGGCAGCCAACGCAACCATGATGCTGTTCCAGTTCGCAGGTGCCCGTGTGTCGACTGTCTCGGGCAGTAGTCTCGAAGAGTGGTAAATATCAGTCATGATCAATACTCCGGTATCGCGGTGAGACCAACCAGTTGTCTCACCGGTTTCATAATCAGGGTTGGGTAGTTTCAGGCTTGCCAGAACGGCTTGCTGCTTTCGCGATGGGCGTCAATGCGGGTGACACCGATGTCATTCAGCAACCGCTCGTTCAACTCGTTCAATTGCCTGCGTTGAACAGTGCGTCCGTGCCATTGCATCAACATGCCAAAGGCTTTGCCGGACCAGCGCGCGATGGGAACAGGCCATGAACCCGTACCAGAAGCAGGTTTGGTTTCGGATATGCCGCAAAATGTGCCAGACGATGAAATCTTCATGATAAAACTCCAGTTTGTAGTGGTCCCTGCACCGTTGTCAGTTGATCAGGAGAACCCGTGTTGACTGGATGCTTTTATAAGATCCCCGGTTTTGGCCCACAAACGATCTTAATTGCGTATCGAATTAGAAAAAGTAATTCGATATTCACACTGCTGTCATATTTTTAGCTGTATTTAGCCAAATTGTACGTTTTCACAATTACAGAATTGATTTTAGTGTTATTTTTTCTTATTAAACACCATGGCCAGACGATTACCTTCCCTGAATGCAATGCGTGCCTTTGAAGCGGCCGCACGTCACTTGAGTTTCACTCTTGCTGCACACGAATTGCACGTTACGCAGGCTGCGGTGAGCCATCAGATCAAGTCTCTGGAAGACCATCTCGGGATGCCGGTCTTCAAGCGCCTGAACCGCGCCCTGGTTCTGACAGGCGCCGGGCAAGCGCTGTTTCCCGCCGTCAGCGAAGCCCTCGACATCATGGCCTCTGCCGTCGACAGGTTGCACAATCAGGATCAGTCCGGCGAGTTGACCATCACAACAATGGATTCGTTTGCAGCCACATGGCTGGTCCCCAAACTCGGCCGCTTCCGCAGATCGAACCCGGACATAGATGTCCGCATCACCACCACGGACACCAGTGTGGATTTTGCCCGGGTGAATGTGGATATGGCAATTCGCTACGGTGCCGGTGACTGGCCGGGCGTGAGTGTCGAACGGCTGATGACGGAAGAAGTGTTTCCGGTCTGTGCCCCGTCATTGTTGCAATCAGGCCCTCCGCTTTGCTGCCCGGCAGATCTGAAAAACCACACCTTGCTGCATGATGATCTGCGCATGGACTGGCGCATGTGGCTGATGGCAAGCGGTGAAGACGACGTAGACGCCGGCAAGGGTCCCGGTTACCAGCATTCCAACCTTGTCCTGCTGGCCGCCGAACAAGGCGATGGCGTCGCTTTGGCACGCAGTGTGCTGGTGCAGGATGCCCTGGCCGCGGGCCGGCTGGTAAAGCCGTTCGATATCACGATGCCGACCGAATATGCCTATTACATGGTCTGCCCGCACGAAAACCTGGAGCGACCGAAGGTCAAGGTATTCCGGCAATGGTTGATCGAGGAAGCCAGGGCTATGGATAACGCGCCGGCGTAAGCATTTGATACCAAAGGAACTGACTAGTGATCACGCGTCGGCAACAGACACGGCAACGGATTGGTTGACCAGTTGCATCGGTCCGAAACTGCTCAAAAAGGCTACTTCGGCGGCATCAAGCCCGACCCCGATACGGGCTATCGACTCTGCACCAGCCATGCCTGTGGCATCGACCAGATGCCAGGCACCATCCAGGAACACCTCCGCAACAGCGTGAAAATCCTGTGGCGTCACATCGGGCGCATAGACACTGGCGAAGCGCGCCGGAATTGCCGAGGCACGTGCCAGGCAGATCAGCACATGGGCGAAGTCGCGGCAGATGCCCTGTCGCTGCACGACCGTATCCAGGGCCGTGGTCTGGCCGGTGCTTGATCCTGAGACATATTCGATTTTATCATGAATCCAGTCGCGTATCGCAGCGATACGCTCGCCGCCGGAAAATTCGCCAAACTCCGCAAACACGAAACTCTGGAACTCGTCGGACGGACAATACCGCGACGGCATCAGGTATCTGACCGTATTCCCGGGCAGGAGATGCGGCGCAACTGCGTCAAGAGATGCAATCTCCGATACGCGACGATTGATGTCGATTGTGGCCGAGTAGTCACACAGGAAGTCGCCGTCACAACGCAACCAGATGCGTTCGCCCAGATTGTCCTCGGCGCTGATGCGGGCAAAATGTTCGGTTTCACTCAGGCCGATACTGGCATTTACCAACCGCTGATCGTCCTGGTCCGCAGCTTCGATATGCAGCAACAGGGCGGTCGGTTGGGCCAGGGCGTAGTGCAGATGAACCTTGAGATCCAGAATCATCCGGCCAGCCGCCTTCTCAACATCACAATCCGGCCGTGGGTGCCGGACATGAGTACCGGCACAATGGTCTGCAATTCATCTGCGTGTGACGACGACGCCATCGTCACGCCGCGTTGATTTTTGACAATACCGTGTTGAGCTTTTCAACCGCAGCATTGGTGTCAGCAAGTTTTTCCAGACCAAACAATCCCAGGCGGAATGTTGAGAAGCCGTCAGGTTCATCACACATCAACGGCACACCTGCTGCAATCTGCATGCCCTGTTCGGCAAACTTCTTGCCGTTTTGTATGTCCGGATCATCCGTATAGCTGACCACGACGCCGGGTGCTTCGAACCCGGCAGCCGCCACACTCTTGAAGCCATGCTCGGCGAGCAGTTTCCGGACACTGCTGCCCAGTTCCAGCTGCTGATCGCGCAGCTTGTCAAAACCGAGAGCCTGCGTTTCGAGCATGGTATCGCGAAACCGGGTCAGGGCATCCGTCGGCATTGTGGAATGATAGGCGTGGCCGCCGTTTTCATAAGCCTGCATGATCTGGTGCCATTTGCCCAGGTCAACCGAAAAGCTGCTGCTTTTGGTGCTCTGCAACGCTGTCACAGCACGTTCGCTGAGCGTTACCAGCCCGGCAGACGGAGAAGAACTCCAGCCTTTTTGCGGCGCGGAGATGAGCACATCAACACCAGTGGCCTTCATGTCGACCCACACGGTTCCCGATGCAATGCAGTCGAGCACAAACAGGGCACCGACCTCATGAGCGACATCTGCCACAGCCTTCATGTAGCTGTCCGGCAGCATGATGCCTGACGATGTCTCGACATGCGGGGCAAACACCACGTTGGGCCGTTCATCACGGATGGACTTTACAACGTCATCGATCGGGCACGGCGCATAAGGTGCCGGCAGGTCGTTGCCGACGGCACGTGCCTTGAGCACGATCTGCTCACTGGGTATGTCACCTGCATCAAAAATCTGGGACCAGCGATAGGAAAACCAGCCATTGCGAATAACCAGCGTCTTGCGGTCGGTTGCAAACTGCCGCGCAACCGCTTCCATGGCATAGGTGCCGCCGCCGGGCACAATAATCGCAGCGTCTGCGTTATAGACTTCCTTCAGCAGCCCCGAAATGTCGGTCATGACTTTGCGGAAGGCGGCAGACATATGGTTCAGGGAACGATCAGTGAAAACCACCGAAAATTCCATCAGACCATCAGGATCAACCATCGAAGAATTAGCAGTCATGACAAGGTTCCCGTTACAGTAATTGGCTTGGCGCGCGTCCTGGCAAAGTCAGCAGGGTTTTGGCAGTTGCAACCTGAAACCATAGACCCGATCGCTTCCAAAGCGGTAGAGCCAACTTGCGGGCTATGCTGACCCATCTTGCTCCAGGGTCGGACTTGTAAGCGTCTGGCGGTTCAGCAACAAGAAACAATCGACGCACATTTGACGCATGCCGCATCGGAATGGTTTTCAATTGCCAGCGACAACCATGCCGATCTGGAAGCGCACAATGGACTGTTACTGGCTTCCGGTTGAACGTGCACATAGCATTGAAAGATCAAGTCAAATGGAACTAGTGTTACATAGCGCAACACCCGATTGGATGAGGGAAACCAATAATGGCCTTGAAGATCATCGGTGCAGGCTTTGGCCGCACGGGAACCATGTCGACGTTCACCGCACTTAATCAGTTGGGCTTTCCGTGCTATCACATGATCGAGGTTCTGGAAAATCCGGCCAACAAGAGCCACCTGGATTTCTGGCGCAAGGTTGCCAATTCGCCTGCCGGAACTCAGCATGATTGGGAACAGGTATTTGGCAACTACACGGCGGCCGTGGACAACCCGGCTGCATGCGTGTGGCGCGAACTGGCGGTAGCCAACCCGGACGCAAAAGTCCTGTTGACGCTGCACCCGAAAGGACCGGAAGCATGGTACGACAGCACCATTGACACTATCTATTTCACCGAAAATCTCTGGCAGTTCAAAGTGATAGAATGGTTCACCCCGTTTGGCCGCAAGTTCGGAGACATGTCCCGCAAGCTGATATGGCAGCGCGCGCACCAGGCCACCATGGATGAAAAGGCGAAGGCAGTTGCCCACTACAATCAACATATTGAAGACGTGAAGGCAGCCGTCCCTGCTGACCGTCTCCTGATATTCACGGCCGATCAGGGCTGGGGCCCGCTTTGCAGGTTTCTCGATGTGCCGGAACCAGCCGGTGAGTTTCCCAATGTGAATGACCGCGCAGCCGTCAAGAAGATCATCGCCGACCTGACCAAAGGCGCCTACGGCATCATCGCCGGCATCGCTGTTGCGATTGCAGTTATTGCTTATGCGACGATCAGCCTGGCCGGCTGATCTGAAGCGCTTTCCGAAAAGTGTTAAACGGTTTTCGGATCAAAAAGCGCGTCAAAACAAGAACCAAAGCGGTCCAAATGTCTCACATCAAACGCAAACCGCTTTAGTGCCCGCCCCCTGCAGCGGCTTGCGGCGCCCTGACAAGTTCCGGCAGTGTTTCGGCAGGTGGTGTATTGCGTGACCGGTGCGAGCGTACCACACCGTCGATGATGGTCATGCCCAGGCCCGGCAGATTGCCCTGCTTGATTGAGTCGAGCATATCCTTGCCCGGCGCGTGCTGAGCCCGGTCAATGATGATCATGTCGGCTGATTTGCCCGGTTCAATAATGCCGCAATCCAGATCCCGCATGCGGGCCGTGTTGCCGGTACCGAAGCACCATGCAATTTCCGCAGGCACGTCGCCGAGGCTGGACAGCATCGCAATCATGCGCAGGATACCCAGCGGCTGCACCCCGGACCCGGCAGGCCCATCGGTGCCCAGGATGATGCGCTCCGGCTGTTTCAGTTCGAACGCCGTGCGCATGGCCAGAAGTCCGGCTCGTTCATTGCCATTGTGGACAATCTCGATGCCGCGCAGGCAGCTTTCACACAGGCAGGTGATCTGGTTGTCCGGCAGCGCCGTGTGACCGCCATTGATGTGACCGATAATATCGGCATCTGCTTCCAGCACCACGTCCTTGTCGATGAGGCCTGAGCCGGGAATGGATGGACCGCCGGTATGGATGGTCGACTGAATGCCGTACTTGCGCGCCCAGGCAACCATCTCTTTCGCGGTCTCGCCGGCCTTTACGCTGCCGAGCCCCACTTCACCCAGCAGCTTCACACCGGCATCGGCAAGATCCTTGAAATCCTCTTCAACCATGCCCTGTTCAAGCACCGGCGCGCCGGCCAGCACCTTGACACCTGACGGACGGAAATTTTCGTACCAGCGCTGCGCCGCAATCGCCATCGCCTTGAGCCCGACAATGTCTTTCGGCCTGCCCGGTGCATGCACTTCACCGGCTGAAATCATGCAGGTGACGCCACCGTGCAGCGTGCTGTCGATCCAGTTCATCTGCTGTTGGCGCGGCGTGTAGTCGCCGATGACCGGGTGTACATGACTGTCGATCAGGCCGGGTGAAACGCAGGTCCCGTGTGCATCAATCAGAGTCTCGGCATTGTCGATATCCAGGTCATTGCCATAGCCGATCTCGGAAATCTTGCCATCAAGTGCGATGATGCAGTCACCGTCCAGTATCGGCTGTTCGATCTTGCCGGACAGGATTAGTCCGATGTTCTGGATAACAAGTTTTCCGGATATGGTCATGGGGTCTGCTTTCTGTATTAAACGAGTTTTTTCAATAGACTGACTAGTTGTGTGTGTTCGGCTTCGCTGAGACGTGACACCGTGTGTGCCGTAACGGTCGCCGCCTTCGCAACCTGCATCAGATACAGTTTGCGTCCCTCCACCGTGAGGTCAAGATAGATGCGGCGTTGATCACGATCATCACGGCGGGTGGACACCAGGCCGCGCTTGCGCAAACGGTCGATCACCCCCTTGATGGTGGCTGCGTCCATCGCCGCCTGGCGGCCAAGCTCGTTTTGTGACAACGCGCCTGCTTCATGCAGCCTTGCCAGGGCAGCAAACTGGGTCGGCGTGAAATCCGGAATATGCTCGGAGAAAATCGACAGGTGACGCTGCTGCGCGCGGCGCAGCAGATAGCCCACCTGTTCATCCAGCTGGTATGGCGGATTGACAGGATTGTTACCGCGGGCAGAGGTGTCTGACATAAGCAGTATCCAGTAAATACAAAATGGGCTGGAGCAATGTTGGCAGCTAAACCGCAAGAAAGCAATTTGTTGGTGTGCATACATGTTCAACACCAGTTCTCCACCACCCCACTTGACATGAACGGTGCACAGGTTCAACAGTTCGACTGTAGCCAGGGGAGCTCCGCGCAAGGAGCTGAGAGGCCGGTGAGATGCAAATGCATCAGCACGGCGACCCTTCGAACCTGATCCAGTTAACGCTGGCGGAGGGATGCTGACGTCGATCGAGGGACCGTAACAGGTTCTGAAAACCGGCACACAAACCCCCTCTTCCATCAAACGTCAACTGGGTCTTCAACCGATCAGGGAGAGCCCAGAATGAACGCAATTACACCCACAGTTACCGAAGGCCCGTTGCCAGCATCACGCAAGGTCTACAAATCGGGCACCTTGTACCCGTTTGTCCGCGTGCCGATGCGCGAAATCTCCGTCCACCCCACGTCCGGCGAGCAACCGGTGACCGTCTACGACACCTCCGGTCCCTATACCGACCCCAACATCAAGATCGATATTTCAAAGGGCCTGAGCCGGCATCGCGAAACCTGGCTCGAAACGACCGGCCACGTAGAACGCTATGAAGGTCGCCATGTGAAGCCGGAGGACAACGGCTTTGTCACCGGCGACAAGCTGACGCGCGAATTCCCGGTCCGCAACCAGCCCTACAAGGCAAAGGACGGCAGGGCTGTCACTCAGCTGGCCTATGCGCGAGCCGGTATCATCACGCCGGAAATGGAATTTATCGCCATCCGCGAGAACCTGGGGCGTGAGGCCGCCAGGGAACAACAGGTGCGCGATGGCGAGAGTTTCGGCGCCTCGATCCCTGATTATGTCACACCTGAATTCGTCCGCGATGAAGTGGCCCGTGGCCGTGCCGTCATTCCGGCGAACATCAATCACCCCGAACTGGAACCGATGATCATCGGCCGTAATTTCCTGGTCAAGATCAACGCCAATATCGGCAACTCCGCCGTGACTTCGTCGATGGAGGAGGAAGTCGAGAAAATGGTCTGGGCAACCCGCTGGGGTGCCGACAATGTCATGGACCTGTCGACAGGTCGGAACATCCACAACATACGTGAATGGATCATCCGCAATTCCGCTTCGCCGATCGGTACCGTGCCGATTTACCAGGCGCTGGAGAAGGTCAACGGTATTGCCGAAGACCTGACCTGGGAGGTGTACCGCGACACGCTGATCGAACAGGCCGAACAGGGCGTCGACTACTTCACCATCCATGCCGGCATCCGGCTGCACTATGTGCCCCTGACCGTAAACCGCACCACCGGCATCGTGTCGCGCGGTGGCTCGATCATGGCCAAATGGTGCCTGCACCATCACCGGGAAAGCTTCCTGTACGAGCACTTCGAAGACATCTGCGACATCATGCGGGCCTATGACGTTACCTTCTCGCTGGGCGACGGCCTGCGCCCGGGCTGCATTGCCGATGCCAATGACGCGGCACAATTTGCCGAACTGGAAACCCTGGGCGAACTGGGCCGGATCGCCTGGAAAAATGATTGCCAGGTCATGATCGAAGGTCCCGGCCATGTGCCGATGCACAAGATCAAGGAGAACATGGACAAGCAGCTCGAAGTGTGTGGCGAGGCACCGTTCTACACGCTTGGGCCGCTCACGACCGATATCGCACCGGGCTATGACCACATTACCTCCGGTATCGGAGCGGCCATGATCGGCTGGTACGGCACGGCAATGCTTTGCTATGTGACGCCGAAGGAACACCTTGGCCTGCCGGACCGTGACGATGTGAAAACCGGCGTGATCACCTACAAGATCGCGGCGCATGCAGCCGATCTCGCCAAGGGTCACCCGGCAGCCCAGATCCGCGATGATGCCCTGTCACGCGCTCGCTTCGAGTTCCGCTGGGAAGACCAGTTCAACCTGGCGCTTGATCCTGAAACGGCACGCGATTTCCATGACCAGACCCTGCCGAAGGAAGCTCACAAGGTGGCGCATTTCTGTTCCATGTGCGGGCCGAAATTCTGCTCCATGCGTATCTCTCACGACATTCGTGCCGAGGCGCAGAAGGAAGGCATGGAGGCGATGGCATTGAAATATCGCGAAGGTGGCGATCTTTACATGCCGGTCGACGAAACTGTCGAGCCGGCGGAGTAGCCAGGTCATGAACGTCACCGTGGTCGGGGCCGGCGTTGCCGGCCTCACCGTCGCTACAGAGCTTGCCGAGCGCGGCTGCAAGGTGCAGGTCATCGACCGGGCGGAAGGCTTTGGTCGGGCTGCCTGCTCCTGGTATGCCGGTGGCATGCTGGCACCGTGGTGCGAAGGCGACACCGCAGAAGAACCTGTCGTGCGCCTTGGACAGGAAGCCATCGGCTGGTGGCGCGACCGTGTGCCCGACGTCATCGAACAAGGCTCCCTGGTTGTGACCCCGGCACGCGATACGGGCGAGCTTGCCCGCTTTGCCCGGCGTACGCAGTCACATCAGACCCTTGATGCTGCAAGCCTGGCAGACCTCGAACCTGATCTGCAAGGCCGCTTCCGGCAAGCCTTGTTTTTCGGCAAGGAGGCTCATCTCAACCCGCGCAAGGCTATCGCTGCATTGCTTGAGAGATTGCGCAAACTGGGTGTAACCATTGGCTACGCCACATCGCTCGAAGCTCACAACATCCGCGCGGCAGTTGTTGTGGATACGCGCGGCTTTGCAGCCCGCGATGTGCTGACGGACCTGCGCGGCGTCAAGGGCGAAATGCTGGTACTGAAGGCAAGGGGGCTGGAGTTTTCACGCCCCATCCGGTTGTTGCATCCGCGTCTGCCGGTTTATCTCGTGCCGCGTGGCGACGGCATCTTCATGGTGGGTGCCACCCAGATTGAAGCCGAAGACAAAGGCCGCATAACCGCACGCGGCATGGTTGACCTGCTCAATGCAGCCTATGCGGTGCATCCCGGCTTTGCCGAAGCCGAGATCATTGAAACCGGCGCGGACGTGAGGCCGGCATTTCCCGACAACCTGCCCCGGCTGCGCTGGCATGGCCGTACGTTGCATGTGAACGGTCTGTTCCGGCATGGCTTCCTGCTGGCCCCGGCCTGCGCCCGCATGGCGGCGGAGGCCATAGACAATCCTGCCCATATCCCGGAGTTGATGGATGAAGATCATCGTGAACGGTCAATCGCTTGACGTAACTGCCACGCTGCTTGACGCGGCACTGGCTGAACTCGGCTACGGCGAGGCTCGTGTGGCAACGGCGCTGAACGGCAAGTTCGTGCCCGCACCCGCACGTGCCGGTGCCCGCCTGGGCGACGGCGACCGGCTGGAAATTCTGGCCCCCATGCAGGGAGGCTGACACCATGCAGCTTTATGGTGTCGACATTGCCTCGCGGCTTCTGCTGGGCACGGCGCAATACCCCTCGCCTGCCATACTTGCTGAGGCGGTCCGTGCTTCCGGTAGCGAAATCATCACCGTATCGCTGCGCCGTGAGGCAGGCAGTGATCAGCATGGCCAGGCGTTCTGGAAGCTGATCCGCGACATGGGCGTGCGTGTCCTGCCGAACACCGCAGGCTGCCACACGGTAAAAGAGGCCGTCACCACCGCGCAGATGGCGCGCGAGGTGTTCAACACCAACTGGATCAAGCTGGAAGTCATCGGTGACAATGACACCTTGTGCCCCAACGTTTTCGACCTGGTTGAAGCCGCTCGCCTGCTCAGCGAAGACGGTTTTGAAGTGTTCCCTTACACGACCGAGGACCTGGTCGTGGCAGAACATCTGCTGCAGGCAGGTTGCCGGGTGCTGATGCCCTGGGGAGCACCCATCGGCACCGGTAAGGGTCTCAACAATATCTATGGATTGCGCACCATGCGGGCTCATTTTGCAGATGTGCCGCTGATCATAGACGCCGGCATTGGCTTGCCATCGCACGCCGCACACGCCATGGAACTGGGATTCGACGCGGTATTGCTGAATACCGCGGTTGCAAGGGCCGGTGATCCCCCAGGTATGGCGCGCGCGTTCGCACACGCGATCGAGGCCGGAGCAATGGCACGCAGCGCCGACCCGATGGAAGCCCGCGACATGGCCAGCCCATCGACCCCGGTTCTTGGAAAGGCCAGCCTGGCATGACCCACACGCTTGATCCGTTCTACCTCATTGTTGACGGTGCCCAATGGCTTGAACGGCTGGTGCCACTCGGCGTCA
>Ga0316187_10000711_pt1 | contig 27177 bp, 24 predicted proteins | sample CroRivburrow1_MG_FD_204927 | JGI IMG/M metagenome (GOLD analysis project Ga0316187, IMG submission 204927) | Coastal sediment microbial communities from Maine, United States - Cross River worm burrow 1 | ecosystem: Environmental > Aquatic > Marine > Coastal > Sediment | place: USA: Maine...
ACATGTTGTTTTCAGCCAGCATCTTGGCGGCAGACGGTGCCGCTACGACAGCCGGCGCACCGCCACCGCCGGTTTCCTTGCCGGCAGGTGCAGGCGCAGCTTCAGCCGGTTTTTCCGCCGCTGCCGGTTTTGCAGGTGCAGCGCCGTCACCGTCGGCAACGGTTCCCAGCAGCGCGCCAACTTCAACCGTATCGCCTTCCTGGACGAGGATTTCGCCCATGACGCCCGCTGCAGGAGCCGGCACCTCGACGGTGACCTTGTCGGTCTCAAGTTCCACCAGCGGCTCATCGGCGGCAATTGCCTCGCCTGGTTTTTTAAACCACTGGCCTATTGTGGCCTCCGTTACGGATTCACCCAGCGTTGGCACCCGGATTTCATTCGACATCACGTCCGTCCTTTAAAGACTGCTGCAGGCCTGATTGGAACAGGGCTGAAACAAAGATACAAAAATCAAACTGTCAGGGCGTTCAACGTCGCCAAAACTCACCTAACCCAGTTTTCCGTCACCAAGCGCCGTTTCAAGAAACGCAGCCAGTTCCTTCAGATGGCGGCTCATCAATCCGGTCGCCGTAGAGGCCGACGCAGGCCTGCCGGCATAGCCGGGCCGGCGGTGCTTTGCTTCAATCCGGTTCAGCACCCATTCCATATAGGGCTGAATGAACGTCCACGATCCCATGTTCTGCGGTTCTTCCTGACACCACATGATCTCGGCGTCCTTGAAGCGCGCAAGCTCATTCACCAGCGCTTTCGCCGGGAACGGATACAACTGCTCCACGCGCATCAGGTAAATATCATTCAGGCCGCGTTTCTCGCGCTCTTCATGCAGATCGTAGTAGACCTTGCCGGTGCACAGCACGACGCGACGGATCTTCTCGTCCTTCACCAGCTTGACGGGTGAGTCCTTGTTATATTCCGCATCATCCCACAACACCCGGTGGAACGACGAGTCAGGGCCCATTTCATCCAGTGTCGAAACGCACTTCTTGTGACGAAGCAGTGACTTCGGCGTCATCAGAATAAGCGGCTTGCGGAAATCCCGGCGCATCTGGCGGCGCAGAATGTGGAAATAGTTGGCAGGTGTCGTACAATTTGCCACCTGCATGTTGTCTTCGGCACACATCTGCAGGAAGCGTTCAAGCCGAGCCGAAGAGTGCTCCGGTCCCTGGCCTTCATAGCCGTGCGGCAGCAGGCACACGAGACCCGACATGCGCAGCCATTTGCGCTCACCGGACGACAGGAACTGATCGAAAATAACCTGCGCACCATTGGCAAAATCGCCAAACTGGGCTTCCCACAAAACCAGCGTGCTCGGTTCTGCCAGCGTGTAGCCATACTCAAAGCCCAGCACGGCCTCTTCCGACAGCATGGAGTTGATGATCTCGAAGTCGTTGGTTTTCTCGCCGCTTAAATGTTTCAAAGGCGAATAACGGCGCTCGGTCTGCTGGTCAATCCACACGGCATGGCGTTGCGAGAACGTGCCACGCTCCACATCCTGCCCGGACAACCGGACCCTGCTGCCATCTTCAAGCAGGGTTGCAAACGCCAGCGATTCAGCCGTCGCCCAGTCCAGGCCGGTGCCGGCCTTCATCACCTTCAGACGACCGTCAATCACCCGCTTCAGGGTACGGTGGATGTTGAAGTCTTCGGGAACGGTATACATCTGCTCGCCAAGCTTCTTCAGTTTCTTGGCATCCACTCCGGTCTGACCCTTGCGCGGGTCATCATCTATCTTGGTTGTCTTCAGGCCTGACCAGCGTCCGTCCAGCCAGTCGGCCTTGTTGGGCTTGTAGTTGTCGGAGGCTTCGAAATCATCTTCCAGCCTGCTGCGGAATGCCGCCTTCATTTCCGTATAGTCGGTCTCGCTCATCGAACCTTCATCGATCAATCGCTGAGCATAAAGCTGCGCCACCGGCGTGTGCTTCGAAATCCGGCGGTACATGACCGGCTGGGTGAAGGCCGGCTCATCGGCCTCGTTGTGGCCAAAGCGGCGATAGCAGAACATGTCGAGGACAACAGGGTGACCGAAGGTCTGACGGAACTCCGTGGCGATCTTGGCGGCGTAGACGACGGCTTCGGGGTCATCCCCGTTGACATGGAAAATCGGTGCCTCGATCATCTTGGCCACATCGGACGGATAAGGTGACGACCGCGCCAGGATCGGGCTGGTGGTGAAGCCGATCTGGTTGTTGATGATGAAGTGAATGGACCCGCCCGAACGGTGGCCCTTCAGGCCCGACAGGCCGAAACATTCCGCCACCACGCCCTGGCCTGCAAATGCTGCATCGCCATGGATCAACAAAGGCATGACCTTGGAGCGGTCCCTGCCAAGCTGGTCCTGTTTGGCGCGTGCCTTGCCCAGCACGACCGGATCAACAATCTCGAGATGAGACGGATTGGCGGTCAGCGACAAATGCACCTTGTTGTTGTCAAACTCCCGGTCGGACGATGACCCCAGGTGATACTTCACATCACCGGATCCTTCGACTTCTTCAGGCGTGGATGAGCCACCCTTGAACTCGTGGAAGATGGCCGTGTACGGCTTGCCCATCACATTGGCCAGCACGTTCAGCCGGCCGCGGTGCGCCATGCCCAGCACAATCTCACTGACGCCCATATTGCCGCCGCGCTTGATGATCTGCTCCAGCGCCGGCACGATGGATTCACCGCCGTCCAGGCCAAACCGCTTGGTGCCGGTATATTTCACATTGAGATAGGCTTCAAAGCCTTCGGCCTCGATGAGCTTGTTGAGAATGGCTTTCTTGCCGGGAACCGTAAACTCGATGGATTTGCCGGGACCTTCAATGCGCTCCTGCAACCATGCCTTGTGGCGCGGATCGGACATGTGCATGAACTCAACCGCCATGGTCGAGCAATAGGTCGATTTCAGAATGGCCACGATCTGGTTGATGGTGGCGCGCTCCAGACCCAGCACGTTATCGATAAAGATCTCGCGATCGAAGTCCTCCGGTCCGAAACCATATGATGCCGGATCCAGTTCAGGATGTGGTTGTTTTTCACGCAGGTTCAGCGGGTCAAGATCCGCAATCAGATGCCCGCGCATGCGGTAGGCACGGATCATCATCAGGGCGCGCACTGAATCCAGTGTTGCCTTGCGCAGCTCGTCGACGTCAAGCGCGCTGCCGGATTTGGCCGCCTTTCCCGCCAGTTTGCCGCCGATTGACTGCTCTACGGCAGGCCAGTCACCGTCAAGTACTGACACCATTTCACCATTGAGCGGCTGCGGCCAGTCTGACCGGGCCCAGCTCGGGCCGTCGGCTTTCGCCGCAACATCTGCCGGATCATCTCCAAGATTTGCGAAGAAGTCCCGCCAACCGGGATCTACCGAGTTCGGGTCACGCTCGTAAGCAGCTTGCAGTTGTTCGATGAATTGGGCGTTTCCGCCGTAAAGGAATGACGTTTGTTCGAACACGTCGTTCACGTCTGTCTTGGCCATGTTACCTACTCTGCCGGACAAAGCCTGCAGTGAGCCTTTATGAATTTGCCTTGGCGTGAACTGAAATCAGCTCACGCCGAGTCAACATAGCCGTTTTTGCTAGGCTTTCAACCGCTGAGCGAGTGTTTTGCCTAACGTGGCCGGAGAATCTGCAATTGCGATACCTGCGGCGCGCATTGCCTCGATCTTGTCCTCGGCTCCGCCCTTGCCGCCGGAGATAACCGCACCGGCATGACCCATGGTGCGGCCGGGCGGTGCAGTGCGACCGGCAATGAACCCTGCGACCGGTTTTGCCCGGCCCTTCTTCGCTTCATCCGCAATGAACTGGGCTGCTTCTTCTTCTGCCGAACCGCCAATCTCACCGATCATGATAATTGACTTGGTTTCATCATCGGCCAGGAACATCTCAAGCACATCGATGAACTCTGTGCCCTTCACCGGGTCACCGCCAATACCGACCGCCGTCGTCTGGCCAAGTCCCTCATTGGTTGTCTGGAATACCGCCTCATAAGTCAGCGTGCCTGAGCGCGACACAACGCCAACCGATCCCTTGGAGAAGATGTTGCCGGGCATGATGCCGATCTTGCACTCGTCAGGTGTCAGAATCCCCGGGCAGTTGGGTCCGACGAGCCGCGAATTGGATTTTTCGAGCCGCGCCTTCACTTTCACCATGTCCATGACCGGCACACCTTCGGTGATGCACACGATGAGCGGGATTTCGGCTTCGATTGCCTCGATGATCGCGGCGCCTGCACCTGCCGGCGGCACGTACACAACCGACGCATCGGCGCCGGTTGCCTGCTTGCCTTCTGCCACACTTGCAAAAACCGGCAGCGTCTCGCCGCCCTGGCCCGTCCATGTCTCACCACCCTTTTTAGGATGGATCCCGCCCACCATCTGCGTACCGTGATAGGCAAGCGCCTGTTCGGTATGGAACGTACCGGTCTTGCCGGTCAGCCCCTGCACGAGAACTTTGGTGGTCTTGTCGATAAGAATGGACATCGCTTCACTTCTTTCTGTCGTTCGGCACTTCCAGCAGAAGCACCAGGCATTACTTTGCCTTTGCCAAAATCGTCACGTTCAACAATCCGGTTTCTCCGGCCGCTGCAGCCTTGGAAATCAGGAACACCTTGTAGTTCTCGTTACCGCCGGCCCATGTCGTGGTCCTGAACTCCCCGTCGGGCACGTCCTTGCTGGCAGGTTCCTTCCCGGCCAGCTTGTGCATGGCTTCAGACACTTTTGCAGCTTCACTGCTGCCATCGAGCACAAGTGTACACGACGTTGCAGTGCCATCGGCGAAGTCGGGGAATGTCTGCTTGAACCTGTCGCTGACCGCTGTGCGCACCAGGCCCAGCCGGAAGAATTTCTTGCCGACCTGGACATCCCAGCCTTCCAGCACTTCAGGGTTCGCATCAGGGGAAAACGGTTTCAGGTCGGACTTTTCCAGCGCCTGCCATGCCAGCCTGGTTGCCATGTCGCGAATGGCACCCACCGACGGCACCTGTGAGTAACAAACCTTGTTGAACACAAAAACCGGATCGGCTTCATCATCAAGCGGGCCTTGTGCGCGCGCGTGTGAACCCGTCGCCTGCATCGCAGCCACGCCCACAGCGACCACCAGCGCAAGCCTGCGTAACGTGAATGTCATGCCGGTGATCAACCCTTCACTGCCTTGACGATCTTCTGGGCTGCATCGTCGAGATCATCGGCAGCGATAACGTTCAGCCCGCTCTGGTTGATGATTTCCTTGCCTTTTTCCACATTGGTGCCTTCCAGCCGGACAACCAGCGGCACCTGCAAACCAACTTCCTTGACCGCGGTGACCACACCTTCGGCAATCACGTCGCAGCGCATGATGCCACCAAAGATATTGACCAGAATACCCTTCACCTGCGGGTCGGACGTGATGATCTTGAAGGCAGCCGTTACCTTTTCAGTTGTGGCACCACCGCCGACATCCAGGAAGTTGGCTGGTGATGCGCCATAGAGCTTGATAATATCCATGGTCGCCATGGCAAGGCCTGCGCCGTTCACCATGCAGCCGATGTCTCCGTCCAGGGCAATATAGGCGAGGTCATATTTCGATGCCTCGATTTCCTTGGCGTCTTCTTCGCTCAGATCACGAAGCTCGGCCAGCTCGGGATGACGGAATTCGGCATTGCCGTCGAACGACACCTTGGCATCGAGCACCCGCAGATGCCCGTTGCCGAGCACCACCAGCGGGTTGACCTCGAGCAGGCTCATGTCGGTTTCGGTGAACGCCTTGTACAGGGTTGGGAACAGCGTCTGTCCGTCTTCGCGCGCCGCACCGTCCAGCTTCAGGCCGTCACACAGATTTGCAACGTCTGCATCGGTAATGCCGGCTATCGGATCAATGGCGACATTGATGATCTTCTCAGGTGTTTCTTCCGCAACGGCCTCAATATCCATGCCGCCTTCGGTCGACACCACGAAGGCGACCTGGCCAACGGTACGGTCCACCAGAATGGACAGGTACAGCTCACGCGCAATGTCGGCACCGTCTTCGATGTACAGCCGGTTGACCTGTTTGCCGGCCGGACCGGTCTGCTTGGTAACCAGGGTGTTGCCCAGCATTTCGGATGCATTCTTCACCACATCCTCGACCGACTTGACCACCCGCACACCCCCGGCGGCATCGCTGCCCAGTTCCTTGAAGCGGCCCTTGCCACGCCCGCCGGCATGAATCTGCGACTTGACCACCCACACCGGTCCGGGAAGTGACCTGGCCGCTGTTTCTGCCTCTTCCGGCTTCATGATCGGCACACCGTCAGAGACCGATACGCCAAATGATTTCAACAGTGCCTTGGCCTGATATTCATGAATGTTCATCTTGTTTCAGTCCCGTTTGAGTGTCGCTTCGCAAGCTGTGTCAGCTGTACCGGCTCCAGTGAACTACGAAAACGCAACGCCGTAAAGTCTTTGGTATACCACATACCAAAAAGCCCGGACCTTGCGCTGCAATGTCGTCAGGCCAGATCAGGTGCGATCTGCTTGGCTGCATCCATCAGGCCATGCACCGCACTGATGGATTTCTTCAACTCCGCCTTTTCTGCAGCATCAAGCTTGATTTCCACGATCCTCTCGATACCGCCTGCACCGATCACCGTGGGCACACCGACATAAAGGTCCGTCAGCCCGTACTGGCCTGTCAGGTGAGCAGCACAAGGCAACACGCGTTTTTTGTCTTTCAGGAAGCTTTCCGCCATGGCGATCGCAGATGCAGCCGGTGCATAATAGGCAGACCCGGTCTTGAGCAGGCCGACGATCTCGGCACCGCCGTCACGGGTGCGCTGGACAATGGCGTCGATCTGTTTCTGGGTGGTCCACTTCATCTTGATCAGATCCGGCACGGGAATACCGGCAACCGTGGAATAGCGCACCAGCGGCACCATCGTGTCACCGTGCCCGCCCAGCACAAAGGCGGTCACATCTTCAACCGACACCTTGAATTCTTCAGCCAGGAAATACCGGAACCGGGACGAGTCCAGCACACCGGCCATGCCCACCACCATGTTGGCAGGCAGCCCTGAATATTTCTGCAAGGCCCATACCATGACATCCAGCGGGTTGGTGATGCAGATCACAAATGCCTTTGGTGCATATTTCTTGATGCCTGCACCGACCTGGCTCATCACTTTCAGGTTGATTTCCAGCAGGTCATCGCGGCTCATGCCGGGCTTGCGCGGCACACCAGCGGTTACAATCACCACGTCGGCGCCCTTGATGCCTTCATATTTATTGACGCCGGTCATGCGTGCATCGAAACCGTCAACCGGCGAGCTCTCGGCCAGATCAAGCGCCTTGCCCTGTGGCATGCCTTCGACAATGTCGAAAATCACCACATCACCAAGTTCCTTGAGCCCGGCCATGTGGGCCAGCGTTCCGCCGATCATGCCACCGCCGATCAGTGCAATTTTGTTGCGCGCCATTTTGCGTTCCCCTGTGTGTTATGCGAATAGGCACCCGCTTTTAGTCGCGCCGGTCTGGTGACCGCAGTGCGAAGCAACCTTTTCGCTAGTACGAAAGATGGCCGTGTACTAAACCCTAGCCGCGCTGATCGCAAGTAACTAGAGCAACATGGGTTCAAGAGAACCCATAAAGTTGCTCGATCACTTTGAAAGCGATCAGGTTTATGTTTTTTGGTTGATTCAACCAAAAATCATCCTGATCTAGCACCCCACAATTGGTCTATGACGGACGGATTGGCCGAAAATCACACCGCAACCGCACCTGGCGCCTGTTGCCACCACTGTGCCGACTGCATTTCCGTCAGCCTGGAAACGGTGCGGGCAAACTCAACCGGGGTATCGGCGTAGCGGTATATGCCCTGCGGCGGCGTATCGGCACTGATCACCACCCGGACATGGGCGTCGTACAGCGTATCGATCAGATTGATGAAACGCCGCGCCGCATTGCCCTGTGCTTCACCCAGTTCACGTACACCTTCTATGAACACAACCTTGTAGGCGTCCGCAATTGCCAGGTAGTCAGCGGCACCCAGCGGCTTGTCGCACAGGTCGGAGAATGTGAACCAGGCAGCTCCCCGGGCTGTGTGCGGCACCGGCAGCACCCGTCCCTGCACCTGCAATTCGCCCGGCACACCATCATCATGACCCGTCACCTTGCGCCACAACAATTTGAGACGCGCTTGCGAACCGGGGCCCAACGGGCAGAAATAGACCTCTTCGCCCGACAGTTTGTCCAGCCTGTAGTCTGACGGCCCGTCCAGTTGAATGATGTCGAAACGGGACTTGATGAACTCGATAAACGGCTCAAACAGCTTGCGGTTCAACCCGTTGCGATAAAGCTCATCCGGCGGGATGTTGGACGTCGCCACGATAACGCATCCGGCCTTGTGCAGGGCCTTGAACAGGCGCCCCAGGATCATGGCGTCGGTAATATCCTTGACCTGGAACTCATCCAGGCACAGCACGCCTGCCTCGCCCGCAATGGTTCTGGCAACAGAGGCAATTGGATCTGCATCAGCATCGATCAGCCCCTTGTCCTGATCCTTGCGGTAGGCGTGGATATCACCATGCACTTCCTGCATGAACGCGTGAAAATGAACGCGGCGCTTGGTCTTCGGCGCAATGGCGTCATGGAACAAATCCATGATCAGAGTCTTGCCCCGTCCGACGTCACCCCAGATGTAGACACTGTGCGGCATGGAATCAGATGGCTTGCGCTTGAACAACCATGCCAGCCCGTTCGCCGGTGCGGGCGGACCGTAGCCGTCCAGCTGCAGGGCCAGTGCGTCGAGCCGCTTGAGCACATCAAGCTGACCGGCATCTGTTTCCAGCCTGCCGTCTTCAATCAGGTTTCTGTAACGGGTAGATGGTCGCCTGGGCATTGTGAACCGCGATGGATTACGAAAGCGCACCACTGGTAACGCGCACACCGCCGGTGTTCAACCCTGCACGGGAAAAATCATCCAAGGCTCGGCCAGTAGGTGACCGCCGCTGCACCATGCAAGGTCACCAGCGACAGGTAAGCCGCGCACATGACGGATGCCCTGTATGGTTTCATCAGCGCAACACCATCCCTTGCCGGGCCCAGCCGGGTACTCTGGAAAAACGCCACCACGGCAATCGCGACCAGCACCGGATTTTGCAGAACCACCCCACCGATTGCCACCATGCCTGCAACTGCAAACATTGCGGCGCGCACATGCTTCGGCAGGAATGACTGCATCACCGCGCGCAACACGCGCCCGCCGTCCAGCGGGAAAACCGGCAACAGGTTCAACAGATTGAGACCGCCTGCGATGGCAGCCATCACATAGGCCAGTTGCACAATGCCCGGTGAACTGATCTGCCATGCGCTGACGATGATCGCCGGCAGCAGCGCCAAAACCGACAATCCCGCACCCATGATTGCGCAAAACGCATCATCTGCAAGCCTCAGGTGCGGCACACGAGACACCGCAACACCGCCCAGAAACGGTATGAAGATGATCTTGCCCCATGGCTGGCCGATCATTCTGAAAGATATCAGGTGGCCGAGTTCGTGCAGCACCAGCAGGCATACAAAGACGGCACCGATCTCCCAACCCAGCAGCAGCGAAAATGCGGCTGCAGTAGCCAGCAGGGAGGCACCCGATATCACGGCTGACGTCCACCCGTTCGACCCCTTGGGCTTGGCATTACCGGTTTCAATCCAGCTCTTCAGCCGGGCAAGCATTGAGGCAGCATCCATGTGCGCCAGGGCAAAACCGGTTACTGAGCGCGGTCCCCAGGTTTCGCGAAATGTGACCCTGGTGCCGTTTTCCTGCGGCTCAAGATCAATGGTACGTTCCAGCAGACGGTCATTTTTCTGCATGTCGCCGATACCGGTGCGCCGCACCGTGATCGACCTGCCGATTTCACGGTCAATTATTTCAAACTGAAGATCCCAGGCGACTTTGCTGCCGTCGTCACGCTTGAGGGAGTAAAATATACGGACATGGCCGTCAGCAACCGTTTCGGCATGTTCAAAATGCTGCTGCCATGAAAAATCGCCCGACAGATAATCGACGGAGGGCCAAATCTCCTGCGCAGACCGGTTTATCAGGACACTGCGGTGCAGCGTGACAGGCCGGCGCCAATTGAACACAACCAGCATCGACAGTGCCGCCACTACAGCAACAACAATAAAACCCCAGTTCGCCATGTCTTGTCCGTCCCCAAGCCCGGTTGTTCAGCCGCACAGACTCGCACGACGCATGTTAACGGGACGTGACGAAGGTCGCTCCAACCCTGACCACAAGGCGGGCTGCAGGCGTCCAACTTTGATCATGATAAACAAAGCCTTAAACCAGACAGCCGCGAACTGCTGTCCGCGGCTGTCAGTCCGGTTTCTGCAATCGAGAGCGATTCAGTCCTAATTCATGGTCGGAATGGAAAACTCCGCCCCGTCCTTGATGCCTGACGGCCAGCGCGAGGTAACCGTCTTGGTGCGCGTATAGAACCGCACTGAATCCGGACCATGCTGGTTCAGGTCGCCAAACGATGACTTTTTCCAGCCGCCAAACGTGTAATAGGCCAGCGGTACCGGGATCGGCACGTTCACGCCCACCATGCCGATATTGATGCGGTCGGCAAAGTCACGCGCCGCATCGCCGTCGCGGGTATAGATCGCAACACCATTGCCATATTCATGGCTCATCGGCAGATCGAGTGCTTCTTCGTAATTCTTGGCACGCACCACCGACAGCACGGGACCGAAAATCTCTTCCTTGTAGATGCGCATGTCCTTGGTCACGTTGTCGAACAGGCAGCCGCCCATGAAGTAACCGTTTTCATAGCCCTGCATCTTGAAATCACGGCCGTCCACGGCAAGGGTCGCACCTTCATTGATACCAACCTCGACATAATCGCGAATCCGCTCCAGCGCCTGCCCTGTCACCACGGGTCCATAATCGGCTTCCCGGTCGGTTGACGGGCCAATGCGCAGGTTCTCGACCCGCGGCATCAGCTTGCTGACCAGCCTGTTTGCGGTGTCTTCACCCACCGGGACCGCAACGGAAATGGCCATACAGCGTTCACCGGCCGACCCGTAACCGGCCCCGATCAGCGCATCGACCGCCTGATCCATGTCCGCATCGGGCATGATGATCATGTGGTTTTTCGCCCCGCCGAAGCACTGCACCCGTTTTCCGGCCGCGCAACCGCGCGAATAGACATATTCGGCAATCGCAGTTGAGCCGACAAACCCGACAGCCTGGATGTCCTCATCGTCAAGGATTGCATCAACCGATGCCTTGTCACCATTGACCACATTCAGGATCCCGGCAGGAAGTCCCGCTTCCATCATCAGTTCAGCCAGCCGCATCGGTACCGACGGATCACGCTCGGACGGTTTCAGGATGAAGGCATTGCCACACGCAATGGCAGGCGCGAACTTCCACATCGGGATCATTGCCGGGAAATTGAACGGTGTGATACCGGCGGTCACGCCGAGCGCCTGGCGCATGGAATAGATATCGATGCCGGGGCCTGCATTCTGGGTATACTCACCCTTCAGCAGGTGCGGTATGCCGGTGGCAAACTCACAAACCTCGACGCCGCGCTGAATATCACCGTGGCTGTCGGGTATGGTCTTGCCATGCTCGGAAGACAGCATCTGGGCAAGCTCTTCCTTTTCAGCATTCACCAGTTCGACAAACTTTGCCATGACGCGGGCACGCCGCTGCGGGTTGGTCGCTGCCCATGCCGGCTGGGCCGCCTTGGCGTCTGCAACCGCCGCCTTCAGTTCGGCCTCACTGGCCAGTGCGACCTTCGCCTGGACTTCGCCCGTGTTCGGGTCGAAAACATCGGCAAACCGTCCCGATGTGCCTGCAACCAGTTTGCCGCCGATGAAGTGTCCGATTTCCTTGACCATACTCAGCACATACCCATCCGCTATCGGCGGACAGCTCCCTTGAATTTGTTGTTCCGATCTGCGCGGAACCTAGAGCCTTTCAGACCTAAATGGAAGCGTTTGATGGCGCCAAATCAGTTCACTCGGCTAGGCGAAAAGCGAAGCGCGATGCGGTGTATCGGGCAAGCTTTGCAACGACGCCGATGGACTGATTTGGCCCACCAAAGGCCGGTTTTCTGCGCCCGCTGGACAGCGTTACGGCTCTCTTGTGGTCAACCAGACCACTGCGAAAGCCGTGCCTAGCCAGCGAACGCAGAAAATCGGTCAAACGATTCCATTTAGGTCTGAAAGGCTCTACCAGCCTGTTCCGCTTAGGCAAGCATCAGTTTGCCTGTTTTTGCGGCAGCACAACTGAGGCAATCCCATTATCACTTTTTGTTGCAATGCAACATTTTCGCCTTTCAGATGCTGCATTGCAACACTACATTATCCGGCAGCAGACTCAGTCTTATATACGGGGGGCTGAAAAGGATAACACCATGACAATGCATTCCACTGCGCTGGAGACGGCAACCGCCATTACAATCCGCAGGCTTTGGAGCAGCGAGCAGGATGTGTTCAGAAGACACTTCGACCGGCTCGATCCGGCTTCGCGCGCCCTGCGCTTCGGCGCTCCTGTCCACGACAGCTTTCTTGATATCTATGCACGCTCGGCGTTCTCGAACGGCAACATGGTGTTCGGCGCTTTCGCAGATGGCGAACTGCTGGGTGTCGGAGAGATAAAGCTGCTTGCAAACAGCCTGCCGGTTCGAGCAGAGGCGGCATTTTCCGTTGTGCCGGATTGGCAGGACAAGGGCATAGGCGATGCCCTGTTTGCCCGCATTGTAGCTGCCCTTCAAAACCGCGGCGTCCGGTCGGTTATGTTGTGGTGCAGGTCATCGAACCACCGCATGCGCCACCTGGCTGACAAGCACAATGCCGAGATGAATTTCGTGGACGGCGATGAAGCCTGCGGCGAGGTTCGCCTGCCCTGGCCGATGCCATCCTCCATCATCGAGGAAGTTTGTGGCGAAGCGATTTGTTACTCCAATTCGCTCTGGCGGACCAACTGGCTCAAGCCAGGCTCGGCCTAAGGCGCGCATATCAATTGTGAGTCCGGTTTTTGGGGGTAAGACACGCCAGCTTGGTGATCTTCGAGGCCCAAAACCTGCTGGTCTTGGGCAAACGAAAGTCAGCCATAAGGCCAAAGTGGGCCAGAGTATATATCACTTGATCGGATGTGCCTCAGTTGCTGAGAAACTTGGAGCGGCTCGATAGCAATAACGTATAGTAGGCGCATACTCGACCTTTTGGAGCAGGGAAATTGGCTAGTTGGTGGAAGCGAGTGCTGGGTCAACGAACAGATCGCCAAAGCAGCAAAAGCGTTGTGAGCGAAGCGCCGAACAACCCCTCAAATTGGCATAACTTGCCGCCAGGGGTCGACAAAACTAATTGGCGGGAACACTTGATCCGCATGACAAGCCCGATTGAAGTCGGAGGTTTCAGGCCAACTCAAAGTCCTCTCGCTTCGGTCTTCGGTGACGTGCGAGTGGCCCTGCAAGACGAAAACTCGCCCGTGTTTGATGGCACGCCGTTATGGCCACTATGCCAGTTCAATCTTGGCGACGCGCCATTGGTGCCAGCTGAGTTGTCCGATTTGAAGTTCATATCCATCTTTGTTCATCCGGATATCATTCCTGAATCTCGAGAAATCATCGATACTGCTGAAACAGATTTCAGCGGTCCCATGGTGATCCGTACTTATGAATCCGTTCATGATCTTGTGGACATAAGGCGGCCAGATACAACAACACCTCTAAAACCATTTGAAATACGGTGGCTGGACCCAGTACCCGACTATCCAAATCATGATTGTCTGGCCTTCGATTTCAACATGCTTGGACTGGGCGGTTACTATGACCAACCAGACGCAGTAAATGTGCAAGCAACCAAATTGGGTGGTTACCCCGGAACGGTTCAGTCTGAACCTTGGTGGGACTACAAAGAAAATGACGAGAATTTCAGGTTTGTGATACAATTGGACTGCGAACCGAAATCCAATTGGGGTTGGGGCGACGGCGCTGCTTTTCTTGCCAGATCGCAAAAGAACCCTAAACTCTGGGCGCTCGATATTCAATTCACCTGAGAGTAGAACTATTTTGGCCCAAGGCGTTACAGTGCGTGGGCACGGCTAGGACCAATATGTTTTGTAGCGCAGCGTTCGTCTGCTAAGGCCGCTGAGCCGACAGGCGGCACTTTCGCTCGATTCTTAGGCCCCGACCCTAAATCGCCAACCCTGGCACCCAGGCATACCCGTCATCATCAAGGATTACCGCCTCGCGCAGCCCGTGCGGCTTGTCTTGCGCACCGGCCAGTACTGTCCAGCCGCCGGCACGGGCGGCAGCCTCTGCATGGTCCGGATCGACGCCATAGGCTCTCAGTTCCGCACCGGCACCGCGGCCTTCAGCCTGTGTGGCAACGCCATACAGGACGTTGGACTTGTAGGTATGGTCGGCATGGATCATCCATATCGACCCGCTCAGCGAGAACACCGAAAAATCATCACTGTGATGCAGGACTTTCGCGCCCAGCACCGAAACTGCAAAATCGCGATGCCTTGAGGTGTTGCTGACAAGCAGGTTGAAACCGATGCCAGGTCCGAGCGAATGCCCGAACTCCACAGCATCCATAAAGGGTTCTGCAGGCTTGCTATCGTTCGTCATTACCAGAAGAAATCACAGATCGCCAGCGAATGCGAGTTAACCTGCAGCACTTACCCGGCCACCGGCCTCGGTGCCGTCATAGCAGACCTCGCAAGGGCCAATCTGGTCCGGTGATACAATGCCGCTTTTGCGCAATGAGAGCAGGAACAGTACCGCGGCATTGGCAACAATGTCAGACAGATCTGCCGAGGCTATCTCGCTTTCAAAGGCGCGTGACAAACGCCCTGCCGCGCGGCGGCAATAATCTGCAGCATCCCCATCGGAAATCGTCTTGCAGGCTTCCCACTCGCGGTTCAACTGATCGCGCGGCACTTCGGCCAGCAGGCAGTCTTCGATCAAGAGTGGCACACTGCCCCGCCCGACAATGCTGGCATATGGGCTTTTCTCACACTGCGCGGAAGGATAAGCGACCGTCACAGGTGGTGTCGGGTTAGCTGTATCTACGGATAAGGCGGTATCTTGCATGGGCTTCATGTCCTTGACTGACTGACTGCATCAATCCCGAGTCGAATTGGACTCCTGTCCGGTAAAATTGCAGCAACCAGATTGACATTCAGTTAACCATGACCGTTTTCCTCACTGCGGCAGATGGTGGCCTGCCCTGGACAATTCACGCAACAGGCTCAGCGGCAAGCGGCATTCAAAGCTGCCGGCAGCATAGGGGCCAAGTTCGTAAGGTGAAAAATGAACCCGGGCACCATCCGCATTGAAGGTCCATGAAGACAGCTTGCCCGCCGCCGCCAGAACGGCTTTTTCAGACTCGGGAAAAAACATCTGCTTGAGTTGTGCCTTGCTGAGAGCCTTGTCACCGTCTTGTCCGTAAAGCCTGTTTTCGCATGCGGCTGCCAACGCCGCCTTCGCCTGCGGTGAAAACAACTTGTCATAGGTCAGCTCACCGATTTGTGGGCTGACATTGATGGCGGAAAAGAAGGTGTTGCCGTGCGCGCCACCATCGTAGCGCCAGGTCTGCACCAGCGCCGACACCAGGTTTGGCGCGGCATATTCCAGGGTGATGGATTGATTATAGCTGAGCTGGCCCGTTGTTTCGAAGTCGATTTTTTCGGTGAAAGGCGCCTGTTTGACCAGGTCATCCACTTGGCTGTTGAATGACACTTCCCCGGCCCCGGCAGGAGCGGCAAACCGCACACCGGCAATTTCAACCTCGTAAGCCGTCTTTGACCCCGCCTGTATCCTGGCGAACGGCACCATGTCTGCTCCGCTGCCCGGCCCGGTCTTCGGTCTTGCTGCAATGATCAAAGTCCGCTGAGTGGTTTGCTGCAGCAGGCAGTCAATTCGCTCCGCGTCACTGCCGTAACCACAGCGCGCATCGCGGGTTTTCAACCACGCCCGCTGGTTTTGACGAAGTATCTTGAACTCTGCCTCGCCGAGCAACTCGCGCACCTTGCGCCATGCCAGGCCAAGATCATCATCTGCCTGCTTGAGCCCGCTGTCGGAACAAATCAGTTTCTCGGTTTCGGTACTTGCCTTGGTGCAGTCAAACGCCTGGGCCGGCGACGATGCCGACACCAAAATGGACAGGATTAGAATCGACAGGCATCGCATTTCCGGCACACTCCAGCAGATCAGTGAAGCCGTCAGTCTATTGCAGTTTCAGCAAACAGGAAACGTCTAGACCCGGCGCTCGATCATCATTTTCTTGATCTCCGCAATCGCCTTTGCCGGGTTCAACCCCTTCGGACAAGCCTTGGAGCAATTCATGATGGTGTGGCACCTGTACAGCCGGAACGGATCTTCCAGATTGTCAAGCCGTTCACCGGTCGCCTCGTCACGTGAATCAATCAGCCAGCGATAGGCCTGCAGCAGGATGGCGGGTCCGAGATAGCGGTCACCGTTCCACCAGTAGGACGGACACGATGTCGAACAACAGGCACACAGAATGCATTCGTACAGCCCGTCGAGCTTTTCGCGGTCTTCGTGCGACTGCTTCCATTCGGTTCTGGGCTCAGGCGTATCGGTCTTGAGCCATGGCTCGATTGAGCGATGCTGCGCATAAAACCGTGACAGATCCGGCACCAGGTCCTTGACCACCGGCATGTGCGGCAGCGGGTAGATGCGGACGTCACCATCCACTTCATCGATGCCGCGGGTACAGGCCAGCGTGTTGGTGCCGTCAATGTTCATGGCACATGACCCGCAAATGCCTTCACGGCACGACCGCCGGAAGGTCAGCGTCGGATCAATCTCGTTCTTGATCTTGATCAGCGCGTCGAGAACCATCGGCCCGCAATCATCCAGGTCGATGGTGTAGGTGTCGACCTGCGGATTGGCATCATCGTCCGGGCTCCAGCGATACACCTTGAATTCCCGCGTGCGGTTGGCGCCATCAGGCTTGGGCCACACCTTGCCGTCGCCGACTTGGGAGTTCTTTGGAAGTGTCAGTTCAACCATGTTTTCGTATCCCGTGCCCTATGCCCTAGTAAACGCGCGCTTTTGGCGCGATCTTCTTGGGGTCAATGCCGCCTTCGGCAGGTGTTGTCAGCGGCTCTGTGTGCACCGGACGATAATCCAGTTTCACCTTGCCCTTGTCATCAACCCACGACAGCGTGTGCTTGCGCCAGTTCTTGTCGTCACGCCCGTCATAGGGGCCTGCCTTGTAGTCTTCGCGTGCATGCGCACCACGGCTTTCCTTGCGCGCTTCGGCTGAATAAACCGTGGTAATGGCGCTTGCCATCAGGTTTTCAAGTTCCAGCGTTTCAACCAGGTCGGAATTCCAGATCATTGATCTGTCGGTCACCTTCAGGTCGGACATTTTCTTCCATGCCGCGCTGAGCCGCTTGCAGCCTTGTGCCAGTGTGTCCTGGGTGCGGAAAACAGCAGCGTCCTCCTGCATGGCGCGCTGCATCTCCAGCCGGAGGTTTGCCGTCGGCATCGAACCTGCCGCATGACGCAATCCGTCAAACCGGCCCATGATCTTGTCGACAGCCGCTTCATTGATGGCCGGCACCGGCTCGTCCCGGTCGACCACCTTGCCTGCCCTGATCGCGGCAGCACGGCCAAACACCACCAGATCAATCAGTGAATTTGATCCCAGGCGATTGGCGCCGTGCACGGACGCACAGCCCGCCTCACCGACAGCCATAAGGCCCGGTTGAATGGCATCCGGGTCCTTTTTTGTCGGGTTGAGCACCTCACCCCAATAGTTGGTTGGAATTCCGCCCATATTGTAGTGCACCGTCGGCAGGACCGGGATCGGTTCACGGGTCAGGTCAACGCCTGCAAAAATCTTGGCGCTCTCGGAAATACCGGGCAGACGCTCGTGCAGAACCGCCGGATCAAGATGATCCAGATGCAGATGGATGTGATCCTTGTCCTTGCCAACGCCGCGGCCTTCGCGAATTTCCAGGGTCATGCAGCGCGACACCACATCGCGCGAGGCCAGGTCCTTGGCGTTGGGCGCATAGCGTTCCATGAAACGCTCGCCTTCGGAATTGGTCAGATAACCGCCTTCGCCGCGCGCGCCTTCGGTGATCAGGCAGCCTGCCCCGTAGATGCCGGTCGGGTGGAACTGCACGAACTCCATGTCCTGCAGCGGCAGCCCGGCACGGGCCGCCATGCCGTTGCCGTCGCCGGTGCAGGTGTGGGCGGATGTCGCCGAGAAGTATGACCGGCCATAGCCGCCTGTTGCCAGCACCACCATCTTGGCTGCAAACCGGTGCATGGTGCCGTCTTCCAGGTTCCACGCCACAACACCGGTGCACACGCCGTCGTCGGACATGATCAGGTCGATGGCGAAATACTCGATGAAGAATTCCGCATGATGTTTCAGGCTTTGCCCGTACAGCGTGTGCAGGATGGCATGCCCGGTCCGGTCAGCGGCAGCACAGGTGCGCTGCACCGGCGGACCGTCGCCAAAATTCTGCATATGGCCGCCGAACGGGCGCTGGTAGATCTTGCCCTCTTCGGTGCGGCTGAACGGCACGCCATAGTGCTCCAGTTCATAAACCGCTGCCGGTGCCTCGCGTGCCAGGTATTCCATAGCGTCGGTGTCGCCGAGCCAGTCGGATCCCTTGACGGTGTCATACATGTGCCACTGCCAATGGTCAGGACCCATATTGTGCAGGCTTGCGGCAATGCCGCCTTGAGCCGCCACCGTGTGCGACCGGGTCGGAAACACCTTGGAAATACAGGCCGTCCTGAGGCCCTGCTCTGCCATGCCAAGCGCGGCGCGCAGACCGGCACCGCCGGCGCCGACGACAACCACGTCAAACTGGTGGTCGGTAAACTCGTATGCGTTCGTCGCAGCCATGTGCCGGTCAGCCTCCGAAGGAAATCTTGAGTACGGCGAACAGACCGGTCAGGGCCACCGCCAATGAGAAGAAGGTATTGCCGAGAAGGCAGATCACCTTGCCGCCTTCGTTATGTATATAATCTTCAATGACAACCTGCATGCCGAGACGCATGTGCCAGGTGATCGAAATGATGGTGAACACTAACATCAGTGCCACCAGCGGGTTGGACAGCGCTTGTGTCATCTCGGCGCGATCAGCGCCCACCTTGGAAACGCAGAACCACGCCAGAAAGATCACCAGTGGAATATTGGCAACTGCGGTCAGCCGCTGATGCCAGAAATGCTCGGTGCCGGATTTGGCAGACCCCAGCCCGCGCACTTTGCCCAGGGGCGTTCTCATGCTCATATCGCGTTACCTCGCCGCATAGGCTGCAATCCAGATCAGCAGCGTTAGTGTGATCGATCCTGCAATGGTCGCCCGCGCCATCCATTCGACCTTGGCCAGGTCAAACCCGCGTCCGGTATCCCACAGCAGATGCCGAAGCCCGCCAAGCGCGTGGTGCACCAGCGCCCAGGTAAAGCCGAACAACACCAGGCGTCCGAACCAGGAACCGATGAAACCCTGCACGAAGTCAAAATAGCTTTGTGAATGCGCTGCGGAAAACAGCCACCACACCAACAGGGCCATGCCGAAATACAGTCCCATGCCGGTTATGCGGTGCATGATCGACATCATCGTGGTGAGCATCGGCTTATAGATGCTCAGATGAGGAGAGAGCGGTCGCTCTTTCATGGGTGTATTCGCCATTCGGATTGTCCCTGATGAAGTCGTCTGGGCAGGATTGACCCTGTCATACTATGTGCAGCGCAATACGCGCAATGCGCCGTTCGGTTTAATTTCACACCGTGTAGGCGTATCCCATTATGGTTTGACCGGCATCAAAGCCCAGTAATCGAGATCAAGAATAACGCCGTCATCGCCGGTTTCCGGAAATGAACCGCATGGCGCGTCCTTGGTGGCGACAGTGCGCAGTCGCAGGGCACCCACATCGTCGCGGCCCTCCAGTCTCGCGGTATCGCGCACCTCAGACCAGCTGAAGACCGTTTCACCGGCGAACAGGGGCGCCACGTGCGCACCGCCATTGATGGCTGCGATATGGAAAGCGTTGCCCAGTCCGTTGAACGACAGGGCACGGGCCAGCGAAATCACATGGCCGCCATAGATCAGCCGGCGGCCAAACCGTCCCTGACCCTCGGTGAACTGGTTGAAATGCACTTTCGCAGTGTTCTGATACAGTCTGGTTGCCAGCATGTGCTCGGCTTCTTCCACCGTCATGCCGTCCACATGATCAATGCGCTCACCGGCCTGGTAGTCGCCCCAGAAATAGGCAGAGCCGGAAAGCCCCGTGTCCCACTTTGCCGGATCGATCACCGGACACGCTGCCCCCAGATGAGCAGGTGACACGTGATCCGGTAACTCCGGCACGACCGGATCAGGCACAGGTGATGCCGCGTCCCGTTTGCGCACCATCACCCAGCGCACAAACTCAAGCACCGGTTCACCGTGCTGGTTCATCCCCGTCGAGCGCACATAGACCACACCCGTTTTACCATTGGAGTTTTGCTTCACACCTATGACTTCAGATTGCGAGTGAAGCGTATCTCCGGCAAAAACCGGCTTCAGAAACCGGCAATCCGCATAGCCCAGATTGGCGACGGCATTGAGCGAAATATCCGGCACGGTCTTGCCGAACACAATGTGGAACACCAGCATGTCATCCAGCGGGAATTCCTGGTACCCGATCGCCCGGGCGAACGCGTCCGACGATTGAACGGCGCAACGCATCCCGTAAAGCCCGGTATAAAGCGCCCGTTCGCCTTCGCCCACCGTGCGCGGAACTGCATGCCGGATGACCTGGCCTACGGAGAAGTCCTCGAAAAAATTGCCTGCCGTTGTTTTGCTGGATGTCCTGCCGGATGTCGTGCTCATGATGTTGCCTCAAGTGCAGAGATCGCCTCGCCCATGGCAACCGTCTTTCGCGCGATTTCACAATGCAGCAGTTCGACCATGCGGCCATTGAGATTGATGGCGCCCAGACCGGCATTTTCCGGCAGGTCAAACGCCGCAATGATGTCGTTGGCCGCTGCAATCTGCTCCGGCGATGGCGCAAACGCCGCATTGGCCGGCGCGATCTGGCCGGGATGGATCAGGGTCTTGCCGTCCATGCCGATCAGGCGGCCCTGCGCACATTCGGCCGCACAGCCTTCCTCATTCCTGAAATCATTATAGACACCATCTATGATCGCCAGGCCGTAGGCGCGCGCCGCCGCTACGCAGGTCATCAGCCATGGCAGCATGGCAACCCGCTCGCCACCCAGGCCTGCGCCGGTTTCCTTGGCCAGATCATTGGTGCCCATCACCATGCAGCCGAAGCGGGAGTATTCAGTGGCCGCAGACGCGATTTCGCGCGCGTTCAGCATGGCCAGCGGTGTTTCCATCATGGCCCAGATGGACACCTGCTCCGGGGCATCCGCCATCGCCTTGTCGACGGTTGCAATATCAAACGGTGTGGACACTTTTGGCACCAGAATGGCGTCCGGTCCCGCCTGTATTGCCGCAGACAGGTCATCCATGCCCCATTCGGAAGTCAGTGCATTGATGCGGATGACCAGTTCGCGCCTGCCATAGCCGCCGGCCTTCACCGCGTCACACACAAAGCCGCGCGCGTCCGCCTTGGCGGACGGTGCCACCGCATCTTCCAGATCGAGGATCAGTGTATCTGCGGCAAGCGTCTTTGCCTTTTCCAGCGCGCGGGTATTGGACCCCGGCATATACAAGACACTGCGGCGCGGCCTGACAGTCATGTAAGCTATTCCCCTGCAAGAACTCTATGTGCGCAGTTCATAATATATTGCAGCGCACAATAACAAGGGCGGAATAATCAAACATACCTAGCCACCCAAAAGCCATTCAGACATACTGCCGGATCAACAACTCGCTAACCTTGTCAGGGTATACCCAAACCCCATGGCCATTGTCTCCATCTCCTCGCGCATTTCACGCGGCTATATCGGCAATACGGCGTCTGCCTTTGCGGCGCGCCGGCTGGGCGTCGATGTGTGGGAAGTGCCCACCGTTATCTGGGCGCATCATCCCGGTCATGGCAAACCGACCGGCATGGTCACCCCGGCCCAGACCATCACCGACATGCTGGCAAGTTTCGAACGGCCCGAATGGCGCCGCGAGATCGACCTGGTAACGACCGGGTATTTCCGTGATGCAGACCAGGTCGCAGCGGCAGCCGATTTCATCAAGCGCCTGCAGGATGCCCGCCAGCAGTTCCAGGTGCTTGTCGATCCGGTGTGTGCCGATTCATACGGCAGATATGTAGCAGACGAGGTTATCACCGCAATCAAGACGCATCTTCTGCCGCTGGCGGACATCGCCATGCCGAACCGCTATGAACTTGATGTGCTGACCGGTGACAAGAGCAGCGACAACACATCCCTGGTCCATGCGGCACGCTCACTGGGAGCAGACATTGCGGTTGTCACATCGGCCTTTCCGGACACGCTCGGCATCGGCAATCTGCTGGTCGAGGCACGCTCCGCCACCTTGCACGAAACCCTGGCCTTTCCCGACCCGCCACACGGCACCGGCGATCTGTTTGCCGGTGTGTTCGCGGCCCGGATTCTCAAGTCATCGCCCAGGGACGCGCTGCTGCATGCCGGCAACACCGCTTTCCGCGTGGTTGAAGCCACAGCGCTGTCTGCCAATGACGAGCTTGATCTCGCCGCCTGGAACGACCTGATCGATCAGCCGCCACATACCGGCAATATCACCTCGGTTCGATCCACAAATGCCTGAGCGTTTTTTCCTCGGACTGGACGGCTGCAAGGCAGGCTGGGTCATGGTGTCATGGTCGGGGGAGCCCGATGCAACACCACAAGCGGGCATCATCCCGGACATCCGCACCGCACTGGACACCGCTGCCAGTCACATCGGCGTCGACATGCCGATCGGGTTTCCCGCCGATACGCCCCGGTCCTGCGAGGCGCTGGCGCGACAATACATCGGCGCGCGCCGATCATCGGTTTTCCCGGTACCTTGCCGCGAGGCCGTGATGGCCGACGACTACCGCGATGCCTGCAAGATCAACGCCCGTGTACTGGGCAAAAAGTTCTCGAAGCAGGCCTTCATGCTGTTTCCCAAAATGCGTGAAATCGATGCCGCCATCACACCGCAAACCCAGTCCCGGGTGTTCGAAGTCCATCCTGAAGTGGCGTTTTGTGCGCTGAACAATGATCGCCCGTTGAGCCATGCCAAGAAAACCGCAGACGGCGCTGCGCATCGGCGCGCGCTGCTAACCGCCGGCGGTTTTCCGCTGGACCGGTTGCAGCATCCTGACTGGAAGACGTCGCAAGCCGCAGATGACGACATTCTGGATGCCTGTGCGTGTTGCTGGTCGGCACGGCGCATTGCCACGGACGATCACCTGACGTTCCCCGCCACACCCGAATTCGACGCCCGCGGCCTTCGCATGCAGATCAATGCATGACAATCGGCAATGCACTGGTTGCCGCGCGTGCACAAAACAGCCACTATGGCACCGGCTTCTCCACGCTATCACTATCATCCCCATCCAACCCCACGCAGCACATGATCACCCAGACAGACATTGAACTCGCCTACGCACGCATTGCGTCGCGCATCTGCCGCACACCGGTCATGCAGGTCGCGCTGCCCGGCATCGAACAGCCGGTCACCTTGAAACTGGAATGCTTTCAGTATTCCGGTTCGTTCAAGGCGCGCGGAGCGTTCAATTCGCTGATCGGCAATGACGCCGCGAAAACCGCAGGCGTTGCCGCGGCATCCGGCGGCAATCACGGGGCGGCGGTTGCCCATGTCGCGCAAGTCCTGGGGCTTGAGGCACATGTCTTCGTGCCGTCGATATCCGCTCCGGCCAAGGTCGCGCGCATCAGGTCCTATGGCGCCGAAGTCATACAGGACGGGGCCAACTATGCCGAAGCGCTTGCATTGTGTGATGCCCATATTGCCCGAACCGGTGCGGTATCGGTTCATGCCTACAATGCCGAACCGACGCTGGCCGGTCAGGGAACGCTCGGCCTTGAGCTGGAGGAGCAGTGCCCCGGCCTCGACACGGTTCTTGTCGCAGTGGGCGGCGGCGGGCTGATCGGCGGCGTTGCTGCCTGGTATGGCGAGCGCACGCGGATCATTGCTGTTGAACCGGAAACCTGCATGGCGCTGCATGCTGCCCGCGCCGCCGGGCACCCCGTCAAGGTCGACGTTTCAGGCATTGCGGCAGATTCGCTCGGGGCATCGGAAATCGGACAGCTCGCATTTGAAATCGCCGAAACCCATGTCGATGATTGCCTGCTGGTGCCCGATGAGGCGATTGAAGCCGCCCAGATGTGGCTCTGGCACAATCACCGCATCATGACCGAGCCCGGCGGCGCAACGGTGCTTGCTGCCTTGCTGAGCGGAATTTACAGACCGAAAGACAATGAAAAAATCTGCGCCGTGATATGCGGTGCCAATGTTGATCCGGCAAAGTTCGCTGTTTAGTTCAGGTTTTGCCCAAAAAGGAGATGTCCAGGTGGCTGCCTATATCATCGCGCGCATTGATGTAACCAATGCTGACCAGTATGAAAACTACAAGGCTGCGGCGCCTGCCGCGATTGCCAAATACGGCGGTACCTATCTGGCTCGCGGCGGCGCGGTTGAGACCGTCGAGGGAGACAATGAAGGACGCCGGGTAGTTATCCTGCAGTTTCCCGACATGGATGCCGCGCGCACCTTCTACAACTCGCCGGAATACACCGCCGCCCGCGAACAGCGCGCCGGCGCGGCCAATGGCCAGTTCGTGATTGTCGAGGGGCTTTAGGTCAGTTTTATGGGTTCAATTGAGCCCATGTTGCCCTAGGCAGATGCATCCATCTTGGCACAGCCCAGTATCGGGCCACCGCCGTCGACCTGCAGAACCACCACGCACATGCTGTTCTGCTTGTTGACGATTTGTGCCTTGGGCAGGTTGAACGAGGCCGCCTCGCCTCTCCACATGCCAATCGGCGTCATCTGGCGAACCACATTGTAGTAATCGATGTTGCGGCCGGTATTTTCACCCCGCCTGATGGCCACCGAAACTTTCGGTTCAACCGACATCACCCACACCGTTGATGACTGGATGATACGGTCCGTCGGGCCGCCGGCCACGTCGACATGCAGTTCACCGCCCTTGGACGAAACCTTGATCGGCACAAAATAGCTGTCGGGAATGCCAGCCTGCTGTTCCACTTCTTTCATCACGGCCTGCTTGTGCGATCCGACCGCATGGGCACGGCCATTGATCACCATTTGCGGCGTGTAAACCCGGCCGTCACCACGCCGGCTGGCATATTCTCTCTGGCGCCGTGTGAATGCCGCCGAACCAAGCGTGTCGCGCCATCCGAGATAGTCCCAGTAATCGACGTTCATGGTCACACCGATAACGCCCGGACGCAGGACCAGCTCTCCCATGAAGGCGTCTGCAGGCGGGCACGAAGAACACCCTTGCGACGTGAACAGTTCCACGAAAACCGGGGTCTCGCGCGATGCCAGAGCCGGCCTGGATACACCTGTCGCGGCGGCGGCTGTGATGGCCGCACCACCGGCAAGCAGCCCGCGGCGGGAGATATGTGTCAATTTGTCCATGTGGTGACTTATGACCCAACTACCATTCAACTGCTACTCACGAGTGAGTGAGTTGTCTTTGATGTTTCTCAAACTGACGACACGGGCGCGACCATCATGCGGCACGTGCATGCCGCACCTCACGTCAGGCTGCCAGTTGGCGCAGCACGTAGGGCAGAATGCCTCCATTGCTGAAATAGTCCAGCTCATCTGCCGTATCGATCCGGCTCTTGACCGTAACCGTTCTGGCCTTGCCGCCGGACGTAATCTCTACCTCGTAAGTCTGCTGCGGCTTCATTTTGCCGTCAAGCCCGTTGATGGTAACGGTCTCGTCGCCCTTCAGGCCCAGCGCTTCCCAGCTGTCGTCGCCCTGGAACTGCAATGGCAGCACGCCCATGCCGATCAGGTTTGAGCGGTGAATACGTTCGAACGACTGGGCAATCACGGCCCGCACGCCCAAAAGGCGTGTGCCCTTGGCTGCCCAGTCCCGTGACGAGCCGGTGCCATATTCCTTGCCGGCAAACACCACCAGTGGCACGTCTTCAGCCTTGTATTTCATGGCCGCATCATAGATCGCCATCTGTTTGCCGGACGGATAGTGCCTGGTGTAGCCGCCCTCAACACCCGACAGCATCTGGTTCTTGATGCGGATATTGGCAAACGTGCCGCGCATCATCACCTGATGATTGCCGCGCCGGGCGCCATAGGAATTGAAATCGATCGGACGGATCTGGTGCTCGGTCAGGTAATCACCGGCCGGGCCTTCCGCCTTGATCGATCCCGCAGGAGAAATATGGTCGGTGGTGATGGAATCCTTGAACAGGCCCAGAATGCGGGCGTTCACCACATTCTGTATCGCATCCGGCTCCATCTTCATGCCGTCAAAATATGGCGGGTTCTGCACATAGGTGGAGGTTGACTCCCACCCATATGTCATGCCGCCGTCGACCTTGATCTTGCGCCACTGGGCATCGCCCTTGAACACATCCTTGTAGCGGCTCTGATAGGCCTTGCGGGTCACGTTCTTGCGCACGAACTCGGCAACCTCCTTGGCATCCGGCCAGATGTCGGCCAGATACACCGGTTCACCCTTTGCCGTATGGCCGAGCGGATCGGTTGTCAGATTGATGTTCATGGATCCGGCAATCGCGTAGGCAACCACCAGCGGCGGTGATGCCAGGTAGTTGGCACGCACGTCCGGATTTACCCGGCCTTCGAAGTTGCGGTTTCCCGACAGGACCGAACAGGCCACCAGGTTGTTCGCCTTGATGGCGTCTGAAATGTTTTCCGGCAACGGACCGGAATTGCCGATACAGGTGGTGCAGCCATAGCCCACCAGGTCAAATCCCATCTTGTCCAGGTCTTTCTGCAGGCCGGCAGACTTGAGATATTCCGTCACGACCTGCGATCCCGGCGCCAGGGATGTCTTCACCCATGGCTTCACCTTGAGGCCGAACTTGGCGGCATTGCGGGCCAGCAGTCCGGCACCGATCATCACCGTCGGGTTGGACGTATTGGTGCACGATGTGATCGCGGCAATAACCACGTCGCCATGGCCAAGATCAAAGTTTGCACCCGACACCTCATGGCGCTTTGTCATTTCATCGGCCTGTTTGAATTCGGTTTCCATGGCCGTGGCAAAGGCGGTTGTTGCCTCGGACAG
>Ga0316187_10000714_pt1 | contig 27133 bp, 25 predicted proteins | sample CroRivburrow1_MG_FD_204927 | JGI IMG/M metagenome (GOLD analysis project Ga0316187, IMG submission 204927) | Coastal sediment microbial communities from Maine, United States - Cross River worm burrow 1 | ecosystem: Environmental > Aquatic > Marine > Coastal > Sediment | place: USA: Maine...
CTTCTGAAGGGTTTCCATATCCTTGAGCATCAGTTCGGTATCAATGGTCTCAATATCAGAGAGCGGATGAATTTTACCGGATACATGGGTGACATTGTCATCTTCAAAACAGCGCACCACATGGGCGATAGCCGCACATTCACGAATGTTTGCCAGAAACTTGTTACCAAGCCCTTCACCACTGGCAGCACCGGCTACAAGGCCTGCAATATCAACAAATTCAACCACAGCAGATTGAACTGCCTGAGGTTTTACAATATCAATCAAAGGCTTTAAACGGCTGTCAGGAACCGGAACAATGCCAACATTGGGATCTATGGTGCAGAATGGGTAGTTGGCTGCTTCTGCGCCGCCACCATTCAGGGCATTAAAGAGGGTGGACTTGCCTACGTTGGGGAGTCCTACGATTCCGATACTGAGTGCCATCTTTAATATCCTCTTAGCTATTTACTTTCAGATGCATGCGGTTGGCAGCCTTGTCGGCATTACCGTCCAAAATTTCTGCAATTTCAGGCAGAAGTGCATCAAATATCATGTTTTCGGATGCGCGGTCTGATTCGGATGCCTTGCCCAACACCCATGGACTTACTTCACCAAACTCAGGCCTGCCGATACCGATTTTGATACGGGTGTAGTTGGTACCATCCAAATGCTGGTTCAGCGACTTCAAACCGTTGTGACCACCATGGCCACCACCTTTTTTGATACGAAGCTTTCCGGCTGGAAGATCGAGATCATCATAAATCACAAAAATATCCGATGTGGCCACCTGATAATAACGGGCCAGTTGGCCGATTGCTTCACCACTGTGATTCATGAAGGTCTGGGGCTTCACCAGCATGATTTTTTCGCCATCCACTTCCCAGTTGCAGCTCTCCAGACGAAAACGAGGGACTGCAGCAAAGTGCAGTCCCTCATGTTTTGCTAGAGCGTCAACAAATCGGAAACCGATGTTATGACGAGTCTCCTGGTATTTGTCACCGGGATTACCGAGTCCAACCAGAAGTTGCATCGGTGTTACTCTTCAGAAGTCTCAGCTTCTTCTTCACCAGCTTCACCAGCTTCATCAGCACCTTCAACAACAGCGTCAGGTTCTGGCTCAGCCTTCTTAGGCGCAGCGATGTTGATGACAGTGAAGTTTACTTCATGAGCAACTACAGCGCCTTCAGGAAGAGTCACATCATCAATATGAACGTTGTCACCAACTTCCAGACCAGAGATGTCGACTTCGATGTGCTCAGGAATCGCATCGGCACGAGAAGTTACTTCCAGTGAGTGACGAACGATATCGAGCAGGCCGCCGGTAGCGATACCAGGGCATGCATCCTGATTGATAACAACAACAGGCACTTCAACAGTTACACTGTCAGAAGAGCTTACACGGAAGAAATCCAGATGCTTAGGGGTATCATAGATTGGGCACCACTGAGAATCTTTCAGCAGTACAGTGTTTTTACCACGTGAGCCTTTAACATTCACTTCCAGCATGGAGGTGAAGAAGTGCTCATTTTTCATCATCTTGGAAGTATCGTTGTAATCAAGAACGATTGGCAGATCCTGCTTGCCACCACCATAGATAATCGCAGGTAGTTTACCTGCACGGCGAAGACGACGTGTTTCGGCTTTACCTGTTGTTTCGCGAAGCTCAGCTTCAAGTACAAAATCAGACATAACAATACTCCAAGTTAAAATGATCCGACGGGTATGCCCGTGACGGATATCCAAACTGTTACCAGTTCGAAGGCGGGGCACTCTATGGATTTTCTAGTAATATGGAAGAGTTTTGAGTGATTCATAAAACGCAACTAAAGATAACTGCGAAGCTACTATCCACCCATGGATGGGTGGCGGTGAACATCGTGAGTCCGTAAGCGTAGCAAGACCGCGCTCTTGCGTAGCGACTTAAGACCGAGGCATGGATGCCGTAGGCCGTATCTAAAAGGCCCTATTCATAAAGACTACTAATTGAACGGGAGTCGTAGATTCGTTTGATCGCTTCGCCCATCAATGGGCCGACGCTGATAACACGCACTTTACCGCAATCCAGAACAGATTGTGGCTGGCGAATAGTGTCGGTTACCACCAATTCGTGGATATTGGAATCTGCAAGTCGTTTGGCTGCTGGTCCGGAGAGTACGCCATGCGTTGCATAGGCAGATACTTTTGTGGCGCCGCTCTCAAGCAGGGCTTCAACGGCGCTACAAAGGGTGCCAGCGGTATCCACCATGTCATCAACAAGGATGCAGTGTTTGCCCTCAACATCACCGATGATATTCATCACCTTGGCAACATTGGGTGCAGGACGGCGCTTATCTACAATAGCCATGTCGGCATGCAGTTTGTTGGCCATGGCACGGGCGCGAACCACACCACCGACATCCGGTGATACAATGATGATGTCATCCATATTATTGTTTTCAGCTACATCTTTTGCAAACAGGGGGCCTGCATAGATGTTGTCCACAGGGATGTTAAAGAATCCTTGAATCTGGCCTGCATGTAGATCCATGGTAAGCACTCGTGTAGCGCCTGCGGTCGTTAGCATATCGGCAACTAGTTTGGCAGAAATAGGTGTTCTACCTGCACTCTTGCGATCCTGCCTGGCATAGCCGAAGTAGGGGATCACTGCACAGATGTAGTGGGCAGAGGCACGTTTTGCAGCATCAATGGCAATCAACAGTTCCATCAAATTATCATTGGCAGGTGCTGATGTACTCTGAATAAAGAAGACATCATGACCACGAATGGTCTCTTCAAACTGTAGAAAAATTTCGCCATCAGAAAATTTTTGGGTATGAACCTTACCCGTGGGAACAGCAACCTGATCACAGATAGTGTGCGATAGTTCCGGGTTGGAAGTTCCGGAAAAAAGTCGAAGCCGCCTTTTAATCATGCCCAATGCTCCTAGGTTACAGTTTTTAAGTTCAAAGTTTGCCGCAAATGGCAGGTAATTCCAAACTACTCGATAAATTGGCTGGGGGGGCAGGATTATTCGGTGCTATGCACCTCACCCCTGCGGGGCCGATGTCGCTCCGCTCCCTCGTTCCCTCGCACTTCATGCTCGGGTCGAACCTGCGGTTCTCATCCTGCCTTCCATTGTCTAACGAAGAGTACTCTTCGGCAAATCAAATATGGCTGGGGCGGCAGGATTCGAACCTGCGCATGACGGGATCAAAACCCGCTGCCTTACCGCTTGGCTACGCCCCAATTTTTTCGATCTCCAGCGGATGCGTCTTAAGCAGCTTCCCAACATGTGTCCAGTTGGCGAGTGCTCTATCCAATAGCATGTTAGCCACACTCTCTGCTCTCTCTCGGGTTGCAAACAGGGCTACACATGTCGATCCACTTCCACTCATCCACGCTAAATCTGTGACTTTTTGCATCTCTCTTAAGAGCCTGTCCACCTCAGTGGAGAGAGAGCACGCACAGGCTTCAAGATCATTGTCACCGATAGCAGGTTCCGAGTTGGCGCGGATGGTATCGACGCTATTATGATGGGTCAATGCAGCAGCTGCATTTGCCTGTTGATCATAGCAGTTAAACACTTCCGGAGTGGCGAGTCCAACACCCGGATAGGCAAGAAGAAGAAAGCCTGTGGGTAGAGCTGTTGGGTAATCAGAGAGCTGTTCGCCTATGCCGGCAGCCAGACTGGCCCGTTCAAACAGAAAGCAGGGGATATCAGCGCCAAACGGGGCAGCAAACGCAATCAGTTGATCTTTGGATTGATCTGCATGCCAGAGCTGGTTGGCAACCAGAAGGGCAGTCGCAGCATCTGATGAGCCTCCACCCAGCCCCGCCTGGTCAGGCAGTTTTTTATTAATATGCACAGAAAGTCCCGAAGAGATTCCAAGCTGTCTGCGAAAAGCATCCAGAACCTTATGAACCAGATTATTTTCACCGGAGAGCTCAGGCTTTGAGCATGTTACAATCAACTCATCAGCAGGAGATATGATCAGTTCGTCGGCAATATCAACGTAAGCAAAACTGGTGTCCAGCTCATGATAGCCGTCCGGAAGTGTGCGGGTTACTTTCAGATGTAGATTGATCTTCGCCGGTGCAGGGAAGCTGTTCATGAATTAATCATCAGGATGGCTTCTCTACCATGGGTGATATCAGTAATCTCAAGTCTTTTACGTTGCTCAATCCACTTCAGACGAATAAGAGCGTTTCCAATCTTGCCTCTCCAGAGGTTGGGCTCTTTCTGTTTAAGCGAACGAGGGATTTCACCACTGAATATCATCGCCAGCTGTTGCGGTGGAAGAATGATCCCCATGGCGTTGAGCTGGTTGCTGTCAATATGATGCCAGCCTCTGGTTGGGTTCTGGTTATCTGACATGCGCATCTCTTCACCCTCCCAGGAGAGTATAACAATACGGTTGCTGGCAGCATGGGTGAGCCGAACCTCTCCTCTCTCAGGTTGACCATTCCAGTGGATAATGACCTGCCAGCGACGATTTGGTTCAATGACAATCAGTCTGCCTGTAAAGCTCTGATAGGGACCAATAGATGAGCTCGTTTCATGCGGTTTAATGGTTGCACATGCACTCATTAGAGTCATAAGAAGAGCTACTCCAATGGTGGCAGATAGCCTCATTCTTTCGGGATGCCCACGGCAATCTTACGTTTGATAAGATCGGGTTTGTTGTGTTTCAGGTTCAGAGCTCTGTTCCAGTTGATACGAGCATCAACCTGGTTACCCTTTCTCCAGAGCATGTCACCCATATGCTCAAACATGGTGGGATCATCAGAGATCTGCTTGAGCGCATCGGCCTGTGTTTCGATGGCTTTGTCATAATCTCCACGTTGGTAGAAGACCCATGCCAGTGAATCAAGGTAGTAACCATCACCCGGCTTTTCTGTCAGGGCCCTTCGAATCAAAGCCTCAGCCTCATAAAGCTTGATATTCTGTTCAGCGTAGACGTAACCAAGAAAATTAAGTGCTTCCGAATTTTTTGGTTCTTTGGAGAGAAGTCGTTTCAAGCTGTTTTCAACCTCTTCATACTCTTTGAAGTGTTCATGAGCGATGGCTCGGTTAAAAAGAAGTCTGGATGGAAGGTTGGGTATCGAAAGTGCAGCCTCGGTTTCTGTTAACAGTTTCCGATGCTTCTGTTGACTGAGATAGATACTGGAGAGCAACATGTAGGCACCAGCCGAATTGCTGGAGTCGGAGATGATTGCTTTGACCCGTTTTTCTGCAGCGCTGATATTTTTAGCAGCGAGCTCCATACCGGCAAGGCGGAGCTGTGCATCGAGATAGGCAGGGCCTTGTTTATTAATCTGTTTGTAGAGCTTGGCTGCCTCATTGCGATCACCGAGTGCTTCCAGGCTGGCGGCCAGGTAGAACCTTGATTGATCATCGGAACTGTTTTTCAGTGCCTTTTTAAACTGGCTGGCCGCATTTGTGTAATCTTTAAGTTGGTAATAGAGCAGGCCAAGTGCAGAGCGCGCTTCTCTGTTGCCCCCCGTATCCCGAACAAGGCCTTGATAGATGGTGATTGCTTCACGGGTGCGTCCTGATTGTACAAGAAGACGACCAAGCGCATTACGCGACCGAACGGCCTGTGGATTGGCCTCGATGAAATCCCGAAGGAGCTGCTCTGCACGCACATTGTTGCGTTGTTGAAGTTCAATCTGCTGAAGAATAAGGACCGGTGTCTCATCACTGCTGTCGAGCTTCTGCATCGCTTCAAGAGATTTGATCGCATCGGCAGTACGATTTTGCCGTATATAGAGATCAGCCTGAATTTTCCGTATCTCAGCCAGTTCATTGTGATGGATGGCCTCATTGATAGAGGTGTGTGCCTCTTCCATACGCTTCAGTTCGGCAAGAAGTGTGATGTGAAGGAGCCTGGCGTCAGTCAGTTCCGGTTGTGATTTTAGTAGTGTGGAGAGTATATCGAAAGCTTCATCACTTCTGTTCGACATTGCCATGGCTCTGGCACGTAAGATAAAGGGGTGAGCCTGCTCAGCATTCAAGACTTTTTCAGGGGTGGATTCACCCAGTAGTTTGTCAAGGTGGTGTACTGCTTCCGGAACCCTGTTGGCACGCAGGAGCAGTTCAGCCAGTTGCAGTCGTGGAGCTATCTCCTGAGGCTGCTTCGCTACCAGTGGGGTGAGAAACTGAATGGCAAGTTCCTGCTGACCGTGACGAAGTGAATCCTGAGCAGCCAGATAGAGGAAGTCCTCACTCATCTGACTCATGGAAGCAGGGGATTTAGCGACCCTCTGCTGTTGAGAGGGGGTGTTGTTTCCGGCTGTAGTACAGGAAATCAGAGTGATGCATAGAAGTGCAAGAAGGCCTTGTTGAATCATTTTGAAGCGTGCTCTACAGAAAGCGCTTGGAATTTGTCGCCATTCTCATTCAAAGTCCAGCAGAGTAGAGCTTCAGCTTTGCCATCACAGGTGCTGATGATCGGGTAGACAAAACCTTCCCAGGCACTCTCAAGATCGGTCGGGGAGGGTTTGGCCGGGCAGTCGGGATGGGAGTGAAACACACCGATAATTTCACGACCACTTCCACGAAGTTCACTATCAACCCGCTGGTATCCTGCCGGGTCCAGCTGAAAACGGTCGGCTGCTCGTTCTTTGTTAAGGTTTTCAATCTGGCGTGCTTCATCAATCTGCCAGCCGCTGTTGTTGGTTCCGATCAGTAGCCCGCAGGCTTCAAGTGGATAATCTTTTTCAGCAGCCTTTTTCATGGCCTGTATGGCTGACGATGAGAAGTGGCATGGCTCTGAAGAGGGTGTTTCATCCAGCACGGCGAGGTATTCAGGACTCTTAAAGCGTTCAGGCTCATGCATGACTGGCTATCCTCTCTTTGCTGACCGATGGCCACAACAATTCATGTTTGCATAGCTGTTGTCTACCCGGCACCTGAATATAATACAGCAGTTTCAGATGCTGGCTAGATCACTTTGGAGAAGCGAACCTCTTCCTGTTTCTTGCGTAGATGTTCATCAAAAAGCATGGCGATATTACGGATCAGCATTCGACCTGCCGGCAGTACATCGAGACGATTCTGTTCAAGTGAGACAAGGCCATCTTTCTGCATCGGTTTCAGATCTTCAAGCGCATCGGAGAAGTGAGCACTGAAATTGATATTGAAACGTTTCTCAACGGCACTGAAATCAAGTGCGAAGTCGCACATCAGGCGCATAATCACATGTCGACGCAGATGATCTTCTTCAGTGAGTGTATAGCCTCTAAATACGGAAAACTCTGCGCCATCAATGGCTTCAGCGTATGCATCCATCTCTTTGGCATTCTGGAAAAAGCTGCCGCCAACATAACCGATGGATGTAAGACCAATACCGATCAGATCACAATCGGAGTGGGTCGAGTAACCCTGGAAGTTGCGATAGAGCTTGCCCTCTTCCTGAGCAATGGTGAGCTCATCGTCGGGTTTGCCGAAGTGATCCATGCCGATGAATTTATAACCGGCACTGAGCAGGCGTTTGATGCTGTGCTCAAGGATATCAAGCTTCTGCTGCGGTGTTGGCAGCTGATCTTCATCAATACGGCGTTGCGGCATGAACATGTGCGGCAGGTGCGCATAGTTAAATAGAGCAATACGATCAGGAGAGAAGTCGATAATAGTAGAGAGTGTTGTATCAAACGTTTCGACACTCTGCAGTGGAAGACCATACATCAGATCGATGTTCATTGATTTGAAGCCGTTAGCACGAGCCTCTTTGAGAACACGAAGCGTCTCCTCTTCAGACTGGATGCGATTAACAGCCTTCTGAACATCAGGATCAAAATCCTGAACACCCATCGACATACGGTTAAAGCCGGTTTCACGCAGCACTTTTACCGTGGTTTCACTACATTCGCGCGGGTCCATTTCAATGCCGTATTCGCCATCATCATCAGAGACAAATGAGAACCGGTCATGAAGATGAGTTACAAGACGACGCATCTGATCATCATTAAGGAATGTTGGTGTGCCGCCACCGAAGTGAAGCTGGGTTACAGGCCTGGATTTTCCGATGCGATCGGCAACCAGATCGATCTCTTTCAAAAGCAGATGCAGGTATGGTTCAGCACGCTCGTACTGCTTGGTGGCGATTTTGTTACAGCCACAGTAGTAGCAGACGGTATTGCAGAAGGGGATGTGAATGTAGAGCGATAGCGGCCCATCCACTTTGCCAGCTTCTGTCAGCGTTTCAGCATAGGTCTTTCCATTGATGCCTTCATGAAACATAGGGGCTGTTGGGTATGAGGTATAACGGGGGCCTGCCTGATCATACTTCTTAATTAGATCAAGGTTAAAAAGAGAAGCAGCCCCCGCTCCAGAAGAGAGAGGGCTGCCGTTGTTTGAATCGGTCACTTACTATTTTTCCTTAGGTAGCTAATAACATCCTGAACATCATCAGATGAGAGTTTCTTGATTGAGTCGCGTCCTTCACGGTCGACATGTCGGCCATGGCGGATGCGCAGATCAAGCATGTGATCATCGAGGTCAGATATTTTCTTATGTCTGACTGCTGCGTTTCCAACAATACGAATATCAGATGGAGTCGCATGGCATGATTTGCAGTTGTTGGCAAAGATTTTACCACCAGCTTTTACATTGCCGCCACGTTTCAGAGAGTCAACGTGGTAGGCGATATCAGCGATATCGACATTGCTCAACTGATGACGCTTGGCTTTCATTAGAGTACCCGGGCGACCATAACGAATCGTATGAATTTTCTCTTCAAGTGTCAGCTTGCTGTAGACAAGGTTCTTGGCGCCCACACCGGTTTGAGCACGACCATCATTGCCATGGCAGGAAGCACACACCTCTTTAAACCGCTTCTGACCATTGGCCAGATTAGGTTTGTAGGTAAACGTTTTAATATAATCAACCACAGCCTCGATTTCGAGCGGATCAAGTACATACTTCATCGCTTTCATCTTGGTCTTATGCGTACCATGAGTGACAATCCGGCGGATTTCATCATGGCCGATATAAGGTGCAACCGCTCTCAGGTTTCTGGCCTGATATGGCTCCAGCTTTTTACCGTAGTCACTGACTGTGCCATCGGCAGCATGACAGCTTGCACAATTTTTAGAAAAGAGTGCTTTACCATCAGGCAGATCGCTGGCCTGAGCAGTTCCTGCCATCATTAAGGCGGTGATTATAAAAAAGGTTCTTAGCATGCTTCCTCCAAGGCTTTAAACAGATAGACCAGAGCAGAATTACTTCTGCTGCTCTTTCAGATATGCTACAACAGCATCGATCTCTTCGGCTGAAAGTTTTCCAGAATATTTAGGCATCATTTTCTTACCGTTTGCAATGACGGAACGTAGCATCTCAGCATCCTGATTCATAGCCTTGACCGCAGGGCCGACTTTTTTCTTGTCAATTTTGTGGCACATTTTACATTTTTTCTTGAAAATGTTGGCGGCATCAATGCTGTCAGATGCAATGGCTGGTGCACCCATCATGCCAAGTACGGCAAGTGCTGCTAGGATTTTTAAGATGTTTTTCATTACGTTCTCCTTTCAAGTGATATTTTAATAAAATTATGCCTCTGTAGCGACGTTAAATTTTACCCTTCAGAGGGTGTAAACTGCCCGCTACATCTCAGAATCAACAGATTCCACATTCGGTTTGTAAAACCACATCTGGTAAATCGATACCAGAATCTGGCCAGCGAGTGATAGGCCCATCAATCCACCAGAGATGACGACTACATATGAGAAGCCGGGGATGATCTTGGTGACATACCAAGAGAGAATGTCGAGCAGAATGGCAATGAAAGGGACAACAACCATGACTCGTTTCACGCCTCTCGGCATTTCACAAAGGATGAAAATCCGGCCGACAAAGAAGAGTATGAAAGCGATGCCGAAGATGTGGATGTGCGAAACCCTTACCAGGCTTTGAACGGAAGCGCCGGTATCCGCATGAGTCAGCTCCATTACCTCTTCATAGGTGGTGAGAGGAGGAAGATTCATGCCGGAGTCTTCTGAATGACATCCAACACAGTTCTCATTCATGATTGGAGCTATAGTGGCGTTGAATTCATCGACGTCGGTTCCATTTTCGATCCATTTAAAGATAGCCTTCTTCTGTTCCGGAAACTCCAAGTTTCCGCCCATGGAGCCATTTAATGCAGCGCCAAGTCGAGTCTGCTGATGTTCACCGTAGTAAGCGATCTCCACATCCTGCACGGAGAGGCCTGCCTGACCGTCACGACCTTCATGAGAAAAGTACGTGTGTCCCAAGGCAAAGAGATAGCCCAGTCCGATGGTAAGTAGAAAGATTGTGTCCAGTAGCTTTTCGCTGATAGAGCAGTCGTGAAAACGTTTGAAGTGAGCCATGTTTTTCCTCTCGGGGCATTATACCAAAAAATTTGTCAGATACTAGGGCTCAATTGGTCGTGCATCAAGAAATCATGATATTATTATAGACAACCATTCCAGTCGGTTATTATTGTTCGCTGTTGTTCAGATATTTCTGGCACCACTCACGTCCAGAGTCGATGTCATGGAACTCACCATCAAGTTGTGCCCGGTAGGCCAGATTAATAATCTCACCCATCTCTCTGCCCGGCTGAACGCCAAAACCCTGCAGCAGTTTTCCGTTTACAATCCGGGATGGTTTCTGTTGCTCATGCGCCATCAGTTCCGCCTGATCCAGCCATGATTCAGCTGGACGTGAAGCGGGTGAGGGTGCGCGCCCGGAAGCATCGGCCTCTACAAGAGCTTCCCAGATTTCGATATTGGCCGGCTCCAGACGTGATGCTAAATGACGGATAGCTCGCGGTGTCGGCTCACCATGCAGGTGGGTCATGTGCTCCTGAACAATAGGCAGAATGAATTGCTCAACTCTTTTGGGAGCAGCGATACGTTTCAGAAAGCTTCTGGTATGAATTTTCCCCTCCATGCTGTGGCCCGGAGAACGAATTACGCCTTCGTCATCGGTAAAGGTGCATAGTGGTTTCCCCAGGTCATGGCAGAGCGCAGCCATAAGCATCAACTCACGTCTCTCACGGTTCCACTGGTAGCGGGTTGTGACTTCAGCTGCCCTGTCCACCACCTGGCATGTATGGCCCCAGACATCACCTTCAGGGTGCCACTTTGGATCCTGAGGGCAATCGATTAGCGCTGCTAGTTCAGGGTAGAGCTCAATCCAGCCACTCTCCCTTAGCGCACGAAGTCCATAAGAGGGGTGATTGGCATGAGCCCACTTCTGCCATTCGCACCAGATTCGGGATGCGGGAAGTGTTTGCGCTTCAGTTAACAGACTTCGGCATAGCTTGGCGGTTTCAGGATCAAGGGTGAACCTGAATCTGGCCGCAAACTGCATGGCTCTCAGTACTCGAAGCGGGTCTTCGGCAAAGGCAGGTGAGGCGTGACGAAGAATTCCTCGGGTCAGATCGTCTCTTCCACCATGAAAATCGAGAAGGTTGTTTTCAATTGGGTCATACATCATCGCATTGATGGTGAAGTCGCGGCGCAGTGATGCGGTTTCCGGTGAGATGTGCGGGTCTGGTGTGACATCAAATCCACGGTGACCTGCTTCGGTTTTCTTCTCGGTGCGTGGAAGCGCGACATCGATCTCATGTTTATCGAACCAGAACTTGGTAACCCCGAACTGCTTGCCGACATGTTCTGTGCGCCCGGACTGCTTTAATTTATCGTTAAGTATCTCCTGACCGATACCGAACACCTCAATGTCGATGTCCTTCAAAGGAATACCAAGTGTAAGATCGCGCACGGCACCACCGACAAGATAAGCGGTGCCACCGATATTTTTCAGCTTACGGCACAGCTCCACGGCTGCATCCGGCAACAGTGCCGGGTTCAGTTCTTCAAGGTTATTGATATGATCATCGTCAGATGTTCGACAAGCCATAGCGGCGAGTCTATCTTCGAAGTGGGCAAGAGTTAAATTTCATCTTTAAGGAGTCATCTTATGCGCTGGTCCGGAGTCGTTCGTGGAGACAATACTTTTTTTCAAAGAAAGAAGCTGACTGTAGTCGGTTCAGGCCATGTTGGTGCAACGGCTGCATTTCTGGCTGCCCAAAAAGAACTTGGTGATATTGTGCTGCTTGATATCATGGAGGGAATTCCGCAGGGAAAGGCTCTTGATATGTATGAGGCATCACCGATTCAGGGGTATGATGTCTCAGTAACCGGCACACAGGATTATGCCGATACAGCCAATTCAGACTTGGTTATAATCACTGCAGGCATTGCCCGAAAGCCGGGCATGAGTCGCGATGATCTTCTGGCCACCAACGTCAAAATCATTGCTGATGTAACCAGTAATATTGTCGCCCACTCACCGAATTGTATTATCCTGGTGGTGACTAATCCGCTTGATGCGATGGTTCACACGGCTAAACAGGTTTCCGGGTTCCCGCGGCAACGAGTGATTGGCATGGCTGGTGTTCTCGATTCTGCCCGTATGCGCTCGTTTATTGCTGAGAAACTTGATATCTCCATTGAAGATGTTTCAGCCTTTGTGCTCGGTGGTCACGGTGACACGATGGTTCCGATGCCTCGCTACTCAACCGTTGGGGGGATTCCAATCACTGAGATGTTGAGTGAGGAGGAGGTTGCCCAGATCAGCGAGAGAACCGCGCAGGGTGGTGCTGAGATTGTGCAGCTTCTGAAGACAGGTTCTGCCTTCTATGCACCAGGTGCAGCCGTGGTAGAGATGGCTGAAGCGATTCTGAAAGACAAAAATCGGATACTTCCATGTGCTGCGCATCTTGAAGGCGAGTACGGTGTGGATGGATATTATATGGGTGTTCCGTGTAAGCTTGGCGGCGGCGGCATGGAAGGGGTCATTGAGCTCGATCTAAACGTTGATGAGAAGGCTGCTTTGAACTCTTCGCTTGAGTCGGTCAAAGAGCTGGTGAAGCAAGTAGACGCCCTTCTTAAGTCCTAAAGTAGATAATTTTCGGGAGTATATTAACTGATGAACATTCATGAATATCAGGCCAAGGAACTGTTGGCGCAGTTCGGTGTTCCTGTACCGTTCGGCACTCTGGCTTTGAGCAGTGATGAGGCTGTTGCCGCAGCTAATGAGCTGGGTGGTTCTATTTGGGTAGTGAAGGCTCAGATTCATGCTGGTGGGCGCGGTAAGGCCGGTGGTGTTCGAATCTGCAAATCTGTTGATGAAGTTCGCACTGCTGCATCCGATCTGATTGGCTCTAACATGGTAACCAAGCAGACCGGTGAAGCGGGCAAGGTGGTTCGTAAGCTCTATGTCGAAGAGGGGCTGGATATCGATCATGAGTTTTATCTCAGCCTATTAGTGGATCGTGAGACAGAAACAGTATCGTTTGTGGTGAGCCCATCGGGCGGCATGGATATCGAGCATGTTGCAGAGGCGACACCAGAGAAGATTCTGACCGTTCCGGTTAATAGTAAATCGGGCGTCACCGATAGCATGGCTACCGAGATGGATGAGTTTTTGGGTCTGAGAGAGGGTGTAAGAACTGAGTTCGGGGAGCTTATTAGAAATCTATATCGGCTCTTCCTGGAGCGGGATGCAAGCCTGCTGGAGTTGAATCCACTGGTGCTGACCGGTGATGGTCACTTTGCGCTGGATGCCAAGATTTCAATTGATGATAACGCGCTCTATCGTCAGCAGGATGTCGTGGCGATGCGTGATGTTGATGAAGAGGACCCGCGTGAAACCGAGGCGGCCAAGTCGGGGCTCAATTACATTGCGTTGGATGGAAACATCGGTTGCATGGTCAATGGTGCAGGCCTTGCCATGGCGACAATGGATATTATTCAGCTCAAGGGTGAGAAACCTGCCAACTTCCTCGATGTGGGCGGTGGTGTAACGGTTGATGCGGTGCGAGAAGCATTCAAGCTGCTTTTCACTGATGATCATGTGAAAGCGGTACTGGTGAATATTTTCGGTGGTATTGTCCGCTGCGATATTATTGCCAACGGGCTGCTTGAAGCGATTAAGACTCATCCGATGCGTGTACCTGTGGTGATGCGACTGGTCGGCACCAATGAAGAGGAGGGGCGCAAGTTGATTCACGATGCAGGGCTCGATGTTCGCTGGGCGGATGATCTTGATCAGGCAGCTACGTTGGCGACTCAGGCAGCTGGAGGAGTTCAGTGAGCATATTGGTAGATAAAAACACACGAGTGATATGCCAGGGTTTCACCGGCAAACAGGGAACCTTCCATTCCACGCAGATGATTGCTTATGGGACCAACTTTGTTGGTGGTGTTACACCCAAGAAGGGTGGACAGGTTCATCTGGATCGTCCGGTATTTAACACAGTCAAAGAGGCTGTTGAACAGGAGGGCGCTGATGCATCAGTCATCTATGTGCCACCAACATTTGCTGCGGCTGCCATTATTGAAGCTGCCGATGCAGGCATCAAAGTAATTGCCTGTATTACCGAAGGCATCCCCGTACTGGATATGCTGAAGGTGAAGGATCATTTGAAGGGTTCAGACTCCGTTCTGATCGGGCCGAACTGCCCGGGCATTATCACGCCGGGTGAGTGTAAGATCGGTATTATGCCGGGGCACATTCATCTTCCCGGGCGTGTCGGTGTGGTTTCTCGTTCAGGCACACTTACTTACGAAGCAGTGGATCAACTGACCCAGACGAAATTGGGGCAGAGCACATGCATCGGCATGGGTGGTGACCCGATTCACGGCATGGACTTCATTGATGCGCTGCGTCTGTTTGAAGCTGACCCGGATACCGATGGTGTGGTGATGATTGGTGAGATTGGCGGTTCCGATGAGGAAAATGCTGCTGAGTTTATTCGTGAACATGTCTCCAAACCTGTTGTTGCATTCATTGCTGGTGCCACGGCACCAAAAGGCAAACGTATGGGGCATGCAGGAGCGATCATCTCCGGAGGTAAGGGAACAGCCGAGGCTAAATTCGAGGCACTTGAAGCTGCAGGTGTAGCTGTAGAGCGTAATCCAACCATGCTGGGTGAGCGGATGGTGGAGCTGCTTAGGTAATGAATCTTTACCTTACATCGTTACTTATTTTTGCTGTGCCTGCCAATCTTCTGGCCTGGGTTATTGCCCGTATGGGGCGTAAGGATGACCTGAAGTTCAGTGTGATGGAGTATCTCTTCATCTATCTCACATGGGTGCTTCCGATTGGGCTCACTATTTTTGCCTTTGATAGCCTGGAGCAGGCCGTTGAACAGCTTGAGATGGGGCAGGGGTTCATGATCACACTGTTTGTGATTGCTGGCATTATGGGTGGCCTCTGTTTTCTTCCCAGGCTGATTTTTGCCAAGTATGAAATTTATCCATTGATCATGACATCTGTAGCCTCATTGGTGATGTCGACCTTTTTTGTGAAGCTCGTACTGCTTATTTTTCTGTTTATGTACTGATCGGGTTCGGCTGGTTTGATGAGCAGTTTGAAAGAGCCGTCTGAATCGAACCGCTTTCATGCGGATCATGTTTCAATATTAAGAACAAGTCTTGCCAAGTTGGCTGGAAAAGATCTGGTTCCACCCGAGCTGAACGATCTCGATGCAGCTCGGTTCCTTTTTGATGCACCGTTTGCCGTGGTTTCTCATAACGCCGATACCGATCCACTGTTTAACTACGCCAACAAAAAGGCGATGCAGCTGTTTGAGATGGATTGGCGTGCTATCACCAGCCTGCCATCACGACTCTCAGCAGAAGAGGTCAACCGGGATGAGCGCGCAAGACTTTTGAAGCGGGTCTCCGATCATGGTTATATAGATAACTACAGCGGTGTGCGCATCTCAAAATCCGGCAGACGCTTTGAGATTAGTGGTGCCACGGTCTGGAATCTGATTGGGGTGGACGGTGAACCTGCCGGGCAGGCTGCGATGTTCGATGATTGGAAGTTTGTTTAGTCCCTCACATGCCGATATGGTTTCAGTCCAAAGTAAGCGTTAGGAGTTGCGGGTGACGTATACAGCGAAAAGTAGTTTCACACATGGTGAGAACAGTTCAACAGGTATTCTGCTGACTAATCTCGGCACACCTGATGCACCAACCACCGAGGCGCTGAAGCGTTACCTGAAAGAGTTTCTCTGGGACCCTCGCGTGGTGGAGGAGCCTCGCTGGAAGTGGTGGTTGATTCTTAATGGTATCATTCTCAATACCCGCCCAGCCAAGTCTGCCGCAGCTTATAAGAGTGTCTGGACTGAGAAGGGCTCTCCTCTAATGCTTCATTCGCTTGATCAGCAGGCAGGTTTGCAGGAACAGTTAGGTGACGGTGTGCATGTTGAACTGGCCATGCGTTACGGCAATCCATCCATTGCATCCGGGTTACAAAATTTACGAGAGAAAGGTTGCTCCAGAATTCTAATCTTTCCGCTCTATCCGCAATATTCCGCCACAACGACAGGCTCCACATTTGATGCCGTGGCCGACGAACTTAAAACATGGCGCCGTGTACCTGAGCTTCGGATGATTAATACATACCATGATCATCCGGCCTATATTGGTGCGCTGGCCAGCAGTGTACGCAACCATTGGGAAGCCAACGGCAAGGGCGACAAACTTCTCATATCATTCCACGGTATTCCGAAGCGTTACTTTGAAAATGGTGATCCATACCCCTGCATGAGCAAGAAGACCGGCCGCCTGCTTTCCGAAGCACTGGAGCTGGAGGCAGACAAGTGGATGGTCACCTACCAGTCTCGCTTCGGCAAAGAGCCGTGGATCACCCCGTATACTGATGAGATATTGAAAAAGTGGGGAGCCCATGGCGTAGGGCGCGTTGATGTGATCTGCCCGGGCTTTTCATCGGACTGTCTGGAGACCATCGAAGAGATCGGTGTAGAGAATCACGATTACTTCATCGAAGCTGGAGGCAAAGAACTGAACTACATCCCAGCACTGAATTCCGATGATACCCATATCACAGCTCTCACCGAGATTGCCAACGAACACCTCAAAGGCTGGATAGCCAAAACCTGAATGTCCCTTTCGGCCAAAAGCAGGTATTGAGGTTTTAGACTAGAATCCTTTTCAATAGATTGAAGGAAGGGATAGCTGTGAATATTACAATTATTTTACAAAGTTTAAATATTGCTATTTTTGCCGCAATCGCATTAGCAATACCTTATCAAGGATTTGTTGGCTGGTGGTTTGGCGGGCTTTTTATGCTCTTAGTTCAAGCTCCGATGTTTGTGATGTTGTTAATCTTGCAGTTAAAAAAGATTAAAGCCTCAAAGATAACAACTTAATAATTAATTGGAAAATTCAGTGTGTTCCCATCATGACTTTAGGGGTTTGCATGATCGTTTCTTATGTTGCAGAGATTTTTCATTTGAATGACCCTTTTTATTACGACGCTTACCAAATCGAAGTGACTTTTAATCCTGATAAAACATGTTCGGTCATTTTTGACGGTGATCTTATACCAGCGAAAATGACTTATCGTTATGAGTGGGATATACGCCAAGGTATTTATTGTAGAAACGATGATACTTCAGTAATGATTAACTTGGCATCTCCAGTAGGACGTTTAGCGCCTCCTGGCAAATACAGTTTGACAGACGAAATTGATTCTAGCGGTTATCCAATTGGAAGTGGTGGTGCCTTCTTTGATAATAATCTTGGTGCTAAGTATAGCCCTGCTGATGCTGGGACTGTTTATTGGGATTTCATGTCGGGAACTTTCTCAATCGTATCAGTTGCTAATATAGATAATGAATTTACATCTCTGCTTGAAAGGACTCCGATCCTGACAGGTAAGCTCAAAGCTATTAGTAAAAGGCGGCATAGAGATCCATAGGTTGGTACTGCTATTCCGAATGGAAAGCGGATATTTAGGTTTAAGTGTCTGGGTTGAAGCTTCTTAGGCGATTGGCGTTGGAGACTACGGTTACCGATGAGGCTGCCATCGCGGCACCGGCAATCACTGGGTTGAGTAGTAGGCCAAAGAGAGGGAAAAGCACACCCGCTGCCACGGGGATTCCCAAAGAGTTATAAATGAAAGCGCCAAAGAGATTCTGTTTAATGTTGCGGATGGTGGCACGGGAGATGGTGATGGCTCGGATCACGCCGGTTAGAGAGCCGTGCATCAGTGTGATGTCAGCACTCTCAATGGCGATGTCGGTTCCACTGCCAATGGCAATGCCAACATCGGCCTGAGCGAGGGCCGCGGCATCGTTAATGCCATCACCCACCATAGCGACTCGAAGGCCTTCGCTTTGAAGCTGGGCGATCTTCTCAAGTTTGTCTTCGGGTGAAACACCAGCAACAAACTCATCCAATCTGGCCTGATCGGCGATGGACTTGGCTGTGTGCAGATTGTCTCCGGTCAGCATGATCACCTTCAGGCCGAGAGCGTGCATGCGCCCAATGGCATCGGCACTGTCGGGTTTAATAGGGTCAGAAATAGCTATAACGCCAAGAATTAATCCATTTTTAGCCAAAAATATCGATGTTTTTGCATTTTCTGACATTTTTTTGAAGTTTTCCATCATTTCAGTTGAGATGTTGATGCTGTTGGCATGCATCAACAGTTCACTGCCAAGAAGCACGCTCTCGTCTGCTACAGTGGCTGAAACGCCCATGCCGGTATGTGATTGAAAGCCTTTTGATCTTGATGGTCTGATTTTCTTCTCTCTGGCGTGAGCGACAATGGCTGCCGCTAACGGGTGTTCGGATTTTAATTCAAGCGTTGCAGCGAGCTTTAGCACTTGATCGGAAGAGGGCTGATCAGAAGAGCCTTCACCGGACTCATTCACAATGATGTCGGTGACGACAGGCTTGCCTGAAGTGATAGTGCCGGTTTTATCCAGTACTACCACATCGATATGGCCTGCACGCTCCAGCGCTGCACCATTACGGATCAGGATGCCGTGCTCTGCGGCCTTACCGATTCCGACCATGATTGACATGGGTGTTGCCAGCCCGAGTGCGCAGGGGCATGCGATGATTAGCACCGTGACAGCAGTAACAAAGGCGTAATCGATGCTTGGGCCAAGCAGATACCAGGTAGCAAATGTAGCGGCAGCAATGGCGACAACTACGGGCACGAAGATGGCAGTGACTGTGTCGACAATACGGCCAATGGAAGGCTTGGATGACTGGGCTCGTTGCACCATATCAATGATATGGGAGAGCACAGTGTCTGATCCGGTATGGCTGGCTTGAAATAGAAAACTGCCGGTGCCGTTCACTGTGCCGCCGGTAACTATGTCACCCACCTGTTTTGTGATCGGAAGCGGTTCACCGGTCAGCATCGATTCATTAATGGTCGAGCTCCCCTCGGTGATTTCGCCATCCACCGGAATCTTCTCACCCGGTTTGATGCGGATGATATCGCCCGGTTGCAGGGTTTCGATCGGTACAATGATCTCTTCGCCTTTGTGAATCAGGCTGGCGGTTTTTGGTGCAAGGCCGATCAGCTTTTCAATGGCTTCGGATGTTTTGCCACGTCCTCGCGCTTCAAGCGCCTGCCCGAGATTGATGAAGCAGATGATCAGCACGGCTGCCTCAAAATAGAAGTGGCGTGCTGACGCCATGATCAGGTCGGGGAACAGGGCGATGAACATGGAGTAGGCCCATGCCGTGCCGGTGCCGAGTGCGATCAGTGTGTCCATATTGGAGTTGCCATGCTTGATGGCACGGATGGCACCGGAGTAGAAGTGGCCGCCTGCAAAGCCCATGACCAGCAAGGTAATAATTCCTGTAGCGATCCAGAAGGGTTGCCCCTCTTCAGCTGTTGGCCAGAGAGAAAACCACATGCCGATCATCATGATCAGCCCGAGACTGCCTGCGGTGCCAGCTTTTCTAATCCGGTTGGCAAACATCTGTTGCTCTTCACGCTGGTGAGAAGCGGCATCGATGTTCTGCAGAGGTACAGCTTTGTAACCCGCGGCTTCGACAGCCTGGATGAGTGCGTTGGAAGACTTTTCGCCACTGACGCCTTCAATGTGTGCTGTGCGGTTGGCAAGATTGATCCGCACCTCTGTAGCACCCTCCACACTTTTCATAGCAGCCTCTACCTTGCCTGCACAACCGGCGCAGTTCATGCCGGTGATCTGCAGAGCGACTTCAGCTGATGAATGTTTCATGGAACCATTTTAGGCACAGAGTGTGACAAGACTCAATCTTTCGCTTTGGCCGCCTCTTCAGTGGGTAACTGATATTCCGGTTTCAGAATGGTCACCTTGGCTTTGTTTACCAACGTACCCACCCACTCATTCAGCTTCTTTTGCTGAAGAATGCTGATGATCTCGTCACGAGATTCATCCAGTGATTTGATGTGGGCGGGACGTTTGCCTAGCACTTCAATAATATGCCAGCCAAATTGTGTTTTGACCGGCTTGCTGGTTCCATTGACCTTGAGTGAAAATGCGGTTTTCTCAAAGGTTTTGACCATGATTCCGCGTGGAAACCAGTTGAGATCACCGCCTCTGGATTTATTGCTGTCATCGAGTGAGTAGGTGGCGGCTAGTGTCTCAAACTTGGCCTTTTTTCGAGTAAGCTTTTTTCGTAGTTCCCATGCCAGCTTTTCATTGCCAACCAGAATATGACGGGCATGGATTTGCTCAGGGATGGTGAAGCTATCCAGATGCTTTTTGTGATAGTTGCCGATCTCCTGCTCTTTCGGGATGGCGATCTGTGATGTCTGCCAGTTCTCTAGTGCCTCAATCAGGATGGTGTTTCTTGCGCGGTTGATGCGGCTAAGGGTCAGTGGATCGGTATCGAGTCCGACCTCTTCGGCCTGCTGACTTAGAATAGCTCGTCGAATCAGTACATTTAGAATCTGGCCTCTGGCTACAGGGTCACTACTCAGGTGCTGGAGAGAGCCGGGCATGGAGCGAAGTTCACGCTCAATATCCGACTCATGGAAAGTGAATCCTGCAGCTTTGGCGATGATCGGAGTGGGGTCGAGAGATGTCTGACTGACATCAGGCTCCTGCTGACACGAAGTAAGCAGAAGAGGGATCAGAGTGAGTGGAAGCCATATGATTTTGTTTAACATGCGGGATAGGGTATGTTCCCTGCCTGAATTTCTCAACGTGTGGAGGGTGAGATGACGCCGGTTACGATGACCATATTGGTGCTCTGTCTATATCTGCTGTTTTATCGATTTTATGCCAAAGGCTTTCTGGGGCGTAAAATTTTCGAACTTGATGCCGATGCTGTCACTCCGGCGCATGAGCTGCGTGATGATGTTGATTATGTTCCGGCTAATAAATATATCCTCTTCGGCCACCACTACGCCTCGGTTGCCGGCCTTGCACCGATGCTCGGACCTGCGATTGCAGTTATCTGGGGCTGGGTGCCTGCACTCTGCTGGGTGGTGTTTGGTACGCTGCTGATTGGTGCTGTTCATGATTTCTCGGCTCTGGTTCTCTCCACTCGCCACAAAGGTCAGAGCGTTGGCACGATTGCCCGGGATGTGATCAGTCCGCGTACCCGGCTTCTCTTTCTGCTGGTGATCTTCTTTCTTGTGGCGCTGGCGATGGGCGTGTTTGTGCTGGTGATCTCCGGGCTCTTTGCCGCACCTGACGCCGCCAACATTGCCAAAACTGCACACCCTGAAGCGGTCTTCCCAACCTATTCACTGATGCTGATCGCGATGGTGATCGGATTTCTGGTCTATAAAAAAAATCTGCCTGTATGGCCATTGATTGCGGTTGGTTTTGTATTGATGCTGATCACCACATGGATCGGTCTGGATATGCCGATTACCGGTTTCACGGCATCGGACTGGACATGGAGCCTTCTGGTTTATGCCTTTGCAGCCAGTGTGCTGCCGGTCTGGCTGCTTTTGCAGCCGCGTGATTTTTTGAACTCACTACTGCTCTATCTGGCGCTCTTCTCCATGTTGGCAGGCTTCTTTCTGCTTTCACCCGACTGGGTAGCTCCTGCATTTAATCCAAATCCTGAAGGCGCACCTCCGATTATGCCATTTCTGTTTATTGTCATCGCCTGCGGTGCGGTTTCCGGTTTTCACGGGCTGGTTGCGTCCGGCACCACAGCCAAGCAGTTAGATAGAGAGACTGATGCACCGTTTGTCGGCTATGGCGGCATGATTGGGGAGTCACTGTTGGCCTTGCTAGCCGTATTGGCCACAACTGCCGGTGCCTTTGCCACTCGTGCTGACTGGGAAGCATTTTACGGGTCGTGGGACAAGGCGGTCGGTCTTCATCAGAAGTTGGGTGTCTTTATTCAGGGCAATGCCAATTTCATTACCCAACTGGGTGTACCGTATGATTATGCTGCTGCATTTATCAGTGTGGTGGTGGTCGGCTTTGCCATGACCAGCGTGGATACCGGTGCACGCCTGCTTCGCTTTAATATTCAAGAGATCGGTAACACGATAGGAGTCAAACTTCTGGGTAACCGCTATCTGGCCACTTTTCTGGCTGTATCTGCGATTGGGTTTTTCGCCTTCTTTAAGATGGATGGCAAGCCTGCCGGCCTCTTCCTCTGGACGCTGTTTGGCACCACCAACCAGATTCTTGCAGGTCTTACGCTGTTGACGGTGACCATCTACCTCTACCGTAAACGTAAACCGATTATCTATACACTGCTTCCGATGCTGCTGGTGTTGGGTGCTACCATATCGGGTATGATCATGGGCATTGCCGGCGCGATTGGTAAAGAGCAGTGGACGGTCGCTATTGTTGGTGGTGTGATCTTTCTGCTGGCGACATGGGTACTGGTTGAAGCACTGCTTGTGGTGAAAAAGGTTCAGTCTGAGCGCAAGCATGAACTACAGGATGAAGAGGCGACTTCCTGATGCTTTTGGTGAGTAAGGCGATCTCTCAACTTCTGCTTCCACCGGGTGACCTGATACTTCTTGGGCTGGTTGGCATGCTGTTTTATCGACGCTGGTGGGGAAAGAGCGCGGTTTTTCTTAGTTTTCTATTGCTTTGGGGACTCTCCACTGAACCGGTTCGAGACATGCTGACTGAGCCTTTGGAGTTTCAATATTCGGCTCTGAAAATTGAACAGATTAAAACAGATGGCACGGCCATTGTATTGCTTGGTGGCGGCATCTATGAGAATGCTCCGGAGTATGGTGGCAGGGATGAACTGGGCCGGTATGCCATGATGCGAACCATCTATGCTGCTGATGTGGCTCAAAAGAGTGGTCTGGATGTCTATGCAACGGGTGGCAAACCTCTAACTCAGGCGGATGAGGCAGAGGGCGACATAATGCGTCACTGGCTGCTGAAGATGGGCCTGAAAGAGGGCTATGTTCATGCAGAGAACGTTTCCAACAACACCTGGGAGAATGCCTCCTATATGAAAAAGATTCTGGCTGAAAAAGGTGTGGACCGGGTGGTGTTGATAACATCCGCGTGGCATATCCCGAGAGCGGTATGGTGTTTTGAAACTCACGGCTTTGAGGTGATTCCCGCGCCTACAGATTATCTGACAGAGCAGGGGAGTTACGATCTGCGCAGTTATCTGCCGCGTTGGACAACACTGAGTGATTCAGGTCAGGCACTGCATGAACAGCTTGGGCTACTCTGGTATCGACTGAGGTATGGTTGATGAGAAGATCGATACTTGTTGTACGTTTGCTCATAACTTAGCGTCTGATTCTAACTGGTAGTGATATTCGGATTAAGCTATAAGTACTGATAGAATCTAATGAAACAGGGGGCACTGTGACGAAACCGATTCAAGAGTCAGGCGTAGATGCAGTGTTGGATGATACGATTTTTAGCAGTGGTCAGGGCTATGTCGAAGATCTGTTCGAAGCCTGGTTAAATGATCCTGATTCAGTTTCGGAAGCGTGGGCAGACTACTTTTCTGCTCTAGGTGATAAAAGCTCACACTCTCACCGAGATATGCTGGATCAGATGCAGCAGAAATCACGCCTCTTACATGTAGGACAAGCCGTTAAGCAACAAGGGTCGCATGAATCGGTGGAGTTTCCATCCCGCGCCCTCTATCTGATTCAGGCCTATCGCATGCATGGGCATCTGCACGCCGATCTGGACCCCCTGCGCCTGAATCCACCTAAAGCGAGCCCGGAACTTCAGCTCAGCTTCTACGGATTAGGTGAAAAAGATCTCGATACCGAATTCCCAACCGGTGATCTGGCAGGCCCTAATCGCATGACGCTGAGGAAGATTCAGAAACGGCTAAAGAAAACCTACTGCGGTTCTATCGGCCCTGAGTTTATGCATATAACCGATACAGCCAGAAGACATTGGCTACAGGATCGTCTGGAGCGCATCAGTTCAAAACCGGGATTTGATGCAGAGACCCGCAAGCATATTTTTAACCGGGTGATGAAGGCGGAGGAGTTTGAGCACTTTCTTCATACTCGTTATGCAGGGCAGAAACGGTTCTCACTGGAGGGTGGTGAGAGCCTCATCCCTATGCTTGATACACTGGTTCAGCTCTCTGGTAGCAGGGGTGTAAAAGAGATTATTCTCGGTATGGCTCATCGTGGTCGGTTGAATGTTCTGGCCAACATCTTGGGCAAGGCCTCCACCGATATTTTTGCTGAATTTGAAGGCGCTCAGTTTGAGGATGCTACGCAAGGTGCAGGTGATGTGAAGTATCACATGGGCTTTTCATCGGATATTAAGACACCGGGTGGAACCGTTCATCTATCACTCGGTTTTAATCCGTCGCATTTAGAAATCATCACACCGGTTGTGCTTGGGTCCGTCAGAGCAAGGCAGTGCCGCAGAAAAGATATGGATCGCCGTGAGGTGATGAGTGTGCTGGTGCATGGTGATGCAGCGTTTGCAGGGCAGGGCGTTGTAGCTGAATCATTGAATCTCTCTAAATTGAGAGGTTTTAGGACGGGCGGCACTATTCATATTGTGACCAACAATCAGATTGGCTTTACAGTGAATCCCTTTGATGCCCGCTCATCGACCTACTGTACTGATATTGCCAAGATGGTTCAGGCGCCGATTCTGCATGTAAACGGGGATGACCCTGAGGCTTGCTGCCTGGCGGTTGAGATCGCTGTCGAATACAGAAAACAGTTCAGGGAAGACATCGTAATTGATCAGGTCTGTTATCGCAGGCATGGCCATAATGAGGGTGACTCGCCAGCTGTAACACAGCCACTGATGTATCGCAGAATTGATGAGCACCCAACACCGTTGCAGGTGTATCGCAAACGGTTGATCGAAGATGGCATCATTACAGATAAGGATGCCGATGAGGTGATAAAATGGTATCGGGAGTGCATGGATGAGATGCGCCGAAATCCTGAGCGACCACCACCATCACCGGTCAATAGTCTCCAGGGCAGATGGGAGGGCTATCAGCGCAGTGCAGAAGCGGAGCCTAAGACTGAAGTTTCTGAGAAGAGGCTTGCAGAGCTGGTTCGGAAGGGGCACGCGGTACCTGCTGATTTCTCACTACATCCACTGGTTCAGAAGATTTTTGATAACCGAATTCAGATGATGGATGGCCTGCAGCCTATTGATTGGGGTTGTGCCGAGACGATGGCGTATGCCACGCTGACTTCTGAGGGGGGCTGGGTGCGCTTGAGTGGTCAGGATTCAGGGCGCGGCACGTTCTTTCATCGCCATGTGATTGTTTATGACCAGAAGAGTGGCAAAAAATATGTGCCTCTGAAAAATACGGGTGAGGGTGGCCTGGCTAACTTTCTTGTTGTGGACAGTATGCTCTCGGAAGAGGCCGTTTTGGCCTTTGAGTACGGCTACGCTGTTGCCGAACCTCGTGCGCTGGTGATCTGGGAAGCACAGTACGGCGATTTTGCTAATGGCGCCCAAGTGGTGATTGATCAGTTCATTGCATCCGGTGAAACCAAATGGCAGCGCATGAGTGGTATTGTGCTCTGGCTACCACACGGTTACGAGGGCCAGGGTGCTGAACACTCCTCGGCCAGATTGGAGCGGTATCTGCAGCTTAGCGCAGAGAATAATATGCAGGTGGTCTATCCAACCACCCCTGCTCAGCTTTTCCACCTGCTTCGGCGTCAGCATATGATCAGTATTCGAAAACCTCTGATCATGATGACCCCGAAAAGTATGTTGCGGCAGAAACTCTCGTTCTCATCGCTTGATCAGTTTTCCAGTGGTGAGTTTCAACCGGTGCTCGGTGAGATAGAGAACAGTATCAAGCCTGATAAGGTGAAGCGTCTTCTGCTCTGCTCAGGTAAAATCTATTACGATCTTCTGGCTGGTCGAACGGAACATGAAATTGATGATATTGCGATTGTGCGTATTGAACGGCTTTATCCGTTCCCATCCGAGTGTTTGAAAAAATATACGGCTCTCTACCCCAATGCCACTGAGGCAGTCTGGGTTCAGGAAGAGCCGAAAAATCAGGGTGCCTGGTATCAGATCAAGCACCACCTAAAGCGCTCTCTGTTACCAAAACAGGAGATGATGTTTGTATCGCGCCCTGCTTCAGCAGCACCGGCGGTTGGATCGGCAAAACGTCATGCGAAAGAGCAGAAGAGAGTGGTTGAAAAGGCATTGGGATTGAAAGAGATAGAGAAATTGAACCCTTGAGTGGAGGAGTTTATGGCTGATGTTGAAATCAAGGTTCCTAGCCTTGGAGAGTCCGAAACGGAAGCGACGCTGATCTCATGGCTGAAGGCTGAGGGGGATGGCGTAGCCGTGGATGATGTTCTGGCTGAGATTGAGAGCGACAAGATCACCATGGAGATTACCGCACTGGATGCAGGCGTGCTTAAAAAAGTGTTTAAGCAGGTGGATGAGGTTGTTGAACCCGGAGAGGTGATTGCTATTATAGATAGCTCCGCCAAAGGGGCGATTAGCAAAACCAAACCCGAAAAGAGGGTGGAGGTTGAAGATAAGCCTGATGATGAAGCAGCTGCGGTACAGAAAAAAGCTGAGGCTGTTGTTGAAGAGCTCTTGAAGAAACCAAAACCGACCAAAATTCCGGATCTGATTGAGAGGGAAGGTCTCTCAGAAAGGGTGGAAGAGCGTGTCGCCATGAGTGGGCTGCGCAAACGGGTCGGAAAACGGTTGAAAGATGCGCAGAACACGGCTGCGATGTTGACCACATTCAACGAAGTGAATATGCAGTCGGTGATGGATCTGCGTGCGAAATACAAAGATCAGTTCAAGGCAAAACACGGTGTGAATCTTGGCTTCATGTCTTTCTTTGTGAAGGCGTGTGCCCATGCCGCTTCACAGTTTCCGGCTGTTAATGCCTATATTGATGGCGAAGAGATTGTCTATCATAACTACATGGATGTTGG
>Ga0316187_10000715_pt1 | contig 27133 bp, 26 predicted proteins | sample CroRivburrow1_MG_FD_204927 | JGI IMG/M metagenome (GOLD analysis project Ga0316187, IMG submission 204927) | Coastal sediment microbial communities from Maine, United States - Cross River worm burrow 1 | ecosystem: Environmental > Aquatic > Marine > Coastal > Sediment | place: USA: Maine...
AATCTCTGCATTAGAGCAGAAAAGCAGCCGATGAAAACCTCAAGGCGTCAGTCTGACCCCGTATCTCCCACTTGCCCCTCCAATTATGCTCGCGCGGAGTAGTGGCCTGGCCTGAACATGGCTTCTTCTTGATTGAGGTCAATCCGTATCGCCAAGGATTGCTTATGCTTGCATCAGGTAGCGAATTTTAAGTGCCTCGCTGCTGTATGCAAGCACACTGTAAGGCAACTATTTGCGCAAGCAGGAGCAGAAAAATGGCGTCACCAACCCCCACAACTAAACCCGTCGTCCATGTCCGTGATTCGTTTGGCGATAGCTTTCACAAGATACAGAATATGATTCGCGAACGCGCTTATTATAATTTCCTGAATCGTAGCTCCCATGATGGAGATTCGTTGACGGACTGGTTTCAGGCCAGGTCAGAGGTTCTTTCCGATATCGACCTGCAACTCAAAGACCAGGGGAAGAATATTGTGGTGGAAGGCGGTGTGACGGGCTTTACGCCGCAAGAAATCGAGGTTGAAGTCTGTGATGGCGAGCTGCGGGTTTCAGGTTCCCACAAGGAGACCAGCATCAGTAAACAAGATGGAAATACTGAATCAAAGTCACAGACACGATATTTTTACCAGTCATTTCCACTACCCGCAGCGGTGAACGAGGACAAAATCCAGTTGAAGTCATCCAGGAGTGGCACGCTCAAGTTAACTCTCCCGAAAAAGGGTCTGGCAAGCGCGAACAAAGTAAGCGCGAAATCCAGGGCCGCGCCGTCGAAGTTAAAGAAAGCTGCGACCGGGAGTAAGGCAAAAATAGCGAAGGCCAAAGCCACGGGGAATACGAGAAAAGCGGTGCCCGTTGCAAAGAAACCAGCCGTAAAAAGAAAATCAACCAGAGGATGATAACAGGTGACGGTCGGTTGCGGTGTTAGACGCTCACCCATTGCTCTAAACCGGTGGAATAGGCATGCTCATGACTGGCCTCAAGTATAAAAAGCTATATTTTCAAATAGACCCAGGCATGAACTGCGGGCAACGCCAGCTCGAGCAGAAATGGTCTGCGCTACCTTTTGGCGAAGTCAGGTTTACCAGCGACGATGAGCAACACGTTTTTGCAGCGCAGCTCTATCTCGATAAGCTTGGCCCCGAGGCCGTGTGCGCCGAGCTTTATGCCAATGGGCTCGAGACTGGTGCGCCCGAGCGGATCGAGATGAAAGCCACGCGGCAACTGGTGGGCGCAGTAAGCGGCTGTTCCTATCACGCGGAGGTGCCGGCGACACCTCCGGCGGCAGACTATACGCTGCGAGTGATACCCCGGCTCGATTGCCTGGCGGGTTCCCCTCGAAGCCAATCGAATTCTGGGGCACCGATGATTCGGCGCGACCCTGAATCCTGTTTGAACCCGGTACTGACTTTTATGTATCGTAAGCGAAAGGAACCGATGCGGCTAATCTCAAGCTACCGCCTGAAGCCATTATTAAAACGTAACTAACCTGAGATTCCGATAATGATCAGCAGATACAACGTGCTGTTCCTGAAGGATCCGTCTTTCGAAAGATGGGACTTCGAGGCGACCCGGGGTGATCCCTTTTGCGGGCAAAGGCAAAACGCCGACTTCGGTGAACTTGCTATTGTCGCTGGTTCGGCATGGGTCAAGTGGGGTGGCTTTTTCATCAAAGGCGAGAGCAGGGTATTTCCGCGGCAACCGATTGACGCGGCCTGGCAGTGGATCAGTGGCCGAATAAGATACACATCGCTTACGCTGCGCAATCACCACAGATATCTTCCCGTTCGAGGTAGCAATGAAAGAAACATCCTCAAAGTCTGATCAGGTTTTTCCTGCCGATCGACTGCTCCATGCTAACGAAGCGAAACTGACAGCGGGCCTATCTCCAGCCTCAGCAATGGCGGCTTATCTCGACTGGGCAGTTCATCTCGCCAATTCTCCCGGCAAGCAAGGCGAGTTATTCGAGAAAGCTATCCGCAAAAGTGTCAGGTTCAATAGCTACCTTGGCGCGCTACTTTCAGGCAAGGCCGATGAGCCATGCATCGCACCCCTGCCGCAGGACCACCGTTTTAGTGCTGCGCAATGGCAGAAGCCGCCTTTTTCGGTTTACTACCAGGCCTTCCTTCTCCTGCAACAGTGGTGGCATAACGCCACCGACGGCGTGGAGGGTGTTTCGGATCATCACCGCGACGTCGTGGCTTTCTCTACCCGGCAACTGCTGGACGTGTTCTCGCCTGCAAACTTCCCGCTGACCAATCCCGAAGTGCTCGAGGCGACCATCGCCTCGGGGGGGATGAACCTGGTGCGCGGATTCCAGAACCTGTTCGAGGACTGGGAGCGCGCTGTCCTCGGCAAGCCGCCGGTCGGTGTGGAGAAATTTCGGGTCGGCAAAGAGGTCGCCGTCACGCCGGGTAAGGTCATCTACCGCAACCGCCTGATCGAGCTGGTTCAGTATTCGGCCGCGACCAAAACCGTCTATCCCGAGCCGATTCTGATCGTTCCGGCGTGGATCATGAAAAATTATATCCTCGATCTTTCGCCCGATAACTCGATGGTCAGGTTCCTCGTCGATCAGGGCCACACTGTCTTCATGATCTCATGGAAAAACCCCACCGAGTCCGATCGTGATCTCGGTATGGATGACTACCTGGAACTTGGCGTGACAAGCGCGCTGGAGGCGATTCGAACGATCCTCCCCGATGAGAAGGTTCACGCGGTGGGTTACTGCATCGGCGGTACCCTGCTCGCGATTTCGGCAGCGGCGCTCGGCCGTGACAACAAGGACTGGCTCAAGTCGGTGACGCTTTTTGCCGCACAGACCGACTTCACCGAAGCCGGCGAGCTGATGCTGTTTATCGATCAAAGCCAGGTCTCGTACCTCGAAGACCTGATGTGGGACAAGGGCTACCTCGACACCAGTGAGATGGCCGGGGCGTTTCAGTTACTGCGATCCAGTGATCTGATCTGGTCGCGAATCGTTCACGAATACCTGATGGGCGAACGTACGCCGATGATCGATCTGATGGCGTGGAATGCAGATTCGACACGCATGCCGTATCGAATGCACTCCGAATACCTGCGAAAGCTTTTCCTCAACAATGAATTCGCAGAGGGCCATTACCAGGTTGGTGACAAGCCGGTTGCATTGACAGACATCCGCGTTCCGATATTCGCGGTGGGTACTGAATCAGATCATGTTTCCCCGTGGAGATCCGTCTACAAGATCAACCTCCTGACCGACACCGAGGTCACGTTCCTGCTGACCAGCGGCGGACACAACGCCGGGATCATCAGCGAGCCCGGGCATCCCGGCCGCCATCACCGGGTTGCAAAAAAGCGCGAGGGCGAGGTCTACATTGGCGCCGAGCAGTGGTTCGATATCACCCCGGTCAAAGACGGATCCTGGTGGCCGACCTGGCAAACCTGGCTGGCGCGGCACTCCGGTAAAAAAACCCGACCGCCCGAGGCTGGCAGAGTAGAGGACGGTTATGCGCCGCTGTGCGACGCGCCCGGCACTTACGTGCTCGAGAAATAAGCCCGGGTTACAGTCGGGTGAAAGTAAAGGGGTCACTGGAGTCTACGGGTGCATAACTCGGGGCTGCAGGCATAATGCCTCGGTGTCGATCTGGGAGTCGACGAACAGTTGACTACTTTCGATTGCCGGGAAGGCAGATTCTATCGGTTTAGCGTGTGGGCTTCGGCTTGTATTATGCGGCGAGTATTTCGACACCGCGTCGTACCAGCAATTTGCGAAACTCTTCTATGATAAATACCACCACCGGTGCGGCTAATATGGTAATCCAGATTTCGATGCTAAAGGGGGCAGTGGTAAAAAAGTGGTGAAATACCGGCACATTGACGATGACAACGCAAAACGATAACTCGAATAACACGCCGGCAACAATCCAGCTATTGATTCTTTTCAGATAAGGGATAGCGCTTTGCCGGTTAGTACGGCATGCCAGCACGTTGCCGACCTGGCTGAATATGATCGTCACCAGGAATGCGCCGGCAGCCTGTGCGTACAAAATACTATCGACACCTGCGCGATCGCCGTAGCTCCAACCGCCGCTGTGCAGAATGTAAAAGAATACAGCGAATGACAGCAGTGCTTCGACAGGCCCGACGATGCCATAGCTGCGAATAAACGTCTTGTAACTCACCAGTCGTTCCTGGCGCCGTCTCGGTGGGCGCTGCATGATATCGGCTTCCGGCGGTTCGTTGCCGAGACCGATGGCGGGTAACATATCGGTGATCAGGTCTATCGCCAGAATCTGCACCACGGTCATGGGCAGGGGGATAGGGAACAAGACGTAGGCCACGAAGGGAAGTATTTCGGGAACATTGCTGGTCAGGATATAGGTGATGAATTTTTTGATGTTGTCGTAGACAGCGCGACCCTGTTCGATGGCCCGAACGATAGTCGCGAAGTTGTCATCCAGGAGAATGATATCGGATGCCTCCTTGGCGACGTCGGTGCCTTTTTTGCCCATGGCCACGCCGATATCTGCACGTTTCAGCGCCGGCGCGTCATTGACGCCGTCACCGGTCATGGCGACCACTTCATCCATCGATTTCAGGGCATCGACAATATTCAGTTTCTGTTCCGGTGCAATGCGCGCGAACACGACCTGTTTTTCCTTCAATACATTGATCAGGTCGTCGTGTGACATGGTCTCGATGTCCTCGCCGGTAATAACATGCGGCTGCTCCACGATACCCAGCCGCCGGGCGATATACACCACGGTTTCGGCCTGATCGCCACTCATCACGATAATGCGAATGCCAGCCGTTTTGCAGGCAGCCACCGCGGCGGGTACTTCAGGACGGGGAGGGTCGACAAAGGCTGTCAGTCCGACAAAGGTCAATTGATCGGGTTCCTGTTCCGGCCGGTCGACTACCTGGTAGGCCAGCGCCAGAACCCGTAAACCCTGCCGTGAATAGGCGGCTGCCTGTTCCAGTAAATGCGCTTTTTCTGCCTCTGCTAAGGGCCTTATGAATCCCTCACGATGGATGCTTTGACAGCGCCCAATAATAGCTTCACTGGCGCCTTTTGCAGTCAAAAACAGACTACCACCCTGGGTCAGGTGCGTGGTTGTCATGTAACGGGTTTGCGGATCAAAAGGCCTGCTGTGCTGGGGTGTAAAGCGGCTGCGTATGGCCTCATAGCCCTCCAGCCGGTCGGCAAAGTTCGCCATGGCAACTTCCGTCGGATCACCGGTAATCTCTTTTTCATTGTTGTTCTGCACGGATTCAACCGCCTCATTGCACAGGGCCATTATTTCCAGCGCGGTTTGTGATGCACGGTTGTCGTGAAAATGGTCCAGATCTTCGGCGTCCACATCTTTTAAATCAAGATACAGCTTTTCAACATGCAATTGATTACGGGTTAGCGTGCCGGTTTTATCGGTGCAGATAACGGTGGTGCTACCCAGCGTTTCGACGCACAGGATATTCTTGATGACCGCATTGTGTTTGCTCATTCGAACCGACGCCTGGGTTAATGCCAGGGTCACGGTTGGCAACAACCCTTCCGGCACATTGGCGACTATAATGCCGATGGCAAACACCAGGTTGGTCCAGAAGGTATTACCACTGACGAAGCCCACAATAAAAAATACCAGCCCGATCACCAGCGCCAGCCAGGTGATTTTGTGGACGAAGTTTTTCAATTCCCTCTGCATCGGCGTGAGATCGGCCTTGACGGTCTGCGACATCTCCGAGATCTTGCCAATTTTGGAATTTCGTCCGGTATGCGTAACGATGATTCGAGCATTACCCTTCACCACCATGGCGCCGGAAAATACCAGGGTCCCCGGGGCGATGATGTCGTCACTGGCAATTTTTTCGGCGGGGACAGATTCCCCGGTTAGCACGGATTCGTCCACCAGCATCTGCTCGGATTCAATCACGACACCATCCGCGGAAATTTTATCGCCTTCCTGTACCAACAGTGCATCACCCGGTACCAGTTCCTTGGCATCCAGGTTAATAATTTCGCCTTCGCGCGATACGTTTACTGACTTCGGAATGTAATCGAGAAAACCCATCATTATTTTCTCGACTTTGTAATTCTGGAAAAAAGACACCAGGGCGTTTAATACCACTACGCCGAGAAGCGCCATTCCGATCAGGTTATACCCTTCTCCCGCACTCAGGTAGTCGGCGACGAACGCCAGGCCACCAGCGACCATCAATAACACGGGAAAGAGTGCCCGGAACTCATCGAGTAACATCAGGAATATTGAGCGGGTGTGGTGAAATACCAGCTCGTTTGAGCCATAGCGGGAAACGCGGTCCCTGGCATCCGCGTGGCTCAGTCCCGCTGCCGACGTTTGCAGACTCCGATACAGTGCTGCCAGCCGCTCACCTGCCCAGGTTTCCTGTTGCATAGTCTGAACTTCCAGGTTGTTGTGTATTTGCTGGCTATAAGCAAGCCAATGAAATTAGAACCTGGAAATGGCAAGGCATTCATGACGGAGATCAAGCTGTTTTCGATCAGGTTGTTGCCTATTTGTCTGCAGGATTTGTGTCAAATCAGATCGAGAATAGGAAGTCTAACCGTTATTTGTAGCGCTCAGAAAATCTGGTTGTGGCTGGTTTAGAAGCGCGAGGTGCCCTTTTTACTTGCAAAGAAAATACAGTTCATGCGATGCCGAAACAACCAGTCGGTAAAAGTTAAACTCACCAGCGCGATAATGACCATCGGCAGGGGTATCTTACTTCTACCCGGGTCAACAGCCGGTTCGAAATAGTGTTTCGGCCGATGGCCTCAAGGGCTGGCGATCCATGTGAATTCGCCTTGCACTATCCTGCGGGTAAAGGTCTGTCTGAGGGAACTGCGGCGCGCATGATCCCGCGCAGACTCGAAATCGATTTCCGCGGTGGCGCTGGGAGGGTCAGCTTGGTTACGGCAAATTCCCCCAGGCCGGGGTAGTAATTTCGATCACCGGCTCACGGGGCCCTTGGCCAGCAATTTATCCGGCCGATCGAGTTTATTTGTGGCATCATTCGCCATTACAAATCAACGGATTCGGGAGTAGTGCAGGTGTCGGTAAACGAAAAAATAGTGGCGGACCTGGTCAATAACGGTATTGAGTTCGTGACCACCGTGCCGTGCAAGCAATTGGCGGGTGTCATCGATGAAATAGATCGCTGCGATGCCATCTACCATATTCCTGCCAACAAGGAAGACGAGGGCATGGGACTATGTGCGGGCGCATCCATGGGCGGCAAACGCTCTGCCATCATCATGCAGAATACCGCCATCGGCGTGACCATCAATACCCTGGTGACCCTGATCCAGTACTACCACATACCGCTACCGATGCTGATCAGCTATCGAGGTGAACTCGGTGAGCCGGTGGCATGCCAGGTCGAGATGGCGGTGCACACCAAGGCCTTGCTGGCGCAGTTGAATATTCCGACCTACCACTTTCATGCCGCCGCCGATGTCAACGAGCTGGATACGATACTGAAGCACTGCTTCATGAGTAAAAAGCCGGTCGCAATTCTGACCGATGCCAGTTTCTGGAAAGGAGCCTGATATGATTCGCAGCGAAGTTTTGAAGTCCATCATCCCGGTGATCAGCGAACAGCTGGTGGTCTGTAATATCGGTCTGCCCAGCCAGGAGCTGCACATGCTCGACGACCAACCGAGTAATTTCTATATGCTCGGCACCATGGGATTGTCGTCGTCGATCGGGCTTGGTCTCGCGCTGGCGCAACGCGAGCAAGTAATCGCCATCGATGGCGACGGCTCGGTGCTGACCAATTTCGGCACACTGCCAACCATTGCCAACAACGTGGCGGATAATTATATATTGTTGATCATCGATAACGGCAGCTATGGCTCGACCGGCGATCAACCTACCTATGCAGGCCTCAAAACCTCGTTGACCGAGGTCGCACGGGCCTGCGGTTGTGAAAACGTGGTCGAATGCAAGGCTGAAGATACGGCAGAGGCATTGCAGCGGGCGCTAGCCTCGAAACAAATGACCATCATCGTCTGCAAATGCGAGTCCGGCAATATCAAGGTGCCGGTCATCGATATGGATCCGGTGGTCATCAAGCATCGGTTCATGCAGGAAGTCCGCGCTCGAAACGAGCAATAGTTTGCGGTTGTCAGCCGGTATTGCCTGCTACAGTCCGCGTGCGGATTTCTTGTCTGCGGAGCTTTAGAAAGTCAGTTCGTCCGGTAATCCTGGGCGCGAAAAATAGTGCCGCGTGCGCCATCGTTCTCTAGCAGGGCCGGCACCAGTGCTCCCGGTAAAACCGTCTCCACCGCGTAATCCGCGGTTGCGCCACCGAGGTCGGTTTTCAGCCAGCCCGGGTCGAGTGCGTTGACCAGCACGTTGGTATCGCAGAGCTCGGCCGCCAACTCCCGGGTATATTTTTCGACTGAGGCTTTCGACGCGCTGTAGGGTGTCAATTGCGGCGTGTTTTCCATGCCGGTTACCAGGTTTACGATCCGTCCCCAGTTGCGTGAGCGCATGAGCGGATAAAAGGCATTGCACAGGCGCACCAGAGAAAAGAAATTGATCCGGTATATGTCGTCCCATTCCTGCATCGGTATTTCTGCAATGTGGTCATGCCATGACGCCATTACCGCGGCATTGTTGTAGAGGATGTCGACGTAACCCACCTGTTGCAGAATCGAGTCGATCATTTTTCTTTCCTGACCCGGCGAGCCGAGCTCGGCACCCACCACCCGTGTTTCGACATCAAATTTTCCGAGCAAGTCGAGCGTTGTATTGCAGTTTCCCGGCTTGCGCGCATGCAGAATAACATTGCAACCCCGCCCGGCGAGCCCCGATGCGATCTGTTGGCCGATACCACGACTTGAGCCGGTGACCAGGGCCCATTTTCCAGTTAATGGCTTCATTTCTTCGCTGCTCATTCCTCATTCTATAGCTGGCCGGTTCGTTCATGGTAGCGCTGATCGCCGACATGGTGGGCGATTTGTTCCCCGAACTCAGCGAGCTGGCCGGGCGCACAGAGTGTCCCGGCGCTCATCCAGAGCCTCGGCGGCGACCGTGGAGCTGCATTAGCCTGCGCTGAGCGTCGCCGCCCCGTGATCGTGCTGACCGGCGCATGTTGCACCGTCGGTGCAGCGACCGGTTATTTCTGCAGACTGACCAGGGAGAGGTGAATCTTGGTCTTTTTTGCCCTGTCTTCGTTGTAATCGAAACGTCCGATCGTGGTTACAGTCAGTATTCCGTCAACTTTGCGGGCGAGTTCGTCAGCGGGGCTTCCTGCCGAAATAACGGCGATTGTGGCATCGCTTTCGAGTAACTCGATGATCTGCTCGACCGGCAACACGTACAGTGGGCGATTCAAATCCCAGACGTATTCAATACCCGATCGATTCTCCATCAAAACGACCCTGACTTCCGGGGGTAGCATGGACGATTCAATCTGCGTCATCCTTTTATACTCTGGATTCGAGATACCCACCACACGATAGGAATCCATGAAAAACATGGAGATGGAGGCAGCCTGCAAGGCCGTCAGTAGAAATAGTCCCGGCAGGTTTTTCCTCGCGAACAGGAACCAGGCGGCCACGATAATGAATAAATATACGGCGCTTATCGCGAGTTTAAAGAATACGGATACCGCCATGTCTCGCTGATCGAGATGATAGAGCAGGACAAGCGGAAAAATAATTGCGGTTATCGATACCAGGCCGGTGTGCAAGGCAATGATCCACTGGTCGCCTTTTGCCTGCATACCCTTATCGAACCTCTCCATGATCTCACGAAACAGGACCCCACCGAGCATCGCCAGCGGAATCATCACCGGCAGCAGATAGCGTCCTTTCTTTTCTGGAACTAGCGACAGCAGCAACACTTGTAGAACCAGCCAGAGCAGCAAGAATCGGTAATTGTGGAGCGCTTTGAGCCGCTTTTCGACAAACGGCTTGACCAGTGCGGCCAGGGTGATAACCAGCCAGATTCCAGCGTAAGCGGGGAACTTTAAATAATACCAGAACGGCTTCAAATGCCTGTTGGCCCAGGCGTCCGTCTCCGCATCCATCGTGGAAAGCAGTGCCTCGGGATGAAATTCCCAGATGTACAGTGGCCAGAGGCTGCTGATAACGATGCACAGCGCGAACGCAAGCACGATCAATGGCCATTTACTGGAGACCTCGGCCGGTTTGAAAATCCACAGGTAGCTGATCGCAAAGGGCAGGAGCAGGGCATAAAACGAAACCGGTCCCTTGCTCATGAAGGATAGCCCCATCAAGGTACCGCAAACTGCGAAACTCGACCAACCTCGATTATTGCGTACACCATCGACAAAGGCCCACAGGGCGCCCAGCATGAAGCTATGACAGAAAATATCCCAGGTGGCTCGTTGCCCCATCCGGATCATCAGGACATTGGTCGCCAGTAACACGGCAGCTATCAGCGCCCACCGGCGATCGCGACTCATGGTCCAGCACAGGCCGTAGGTAAAAAGAATCAACAGGGTAGCGGCAATCGCATTGGGTATGCGCAGCAGGCTCAGATCGTCGGTTCCTCCTGCCGTCAGTGAAACCAGCGCAGCGAACCAGGTCGGCAGCGGGGGTTTGGCCAGGCGCACATCACCGTTCATGGTGGGGACTAGCCAGTTATCGTTGCTGATGATCTCGCGCGCCGTTACCAGGTTCCTGGCTTCCATCAAATCCATTTCGATTGCCCCGGTGTTGTAAAAGAACGACCAGAAACAGAGGAATAGCAAAATCAGGATCGGCAGGCGGTGTGATTTGAATTCACAGAGTTGATTGGAAACAGGCCTGGTGGTGGAGGTCATAGGTATTTGTTGATTTTTCCAGGGGGGCAAAATCTCACATTCGCCGTGGTCGGGCGCGAAGCGATGCTGCAACACTTGCGGTCGAAGTATAAGTGGTTTCAGTTGTTAACTGGAGCATGATTTACCCGGGTAAATGGCTGTTGGCGTAACAACCTGGTTCGTCTGCATTGCGCACGGTTAAAGCGCAGGGCTGCTTTTCGGCCGAAATTTTTTGAACAGCAGGCGGACGACCAGGGCGAGGAGTAACAGGCCGAACCCCAGAATTACCTGGTTGATATTTCCTTTTACACCGCCACTGCCGAAGGAGGCAAAAACAAAGGTCAGCGGGATAAAGCCGATCAGGGAAGCCGACAGGTAGAGGCTAAACGGAACCTGGCAGCTGCCGCATAGCAGGCTGGTCAGGGTCGCGTTCGCAAAGGGAAACAGGCGTGCATAGAGTACCCACCAGAAAGCATTTTGCTGAAAGCGACGACGCCACCGCATTAGCTGGCTCGCGAACCGTCTTTCGACCAGGCCTCCCAGCAAACGCCGGCCCATCAGGTAGACCGACGCCGCCCCGATCATTGAGGCGAGCATCGCCAGCGTTATACCGAGCACGACACCGTAAATGGCGCCGGCCGCACCGCTCACCCACAACCTCGGCACCCCGAAGCTGATCGCCGCCCCGGTAAACAGGACAAACAGCATGGAACTGACCCACAGCCCATTGTCGAGTTGCGATCCTTGCAAAAAAAGACGCAGATCGACCAGCCACTGCTGGGTATCGTCCGCCATGCCTTGTCGTATGACCAGCGCCAGGCCGAGAAAAAGTAATCCTACCAGGCAAAAACGCAACAGGTCTGCAGTCAACCCGGTTTTTGCATCCTGGTCGCCGATATTTTTACTCAATGGGTTGATCCCCGGGGTCATCGCTACTGGTGACCCGGTAGATAAGCGCCCGTTTACCCAGCCAGTAAACTCCGGCCAGGTCGGCTAGCCCCACCCACAATCTGCTGTTGATGCCACCGCCGTATTTGCTGCTGCCTTTGATGCGTGGTCGATGATTTACCCCGGTCTCGGCGACGCTGTACCCCATCATCTGGAACAGTGCCGGGAAAAAACGATGGGCATTGCGAAAAAAGCGGATGTTTTGCAGACACTGCCGTCGAAAAACCCGGATCGAGCAGCCGACATCGGTGATATTGTCCTTCAGCAAAGCAGAGCGCACCCGGTTGGCGATACGGCTCGACATTTTGCGCACCCAGTTGTCAGCACGCCTGCGGCGGATACCACACATCATGTCAACCTGCAGTCGTGACATTTCCTCGAGCAGGATTGCCAGGTCGCGCGGATCGTTCTGCCCGTCACCATCCAGGGTTGCGATTAACTCTCCCGTGGCGGCGGCAAAACCAGCCTCAAGCGCTGCCGACTGACCACTGTTGGGCCGCAGGTGCAAGGCCGTAAACGCTGCATGAGTGTTTGCCAGTCGATCGATTATTTCCGCCGTGCCGTCGTTCGAGCCATCATCCACCATGATCAATTGCCAATCCTGCGGCAGCAGGGTCGTCAATACCTCGCGGGCCTCCAGGCAAACGGCTTCAAGGCACTCCGCTTCGTTGAAGAAGGGAATGATGACACTCAGTTTCGGGTGTTGCCTCATTGATGTTGCTCTCGCATGCGAACCGGCAGCTACACGGAAAGGACCGGCACAGTGGAATCTCAGATCATGGCCCGATTTTAACAGGGCCAGGCGCCGAGGCCGAGTCTAAATTCACCAATTTACCTCCGTCGATATAGGCCAGCTTGAAAGGTTGGAGTAAACCGTCGATATGAGTTAACGCGCAATTGACCTTCTTCCGCGGCGCGGTAGCTTCTAAATTCCGTAGCCGCATTGCGGTTACCTTGAACTCAGGCGGATGCCCATGTCGAAGTGACCTCGCATTGCGCGCTGTTGCCTACAAGAATAAAAAAGGCCAGGCAAACGAAATATGAGATATCCCGCTAACCTGGCCCAAGGTTACAACCGAAGAGCGCGTGTAACACAAATTCGGTAGTACAAAGGAGATAAGATTAATCCCAGTTCAGTGCGCCTCCCGTCTGATACTCAGTGACGCGAGTTTCAAAAAAGTTCTTCTCTTTCTTTAAATTCGCCTGTTCATCCAGCCACGGCAGAGCGTTTTCTGCTCCCGGGAACGGGATGGCGTGATCCAGCTTGTTGGCACGGCGGTTGGCGATGAAACGAAATTGCGCGATGTGATCCTCGGCGCTATATCCGAGTATCGGATCGGGCAACAGATACTTCGAGTATTGCATTTCCGCTGCCTCGGCTTCTTCCCACATTTGCTGGATCTTTTTCGGATCGAGCTTGAGGTTCTCTTCGAGGATGATCTGCTTGCACACGCGAATACCGAAGGAAGCATGCAACACTTCGTCGCGCATGATGTATTGCAACTGCTCCGAAGTGCCTTTCATCAGGCCACGACGTTGCAGCGCGAAGATCGGGCTGAAGCCATTATAGAACCAGGTGCCCTCGAAGACGCCGGCGAAAAACGTGTAGGCCATAACGAAATTTTCCAGCTCATCACGATCATGCAGATCGATATCCGGGCGCAATACCGAATCGAGACGGCTATTACACATCTGAATTTTTTGATGAATTTCGGGCACCACGCGGTAGCGGTTATAGATTTCACTCTGGTCGAGGCCCAGGCTCTCGATGCAATGCTGGTAAGTCCAGGTGTGCATGGCTTCTTCGTAGACCTGGCGAGCCTGGTAAATCTGCAACTCCGGTGCAGTCATTTTCTCCATGACCGCAAGCCCGATATTGCGCATGGCGAGGATGTCAGAAGTAGTCAGGTAAGACAGCACGTTTTCATATACATGACGTTCTTCCAGGGTCAGCTTGTGCTGATAATCGTGCAAGTCCTGGCTCATGTTGATATCAAGCGGCGTCCAGTGATTCTTGTTGGCATTGAGAAAATAATCCCAGGCCCAGGGATACTTGAACGGCGCCAGCTGGTTGATATCGGTCTGGCCGTTGACGACGCGTTTGTCATCGGGGTTAATCGGCTTCAATGAAGCCGGCGCTGGCGCGATCGGCGCGACAGGCTTGTTGATCGCTGGCGTTTCACGCAAGGTCGCAGCCGGTGCGGCCGTCATTGCGGTTTCAATGACGGATACATCTATTATCGCATCCGGGGTGCGCGTTACAGATGGGGTTAATGGTTCATCCCAGTTCAACATGTATTACTCCTGTTTCTCTATCTACTGCAATTTAACTACTGCTACTTAATGTTACCGGCCCGCAATTACTGGCAGGCTTCACAATCCGGGTCGAGGATCGAACATACCTTCGGCTCGGGTTCGGCGCTTGCCTGTGGTGTTTCGGTCGCGGACTTTTCAACCGCGGTAGCACCCAGCGAGCGCAGGTAGTAAGTCGTTTTCAGACCGCGTACCCAGGCCAGCTTGTACAGGTTGTCGAGCTTTTTGCCGGATGGCTCGGCCATGTAAAGGTTGAGCGACTGGCCCTGATCGATCCACTTCTGGCGGCGTGACCCGGCTTCGACCAGCCAGCGCGAATCAATCTCGAAGGCGGTTGCATAAATCGACTTCAAATTATCCGGTACGCGATCGATGTTCTGTACGCTGCCATCGTAGTACTTGAGATCATTGACCATCACCTCGTCCCACAAGCCATGCTGCTTCAGGTCGTCGACCAGGTAGGGATTGATAACGGTGAATTCACCCGACAGGTTCGATTTGACGAACAGGTTCTGGTAAATCGGCTCGATCGACTGGCTGACACCACAGATATTTGAAATGGTCGCGGTTGGGGCAATTGCCATGGTGTTCGAATTACGCATGCCGACACGGGTAACCCGTTGGCGCAGGCTGTCCCAGTTCATGCGCGAACTTTCGTCCTGCTGCAGGTAATCGCCACGCACCTCACGCAGTTTGGCGACCGAGTCGATCGGCAGTATGCCCTGGCTCCACAGCGATCCCTGGTAGCTGGAATAGCAGCCGCGCTCCTCGGCGAGCTGAGTAGAGGCCTGGATCGCGTAATAGCTGACCGCTTCCATCGATTCATCGGCGAACTCGATCGCCCTTTCAGATGCATAGGTTATGTGCTGCTTGTAGAGCGCATCCTGGAATCCCATTATGCCGAGCCCAACCGGGCGATGGCGCAGGTTAGCAGTACGCGCCTGCGGTACGCTGTAGTAGTTGTAATCGATGACGTTATCGAGCATGCGCATCGCCGTATTGATGGTGCGCTCCAACTTCTCGAGATTCAAACCGTTGGCGTCAACGTGCTGCGGCAGGTTCACCGAGCCGAGGTTACAGACTGCAATTTCGGTATCCGAGGTGTTAAGCGTGATCTCGGTACACAGGTTGGACGAGTGCACGACACCGTTGTGTGACTGCGGTGAGCGAATATTGCAGGGATCCTTGAAGGTTATCCAGGGATGACCGGTTTCAAACAGCATGCCGAGCATCTTGCGCCACAGATCCTGCGCCTTCATGCGCCGGAAAATCTTGATTTCACCGCGATCCGCGCGGGCCTCACAGGCTTCGTATTCAGTTTCGAAAGCAGCGCCATAGAGATCGTGCAATTCGGGCGCTTCACAGGGTGAAAACAACGTCCACTGACCTTCCTCGGCGACTCGTTTCATGAACAGGTCGGGAATCCAGTTGGCGGTATTCATGTCGTGTGTACGACGCCGCTCTTCCCCGGTGTTCTTACGCAGATCGAGGAAGTCTTCGATGTCAATATGCCAGGTCTCAAGATAGGCGCACATCGCACCCTTACGCTTGCCGCCCTGGTTGACTGCAACAGCCGTGTCGTTGGCAACTTTGAGGAATGGCACCACGCCCTGTGATTTGCCGTTGGTTCCCTTGATGTGGGAGCCCATACCGCGCACCCGCGTCCAGTCATTACCCAGTCCGCCGGCAAACTTGGACAGCATAGCGTCGTCCTTGATTGCGCTGAAAATACCGTCCAGGTCATCCGGTACCGTGGTCAGGTAGCAGCTGGATAACTGTGGCCGCAGCGTACCCGAGTTGAACAGGGTAGGGGTGCTGCTCATGAAGTCGAAGGAAGACAGCAGGTTATAGAACTCGATGGCACGTGCTTCGCGCTGTACTTCGTTGATGGCAAGCCCCATCGACACGCGCATGAAAAATGCCTGTGGCAATTCGAAGCGGACATCCTGATGATGAATGAAGTAGCGGTCGTAAAGCGTTTGCAGGCCGAGGTAGGTGAACTGATGATCGCGCTCGGGCTTGAGTGCCTGCCCCAGTTGCACGAGGTCGAACTTGAGCAGTTCCTTGTCGAGCAGCTCGAGTTCGGCAGCCTTGCGGATGTAGTTGCCAAAAAAGTCGCAATACCGATCTGACATTTCCGCGAAGGTCGCCATCGGCGCACCATCGCCAATAAAGCTGAGCGACTCGGCGCGCAGAGCATCCAGCAGCAGACGCGCCGCTACTTCGGAATACTGGGGTTCGCTATCGATCATGCCGCGCGCGCTCATTACCGCTGTCGGGCTTACGTCCTTGAGCGCCACACCGTCAAACAGGTTCTTGATGGTATGCGCATAGACCTTTTCAGCATTGACGCTATCCAGGCCATTGCAGGCCTCGTTGATAACGGTTTGCAATCGCTGGGTATCGAGCGGGATGATGCTGCCGTCGGCGAGTTTGACATTGAGTCCGACACGGTCGTCTTCGCTCACCTGCTGCGGAGCGTCGAGCTTGCTCTGCGCGCGTGCGGACGAGCGTTCTTCACGATAGAGCACATAAGCGCGCGCAATCTTCTGCTCGCCATTACGCATCAACGCCAGTTCGACCTGATCCTGAATGTCCTCGATCTGAAAAGTGCCGCCGTCAGGCTGACGCCGGGTGAGAGTTTTGACGACAAGGCTGGTCAGCTTTTCGACGGTTTCGTGCACGCGTCCTGACGCCGCCGCCTGGCCGCCTTCGACGGCCAGGAATGCCTTGGTCATAGCGACGGCAATCTTGTCTTTGTCAAAGGTGGTTAGCTTACCGTTGCGACGCACAACGCTGTAGTTAGAGACCAGCGAGTTGCTGGCTTTTTCGACAACAGAAGGTACCGGTTCAGCGGTTGCTACAGCTGCCTCGGTCAAGGGTGATTCGATATTTTGCATTTAATTCCCGGTCCGTGATTTCCAGAGGTTCTACTTCGGATACAATCCGCATGGTTTCAGCGTTTACAAAAAGCTGGCTAAGCCTTTCCTGTAAATAGTTAAAGTGATTTATAACTATCGTTTGCAAGTGTTTGTACTAGTAATGGGTTGGAGCGAAGCAACCAGCTAAGTTTTGTCTATAAAATTTGTCTTGTCTTTAAAAAGTGAATACTTATCCAGATACACAATATAATGTGTTTTCAGCAGAGGTCAAGTACATTATGTTGTGTATGGATCTGTGGAGACCGGGGGAATATCCTGTGGATAAGTCATGGTTTCCGAGGAGAAACCGCGTCGCTAAAGGCTTCCAGATTATTGATCAGACTCCCCTCTAATTTATTCTCATAAAAAAGTATAATTATGTGAAAAATTTCATAAATTATTTGAATCAGCTCACAGAATCAGCTATCCGACCAGCCCATCGGTCGGCTCATACAGAGGGAAAGGGTGCATGACCGTCAAGTTGGGCATTGACCTGGGTGGCACCAAGACCGAAGTGCTGGTTCTCGATTCCGATCAGCGTCCGCTATACCGCGAGCGTTTCGCCACACCGGCGCAGGATTACGAGGCAATACTAAGCAGCATCGTGACCCAGGTGCGGCGTGCGCAATCCAGTTTCGGAGTCGATATCAGCGTCGGTATCGGTATCCCCGGTGCGTTATCACCGCGCTCAGGAAAACTGCGCAATTCGAATACCCAGTGCCTCAACGGGCGTGAGTTATTGCGCGATATCGAATATCGCCTGCAACGCGAGGTGCGCATCGAAAACGATGCCAACTGCTTCGCCTTATCGGAGGCGCAGGGCGGTGCCGGGCGGGGTTATCGGGTGGTTTTCGGTATCATCATCGGCACCGGCACCGGTGGCGGCCTGGTAGTCGATGGCAAGCTGTTGAATGGACCGCATGCGATCACCGGTGAATGGGGCCACAACCCGCTGCCCTGGTGGCGCGCAGAAGATGGTGCGCCCGTCTGCTACTGCGGCAAGCAGGCCTGTATCGAAACCTATCTCTCCGGTCCGGGACTTGCCCGTAATTATCGCCTTCGCGCCGGTCATTCGCTGAGTAGCGCGGAAATCGTTGCCGCCGCGGCAAGTGGCGACGAATCCTGTCGGCAAATGCTCGAATGTTATTATGACCAGATGGCTCGCTCGCTCGCGCAGCTGATTAATATAGTAGACCCGGATGCAATCGTGCTGGGCGGCGGCATGTCCAATATCGATGCAATCTACCCCGCGGTTGCCGCGCGCCTCGGTGATTACGTCTTTTCCGATTTTGTCGCGACGCCGCTGCTGAAGGCTACGCGGGGCGATTCCAGTGGTGTCTTCGGTGCGGCGCTGTTGTGGGAGTAATGTGGCGGCCTGCGCCTGGCGCAGCCAGAAGTCAGCCCAGCACCAACGTCGCCAGACCCAGGAAGGCAATGATGCCGACGACATCGGTCACCGTGGTCAGTACCACGCCGCCGGCGATTGCCGGATCCACCCCGATCTGACGCAGCACCAGTGGAATTACCGCCCCGGCAAAGGCGCCTGCCAGCAGGTTGACGACTAACGCAAAGGCGATGATGACGCCAATGCTGAAATTGCCGAACCAGATGATCGACAGGGTTGCAACCACCAGTGCCCATGCCAATCCGTTCAGCAGGCCCACGGAGAGTTCCTTCTTGATCAGTGAGCGGTAGTTCGAGCTGCCCAGTTGGCCCAGCGCCAGACCACGAATGGCAATAGTCAGTGTCTGCGACCCGGCGATACCGCCCATGCTGGGGACGATGGTAATCAGGATCGCAAGTGCCACCACCTGATCGAGTATATCTTCGAACATGCCGATCACATATGCGGCGAGAAAAGCCGTCAGCAAGTTGATGCCCAACCAGATGCCGCGCCGCCTGGAAGTGAGTAATACCGGTGAGAACATGTCTTCCTCTTCAGAAAGCCCGGCCTTGCCCATTATCGAGCGGTCACCTTCGTCACGGATGACGTCGACCACATCGTCGATGGTGATCCGGCCGATGAGTTTGTGCTCTTCATCGACGACGGGCGTACTCACCAGATCGAAGTTCTCGAACTCGCGCGCTACCTCGGTATCGGACAGGTAGGCATGCATCGCTGCGACGTCAGTACGCATAAGGTTGGCAACCAGTTCTTCCGGATCATTGGTGAGCAGGTCGCGCAGGTACAAGGCTCCGAGGTAATGATCGTGGCGGTCGGTCACAAATAATTGATCGGTCTGGTCCGGGAGTTCGCCGCGCATGCGCAGGTAGCGCAGTACTACGTCCAGCGATACGTCGGCGCGTATCGTGACCTGGTCGATATTCATCAAACCGCCGGCGGTATCCTCGCTGAAGGCGAGCACCGACTCCAGACGTTCGCGTTTATGCGCATCGAGCCGGTGCAGGACTCTGACCAGCTTGTCAGGTGGCAGGTCGAGAATAAGGTCGGCCTGGTCGTCGACGTCGGCAAGCGATTCGACGATGGCGGTAATCTCTTCCGGCTCGAGCGCCTTGAGACGCGCGTCGCTGACATCGTCCTGGATCTCAAGAAGAATGGCGCCGAGGTCGGCTGGTTTGATCAGTGGCCAGATGGCGTCGCGTTGCTGCGGCGGCATGGAGTCCAGTAGCATTGCGGTTTCGGCGATGTTGATGCCGTCCAGGATTTTTGCAATCTCGAGCCTGTCATCGGTCTCCAGGGCGACCGCTATATCCTGACGCAGCAATTCGATATCGTCTTCTACCATGCCCCTGTTCCGCTTGACGCCGTGTTAATAGATCTAATTCACTCGTTTTCGCCGAAGCGATTGTTGATCAGGTCGACCAGCGCCTGCTGGCAAACCTGTTCGTCATTGCCGTCGATTTCGAGCTCGAGCTCGACCCCTTTGCTAGCCGCCAACATCATCACGCCCATGATGCTCTTGGCATTGACCCGGCTGCCGTTGCGCCCGATAAATACGTCACTTTCGAATTGACTCGCGCAGTTGACCAGCTTGGATGCGGCGCGCGCATGCAGACCGAGCTTGTTGATGATGGTAATGTTTTGCTTGATCATTCCTTAGCCTGTTGCGCATATTGTTGAATGCCGGATTTAGCGCCGGCGACCGCGGTATCACAAAGTTGCGGTAGCGTTTGCCAGGAATAGTTTAATACACGCAGCAGCATAGGCAAATTGACGCCACTGATAACACGTGCATCGCAATGCTCGGCGAAATAGCGGGCCAGGTTATCCGCAGTGGCGCCGTAGACGTCGGTGAGCACCAGCACGCCGGCGCCATCGTCCTGCGCGATCATGCTATCGCGAATCAGGTCGGCGTATTTGCCGAGTTGTTGTGGGCTGATGTTGGCTGGTACCGATACGCAGACTACCGGCGTTGTCTCCGTGCATAAAATAGTTTTGGCGATGGCAACAAGCTGAGCTCCCAGTTGCTCGTGAGTGACCACCAGGATGCCGACCGTCATACCAGGTCCCGGTGACGAATCGACAGGTTCGCACGCTCCTGCTGTAAAGCTTTGGTGATGCGTTCCGCCAGGTAAACCGAGCGATGTTTGCCGCCGGTGCAACCGATCGAAATTGCCATGTAGCTGCGGTTTTCTTTTTCGAAGCGCGGGATCCAGGTATGCAGGAATTGAAATACCGAGTTGAACATTTCTTCGACTTCCGGGTAGTTCTCGAGGTATTTGATGACTGCACGATCGCGTCCACTCAGCGGTTTGAGGCCTTCTTCCCAGTGTGGATTGGGCAGGCAGCGAACATCGAACACAAAATCGGTATCTGCCGGCACCCCGTTTTTAAAGCCAAATGACTGGATTAATATGCCCATCTCGGAACCGGTTTGCGAGGTTAACCGGTCGATGATCATCTGCCGCAGTTCGTGCACGTTCATGCTGGAACTGTCGATCGACAAATCGGCATTGGCATGAATATCCTCGAGGAGTTTTTTTTCCTGCTGGATGGCGTCAGCCAACGGCACCCCCTGCCGCGACAGGGGATGCTTGCGACGGGTCTCGCTGAAGCGCTTGAGCAGGCGTGAGGTGTCGCAAGTCAGGAATACCACCTTTAGTGGCAGCTCGTGTTTGTTGATCTGGCGCATGATATCGGAGAATCGATCCGAACCGTCGACGCCACTGCGGGCATCGATGGAAACCGCCACCAGATCGTAGGGCTGCGGCCTGGTATTTAGCATGGTGTCGACCAGCTCGGGTAGCATCCCCAATGGCAGGTTATCGATGCAATAAAATCCGGAATCTTCCAGGGTGTGCAGTGCTACGGTTTTTCCGGAACCGGACAGGCCGCTTACGATGACCAGTTTCATGTGCTTGCCTTCCTCACTGCATCAGTCCGAAACATCGTCGCCCTGGGCGATCGCCTGGTTTTGGCGGGCGATCAAATCCTGTGCTGCGTCATAGCCTTCGGTTTGCAACAGGTGATTGCGCGCCGCCGCTTCCACTAGCACTGCAAGATTTCGCCCCGGAGCCACCGGCAAGGTGATTTCCGGGAACTCTAGCCCGAGTATTGTCCGCGTATTTTGTTGATTGCCGAGGCGATCGAAGTCGGTTTTGTTCTTCTTGCCCATCGCAACCATATTGATGATTAGACTAAGTGGCATGTTGCGCTTCAGAGAATTGGCGCCGAACATCGCACGCACGTTGACGATCCCGAGCCCGCGTACCTCCATGAAATCGGTTAGCAGTCGCGGGCTGCTGCCCTCGACCGTGTCAGGCACACTGCGTGAAAAAAGCGCGACATCGTCTGCAATCAGGCGGTGGCCCTGCGAGATCAGCGCCAACGCAAGTTCGCTCTTGCCGACGGCAGATTTCCCGGTAATGAACACACCGAGGCTGTAAACCTCGAGGAAAACGCCGTGTTCGGTCGTGGTTTCGGCAAGCGCGCGTGCCAACAGGTGACGCGTGTTATCGAGTAATTCTGAGTCGCTCAGCGCGGATTGCAGTACCGCGATATCCTGTCTTTCGCACAGCTGCACCATCGCCTGCGGCAGAGGGTTGTCCTGGCTGCAAATAATGATGCAAACCGGGCCACGAAACAGTGTCCGAAACAGGCTGGTTTGTTCTTCCAGAGTCAACTTTTGAATGTAGCGCGATTCCTGAAAGCCGACCAGCACGACGCTGGAGGTGCGAATGACGTTAAAATAATCGGCGGCATCGAAGGTGTCTGCGGCCTGGCGCGATAGCATAATTTCCCGGTCGAGACCGACCTGGCGGGAAGTGAAACCGAGTTGTAGCTGGAGTTGATGCTGGTTGAGAAAATCACGAATCTTCAACGAGGGTGTCATTGCTCAGCCGACCGAATGATAGTCTCTATTTCTTCCTTGCTTGTAGCTTCGCGGATAGCCCTGCAAACCTCTTCCTGGGAAAAGATTTTGGCCAGTGCGGACAGTATCAGCAAGTGCTCTTCGGTCGCCTCCTGGGGAATGATGATGGTAAACACCAGGTCGACCGGCAGGTTGTCGGGAGACTCGAAGTTAACCGGTTCCTTCAGCCTGAAAAAACACCCTATCGTCTTGTCGAGGTCCGGCACGCGGGCATGCGGAACCGCAAACCCCCGCCCGAGGCCGGTACTGCCGAGCCGTTCACGATTCAATAAATTGTTATAAATGACGGACTGTCCGAGCTGGCTGCGGTCGGCGACGATGTTGGCGATTAATTCCAGCAGCTTTTTTTTACTGGTGACTTCAGTATCAATAAAGATTTTCTGAGGTGACAAAAGTGTCGAAATTGTCATTATTCGAGGGCGGTTACGCAGGCGGCCTGAAAACTAAAGCGGGAATATTAGTCTTATTACACCGGTATGCAAGTGCATTGGTTCTCATGCCGGGCAAAAAAAGGGGGAGTAGCCTCCCCCAGTCGAGTCAGGCCAGTTCTTCGGGAACCACCTTGGGCCGGTGGCTTTGCAGTTTCTCCTTGTGTTTCTTGCCCTGCCGGTCGAGCTTGTCAACGAGACCATCGATTGCGGCGTACATATCTTCCTGAACATCGTCGGCATGCAGGTTGCCACCGCTGACGTGTAATGTTGCTTCCGCTCGGTGCCGCAACTTCTCAACGGTGAGCACGATATGTATGTCCAGCGCCTGATCGAAATGTCGATCCAGTCTTTCGATTTTTTCGTTGACGTAGTTGCGCAGGGAATCTGTGATTTCGACATGGTGACCGCTTAAACTTACTTGCATCTGTAACCTCCTCGGCTTAAGAACTTGCCTTGCTGTGAAATGTTAATGTTTCAAAATAGACGTTTGCGCTCATTGGATGGGGGTATGTTTAACGCTTCCCGGTATTTGGCTACGGTTCTCCTTGCTACTTTAATTCCCTGTTCATCCAATAATTTGGTAATCCGGTTATCACTTAAAGGCTTCTCCTGTTTTTCGGCGGCGACGAGCTTTTTGATCAGGGCCCGAATCGCGGTGGACGAGCATTCTCCACCATCGGCGGTACTGACGTGGCTGGAAAAGAAGTATCTGAATTCGAATATACCCCGCGGTGTGTGCATGTACTTTTGCGTGGTCACTCGTGAAATCGTCGATTCGTGCATTTCCAGTAAATCTGCAATATCGCGTAATACCATGGGTTGCATCGCCTCTTCCCCATAGTCGAGGAAGGCATGCTGACGCTCGACAATGGCGCTGGCGACACTCAGCAGGGTCTCATTACGACTTTCCAGGCTCTTGATAAACCAGCGTGCTTCCTGCAGGTGATTTTTCAGATAAGTGTTTTGATCGCTACTATCGCTGCGTTTGATCAGGTTCGCATACTGATCGTTCACCCGCAAGCGGGGTGCGTGTTCGGGGTTTATACTGACCAGCCACTGATTCGAGCGCTTGCTGACGTAGACGTCCGGGACCACATATTCGGCATGGTCTTCACTGATGCTATGGCCCGGATGAGGATTGGTGCTCTGGATCAGGCGGATGATTTCCGCAAGTTCGTTGTCGCTGGCTTGCAGGCGGCGCTTGAGCAAGGCCATATCGTTGCCGGCCAGGTGCTCGAGATACTTGTCGACCAGCACCATCGCCTTGGCCAGGTGTGGTGTTTGCGGGTCATACTGGCCGAGCTGTATGCTCATGCACTCGCTCGGTGAACTGGCGGCGACACCGACCGGGTCAAAGCGCTGCACCAGGTGCTGTACTGCTATGATTTCGTCGAGCTCCAGCGACGGGTGCTCCAGCACCAGGCCACGATGTATTTCCTCGATGCTATCCATGAGGTAACCGCTATCGTCGATTGAGTCGATGATAGCGAGCCCGATGTCGTGATCGACAGGCGAAAGGTGCGAACAGTTGAGTTGCCAGACCAGATGATTTTTGAGGGTATCCTGCGCGCCCTGCTGGTTCTCGAACATGTCACGGTTATCCGCGCCCTGATTGCTCGAAGCAGCATTTGCACCGCTTTGATTGCCGTAAATATTATCCCAGTTTGAGTCGATCGGGAGGTCTTCCGGCAAGCGTTGCTCGGCGCGGTCTTCGGCCAGCCTGCCCTGGTCGATCTTGAATTGGGTTGAGTCTTCGCGATCGTCCGCCTGGTCGAAATCGAGCAGGGTGATTTCACCCAGATTGTCGTCTTGATCGAGCAGGGGATTGGCGTCCAGTGTTTGCTGGATTTCCGTTTGCAGCTCAAGCGAAGATAATTGCAGCAATCGGATCGCCTGCTGCAATTGAGGCGTCATCTTGAGGCTTTGCCCAATTCGCAGTTGCAGGCTTTGTTTCATTGGTGCGACTGTCCGTTGTCTATGCTTATCTCAGGATTTTTGTTATCTCCCATGGACACAGTTATAGCTTAAAATTGTCGCCCAAGTAAATCTTTCTCACTATTTTATTTTGTAATATTTGCTGCGGATTACCGTCGGCCAGAATCTCGCCCTGACCCATTACGTAGGCTCTATCACAGATGCCGAGGGTTTCGCGCACTCCGTGGTCGGTGATCAGCACGCCTATGCCACGTTCGGCGAGCTGGCGGATAATCGACTGGATATCGATGACCGATATCGGGTCGACCCCGGCAAACGGCTCATCCAGCAGGATAAAATCAGGCTGGTTCGCCAGCGCCCGGGCAATTTCCACGCGGCGTCGCTCGCCACCGGACAGCGAAATACCATCAATTTTACGCAAGTGTTCGACCTGGAAGTCCTCCAGCAGGTTTTCCAGCATCTGCTTGCGCGCCGGCGTGTCGAGGTCCTTGCGTAGCTCCAGGATGGCAAATATATTCTGTTCCACGGTGAGGTTGCGAAACACGGAGGCTTCCTGGGGCAGGTAACCAATTCCTAGTTTGGCACGCTGATGCATTGGCAGGTGACTGATAGGCCGCTGGTTGAGCCTGATCACTCCGCTATCGTTTTCGATCAGGCCGACAATCATGTAAAAACACGTGGTTTTACCGGCACCATTGGGTCCCAGCAAGCCGACGATTTCGCCGCCTTCAACGTGCATGGAGACTGATTTTACGACTGCGCGCCGCTTGTAGGATTTCGCCAGCTCGCGGACTTCGAGGAGCTTGCTAGGGTTCATCGGTAGCCTGGTCGTTCACCACCGGCGCATCGGGCGTTTGGTTCTGTCGAGGATTTATCACCATCTTGACGCGCTCGTCTGATTGCGTGCCACCGGCCTGGATACCGTTGGTATCGGTGTTGATGCGAATCAAATCGCTGTTGATCACATCGCCGGCATGGCTGTAATAGGCAGAACGGCGCAGTTCGAGCAATGACTCCGACTCGGTGTAGTCGATTTGTTCAGCTTCGCCGAGCATTTCCTGTCGATTGTTATCGAGTTGCCGAAAGCGAGCCGGCCGACCGGTCATTTCCATCAGTGTCAGCTCGTTGGCATCGTTGAAATGAATGACGAGGCGCTCTGAACTGATATTCAGGCTACCCTGAACGAGCTTTACATTGCCTTCGTAAATGCTGATATGTTCCTGCTCGCGCACTTCCAGGCGATCGGCTTCGACCTCGATGGCCTGGTCGCGATCACTGTCCATTGCGGTGACCTGCGGCGGTAGCAGGAACAATAGTAGTAGCACGGTCGGTTTAAATGTTTGCATGTTGGTATATAGCCTGAGTTTTGCCGAATCGATAAATCTTGCGAGCCAGATCAAATTCGGCATTTTCGGATCGTATCCGCGCTTGCGGGCTGACCATCAGAATTTCACTATCAGTGCTGACCAGGTCGCGATCGGGCTCGAAACTGATGCTTTCGGTGTATACCGAAAGCGGAGACAGCCCCTGTTTTTGCATCACCACCTGCTGGTTTAATTGCAACAGGTTGTCGCCATGCCGGTACTCGCCGGTCAGCGCATCGATTTGCCAGGGATCGGTGTCGTCGTAAATCTGCATCGATGGTACTTCGATGCTACTGATGTCGTTGCGCGGGAAATGCTCGAGTCGCGGGGTGTCAAACTGGAAATCAAGCTGGCCCTCGGCGTTTAGCACGCGGTAACGCAGGCCGGTCATAAAATAGTCAATATCGTAAGGGAAGGGCAGGCTGACTTTTTCCGCGTCTGGCCGCAGGCTCGATTCGTACACCCAGCCGACCGCGATAGCGCCAAAGCCGAAGATGATGATGAAAATGAGGAACCTTGATTTCATTTTAGGTACTGTTTTTGCCTGGCTTCCAGCAAGGATTGGGACGCTAATATGAAGTCGCTGATTTCGCGCACTGCACCCTTGCCACCGGGCAGGGCGGTCACCCAGTCGCAGTGTTGCTTGACGAAAGCATGGGCATTGTTTACCGCGATGGCGAAACCGACGCGTTGCAGGATCGGCAAATCGGGCAGATCGTCACCCACGTAAGCTGCCTGTCCAGATTCGAGCCCGGTGGTTTGCAATAGTTCGGTGAAAGCGGACAGCTTGTCGCGGCAACCCTGGTAAATATGCTTTACACCCAGATCGAGCATGCGGTGATTGACGATTTGCGATTCACGTCCGGTGATCACTGCCACCTCGATAGTGCTGTCGAGCAGCATGCGGATGCCGTGACCATCCAGCGAATTAAACGTCTTGTATTCCTCGCCGCGATTGTCGAACTGCAAACCGCCGTCGGTCAATACGCCATCGACGTCAAGAATCAACAGGCGAACCTGTCGCGCACGCTCGGCGACGCTGCTGTTGGCGTCTGCTGTCATGTGATTCTCCTAAACAACACCGGCTCTTAATAAATCATGCATGTTTAACGCAC